>Ga0118677_10015001_pt1 | contig 10824 bp, 8 predicted proteins | sample AliMusrvi5mmetaG_FD_86154 | JGI IMG/M metagenome (GOLD analysis project Ga0118677, IMG submission 86154)
GTGTACGACTGGCCGGCCGTGCCGCCAAACACCAGCACGGTATTCGTGGTGTTCCCCACCGGCGCGTTGCCGTTCAGCCACTGCCCGTTCACACTGAAGTTGCCGGTCGTGCTATTCCAGACGTAATTGGTCATGCCGATGTAATCCAGAACCAGACTGGTGCCATTCGTCTGCAGCGACCAAGTGCCGTCGTACGCCGGCAGATTGGTCAGCACCAACCCGATGGCGCTGAGATTCAGCGAACCCATGCCGCTCGTGGCCGTGGCAATCGTCAGGCTATAGTTCGCATCCCGATTGAAGTTGGTTGACCCGAGCGAATTCACATTGATCGCGAACGGCGTGAACGCCGTCGCCGCATTGGACAACAGGCCGTTGATGGTCAGCAGATCCCAACTGACACCGGGCGTACTGCCGTTGAAGTCAGAGATATTCCACAGATACTGGCCGCCGCTCGCCAGGATCGTCGTGCCATTGATCCATCGCTGAAAGGATAGCCTCGTGAAATTTTTCGTGCACAACTTCGTCAGCCTGCAGATAAAAGGCCCAGGTACTCGAGGGGGAAATGGCTGCAAACGCTTTGTCTGTTTCAATTGCCAATACGCGACCTCCTTCCCGCATGGTGTCATCCCAAATGGTGTCAATGATCCTTATTTTTGGGGAGCCAATGGATTCTATCAGGTCCCGGGTTTCATCCTCGGAATTGCCAACGGCAACAATCATCTCATCACAAAGAGGCAGAATGGAGGAGATGGATTCGACTACGGGGTAATCGAATTTTATTGCGTTTCGAACGAAAGTAAAGCCGCTAACCATCAGAATGAGATAATCCCGATATAGTTTTCAGGAGTGATTTGTTTCAGTTCCTCCTTAATCTTTTCACTGGTTTTAAGGCTTTCAATAAAAGCACTCAGGGTTTTTTCAGTTATCCCTTCCTTGCCGCGTGTCAGTTCTTTTAATGCTTCATATGGATTGGGGTAGCCTTCACGCCTGAGGATTGTCTGGATCGCTTCAGCAACGACTGCCCAATTATCCAGTAACTCCTTTCTGATTTTCTGCTCGTTGAGGATCAGTTTATCGAGTCCTTTAAGGAGAGATTTGTATGCAATCATGGAATGGGCAAAAGGAACTCCGATGTTCCGGATCACAGTAGAATCGGTCAGGTCCCGCTGCAATCGGGAGATGGGTAGTTTCTCTGAGAGGTGGCTGAAGATCGCATTGGCAACTCCAAGATTTCCTTCTGAATTTTCAAAATCTATGGGGTTGACCTTATGGGGCATGGTGGAGGAACCTGTTTCTGTCTTTTTTACTTTCTGCTTGAAATATTCCATGGAGATGTAGGCCCAAAGGTCTCGATCGAGATCGATGAGGATCGTATTGATCCGTTTCAGATTGTCAAAGAAGGCGCTCATATTGTCGTAATGTTCAATCTGGGTTGTGGTCTGACAGCGCTCCAGACCGAGGATTTTATTGACAAAATGGTTCGAAAAAGCAACCCAGTCGATTTCAGGATAGGCAACTTTATGTGCATTGAAATTACCTGTAGCGCCTCCGAATTTGGCCGAAACCGGTACTGTTTCCAGCAAAGCAAGCTGCATTCCGAGCCTTTCAACGAACACGTAGAGCTCTTTCCCAACCGTTGTAGGAGAAGCAGGTTGTCCATGGGTGCGGGCTAGCATAGGTATCTTTTTCCACGCCTTGCTGAGGGCAAACAATGTTTGGTATATATTCTCCAGCAGGGGCTCCACGACATCCCGGTATGCATCACGAAGGGCGAGAGGGAAAGCCGTATTGTTGATGTCCTGCGAAGTGAGTCCGAAATGTATGAACTCTTTGCAGGAGGATAGGTTCAGCAAATCAAACTGCTCCTTGAGAAAATACTCGATTGCCTTGACATCATGGTTTGTTTCTGCCTCTATAGCTTTCACCCGCAGGGCATCCTCCTCTCCGAATTTTTCATAGATTCCCCTCAATTTCGGGAATATCTTTTTATCTACTCCGGATAATTGTGGAAGAGGCAGTTTACAAAGGGCAATGAAATATTCCACTTCAACTAGGAGTCTGTAGCGGATAATGGCCCACTCCGAGAAAAATGCCGCGAGTGGTTCAGTGGTACTGCGATACCGGCCATCGACCGGGGAAATTGCATGCAAGGACATGATAATTATACAATTGAGAATTGATAATTGAAAATTGATAATTATTTCGTCGTGTAAAGATATAAATTTCCTTTTAATGTGATTGGGGTCAACCCCATGATGGATAATTCGTACATTTGTAATTCCATCAACAAAAAAACCGATGCTCATGAAAAAATGCTTACTCATTTTGGTTGTCGCACTGGCTTCCGGATTCTCTGTCAGGTTAATGGCCCAGGCGAAAAAATATGTCATCTTTGAACATTTCACCCAGGCAAGTTGCGGACCGTGCGCCCAGCAAAATCCCTATATGGAGGCTACACTTGATGCCAATGTTGGCAGAGTTCATCAGATTTCGTATCACACGAGTTGGCCTGGTGTCGATCCGATGAATGCCTATAATCCTACCCAGGTTGCAGACCGCGTAGGTTATTACGGCGTTTCCGGGGTGCCCGATGTGTTTGGACTGGGCAATCAATATCATGGTAGTCCCACAGGCGTTACACAAACCCTTGTTGACAACCTCGCATCAGAAGCCGCTCCCATCAGGATTATTCTGAAAGAGACATCAAATGGAACAGTCCGCACGGTGAAGATAAAAGTTTTTACTGTTGGGACCGTCCCTTCAGCAAATTATAAAGTCAGGGTTGCGGTTAATGAGAAGATGGTAAATTATGTCACGCCACCGGGATCCAACGGGGAGAAAAATTTTCCTGACGTGTTCAGGAAAATGTTGCCGGGCACTGCCGGTGATCCTTATACGCCTGCTGCGGTGGGTGATTCGGTTACTTTCACATATACCTATAATCTTGACCTTACCCATTGGGATACGACAAAGATATATACATGTGCCTTCATTCAGAATGAAACGACCAAGGAGATTATTAACTCCGGTTCAACACTCGATCCGCACTGGGAACTTGTGGGGCCGGATCAGAGTTTTAAAATTGGATATCCCAGCGAACTTATTCCTTTTCACTATACGGTGATCAACCTTGGAAGTGCATCTGAAAACTTCCGGTTTAAACTGAAAGCAACTGCCGCTGCAGGGTGGGATGCCGGGTTCACCATTAACGGGACAGCGTACAATGATTCGGTGGATTTGATTGTCCCAGGTAAAACCGTGTATGATTTTGTCGTCGGTGTGACTGTCGGGTCAACCGCTTCTCTTGGAGAATATGCGGTCTCCATGCGGTCGCTCGATAATCCCGGATTTGCCCCCGTCGTGTTGAAATGTCATGTCATATACGGTGTATATGAGCTGATCATCAATAACGATGGTGGTTGGGGAGATGGAACCAGCGGGTTGACTCCGGCCAGCTTCCAACAACGATATATTGATGGATTGGTTTATGCCGGAAGTGATGCCTTCGGTGTGCTTGATCTTACAACCTTTAAAAAAGGGTATAATGCCAATTGCATGACCCAAGTGACTAATTATTATTTTAATGTAGGATGGTCATTCCCATCTTTTACCAATGAATCCGCTACCATCTTTACATCAGAGCTGAATGCCGGGAAACGCTTGCTGGTTTCCGGACAGGATATTGGCTGGGACACGTGGGATCCGTCAGGTAACGGAACTGTTGCAACAAAAGCGTTTTACACGAATTTCCTATGTGCCCAGTACCTGGCGGATGGATCCACAGCAAACAACCAGTATATTGCCAATACGGCCGATTCTGTGTTTGGAGCCGTTCCGGTTTCGCCGCTTACAAACGTATATGGAGGAAGCAATTTCTTCCCTGATGAGATTAAATCTGTTGGTTTGGGGAAAGAGATATTCTATTACAATGCTTCCAAAACAAAGATCGGTGGAGTGAGAGCAACGAATAGCACTTGGAAAACAGTTTACCTTTCTGCAAGCCTCGAACAGATTTCAAATGCTGCTTCCCGCAATGAACTCATCAAAGACGCCCATGATTGGTTCGGAGGTAGCCCATGGACAGGGATCAATCCTGTGAAAGGAACACAACATGCTTATCTGGGTCAGAATTATCCCAACCCTGCAGGAGCTGTTACAATCATTCCCCTTAACCCGGTTGATCATGATGTTCTGCTTGAAATTGCAGATATTACAGGCAGAATTGTGTTAACTCAAAGTGTACCAGCTGGAACAACCAAATTGAATATTCAGATACAGGGGCTGAGAACCGGAATATATTTCTACATGTTGGTTGACAGGGGGCGTGTTCTGGATACAAGAAAGCTGAATGTGATTGAATAACTCTTCTTTCATTACCCTGTCACTTGGTTACTAAGTTGCTTTTCACCCAGGTAGCGATCAATTCAAGTACAACCGGGGAGAGGGTCTCTTCTATCTTTCCGTATTCAGCGGGAGTACCCCTGGTGGCAGTTTGAAACAGGTGATTCAGCCCGGGTATTTCTTCGATCCGGTAGTTGGGATTCCCTCCGAAAATCAAGGCTTTTTCGATGGCTTCCAGGTTTTCGTGCGGAGGGACTTGCAGGTCAAGCGATCCGTTGAGCGCCAGAAGGGGGCATTTCACCTTTGAAAGGTAATCAACGGGCTCGATCCGGAGAAATGTTCTGAACCAGGGGGAGGTCAGCGATTTGACCTGCAGGTCAATCCGGGTCTTAATTTCATTGTAGGGAGTGGAGTCTGTTCCCCTTTTCTTAGAATAATCAATCAGCAGTCTGGATATTTTTGATCCGGCCAATTCATTGTCACTGATTTTTTGTAACAGGGAGAAGATTTGCTTGTCGAGCTGTGTTGCAGCATCAATCTCTTTTTCCTGTGTTCCGCAGGCTCGGCTGATTAATGCGCTTTGCATCAGGATGATCTGCTCTCCGTTTAATCCGGGTCCGGCCATCAGGATTATGAAATTTACATCGGGTCGGCGTGCTGCGATGATGGGTGCGATCAGTCCGCCTTCACTGTGACCGATCAACCCAATATGGGATGTGTCGATGCCGGGATAATGTTTTATGTAATCAAAAGCAGCCTCGGCATCGTCAGCGAAATCGAAGGTGGAGGAGCCGGAAAATGTTCCTTCTGACTTACCTGTGCCACGATCATCGTAGCGCAAAACAGCAATATCATGGCGAGTAAGCCAATCGGCCAACACCTGAAAAGGTTTGTGACCCATCATCTCTTCGTTACGATCCTGGGGTCCTGAACCTGATATTAAAACGGTTGCAGGAAATGGGCCGCCGGTTTCTGGGATGGTGATTGTGCCTGAGAAGTCAATGCCGGCTTTGGTGTTTTTAAATGTAACCTCTTCTTCCTTATAAGGGTATGGTTGAATCGGCTCCTGCGGGCGCTTAAGGATGGTTTGTTCCGCTGTGTGCTTTAGGATCAGAGGGAGAGTGAAACCAGATTGTTTCCAGTTTCCTGTAAGCGTGGCGTAACCGGTATCGAATGTTCCATTGTAAAACCCATTTAATATTTTTAGTTCAACCCTTACAGAATCATGATTTAAGATGACGTTGCTTGCCGGGATGCCTATTGCTCCCTGGTCGGGACTGTCAAGTGTCACCATGATGCTGTCATCTGGCCCAATGGCAAAGTTAAGGATCAGCCGGAGTTCGATCCCCTGGATCCTGATCGGTCCATTCCAGGCCCCCCGAATCTTTTTAAGCCAGTCAGTACTTTGTGCAGAACCAGTTGAGACCATGAAAAGAAACCCGTAAAAAAGATAACTCATCCTCCGCATAACCTAATTATTATTGCGACCGCTTAATATCGCTAAATCACTAATTCACTACTCTGGACGCATAGCTGTTTGAATAGGCAGAAAAAAATCCTATACCGCCATTGTTGATGTTTCCCTGCACGTTGGCCGGAGGGCCAGAAAAAAACGGGAGATTAAACCCTGCCTGCTTGACCTGGTTGACGAAATTGTAATACTCTTTTGAAATTCCCGACATTTGAAGTATTATAGTATCGCCTACTGCGATGGATTCCCACTTATTTGCATTGTTGAGACGGAATATCGGAATCCCTGTCATATATTTTCCATTGATGAGCTGGTCATTGGAAACCCTAACTTTCTGAATTGAGTCGGTTAGCAGTTTCCCATTCTTATATAAGTTGAACATGTAGTAGTTCACCTGATTCCCCGGATCTTGTGCCCATAGATTGACCAGCCAGGCTCCCTCTTTTCCATATTCAGGGTGAAATTCTGTAGTTACAGAATCTACATGCGTAACCGGGTTCAAGGTGCAGGTCGCCTCAAAAGAACTATGCTGTGAGATGGGTTGGGCAAGTTCCATGTGGAGTGTATAGGTTTTATTTATTTGTCCCTGAAATGTTGAGTCAGTAGCATAGATCCCGGATTGCCCAGGGATGGTTTCGGTAACCGGGTAAGTGGCGGTGCCGTCAGTTAATTCAATGGAAGCTCCGGTAACCCTAGGTGCAGGAGCGTTATAGAAATAATCGGTAGATTTTGTGAGGATGATTTTATAGGGTCCATTTTCATTGGCTATATGTCCGTCCACTACCAGCCGCGTATAGGTAGTGTCAAGTTTGACCTCGATGCGTTGTGTACAACCAGCGGTAATAGTAATCAGGAGGGCGAAGTTGAGAATTCTTTTATTCATTATTGAAATGGAAATTAAAAGTGATCGAAGGAACTATTCCAAACAGGTAAACTTTCTCAGCATAAGTTACATCGGGTGAAGTATTGTCCTGAACAAAGTTGATTGACCATGTGTTTTTTCTGGCATAGGCATTATAGACTGAGAAGTTCAGGTCCCAGGCGAATTTCCTGTCGGGCTTCTTTTTACTTGCAAAACTCACGCTTAGGTCGAGCCGGTGATAATCCTGGTATCTATAGGCATTGCGGTCAGAGTATATCGGGATGATTTTTCCGCCGATTTCTGCACGTCCTGTCGGGAAAGTCACCGGTGCACCAGTAGCATAAACCCAATTGGCGGAAATGGTAAATCGTTTGCTGATGTTGTAATTTACAACTACAGAGATATTATTGGGCTTGTCATATGGGGCAGGATACTTGTTGCCATTGTTCACTTCGGGAATCAGCCTGAAGGTACGCGAATATGTATAACTTACCCATCCACTTATTTTCTCTTCATTTAACCGCACAAGGCATTCAATGCCATAGGACCAGGCCCTACCTGTTCGGATTTCCCCCTCCAGTTTATTATTTAGCAGCAGTTGTGCGAAATCCTTAAAATCTACTACATGCTGCATCCATTTATAATAACCTTCAACTGAGGTTTCAATCGTGTTGTGGCGAAAGTTGCGGAAATATCCGAGGGCTACCTGATCGGCAATTTGCGGTTTGACGTTGGGGCTCGAGGGGAACCAGATGTCAAGCGGAGTTCCTACTGTAGAATTCTGGGCAAGTTGGAGGTACTGGTAAGTACGGGCATAACTTGCCTTGATTGAGGATTTTTCATTAAATTCATACAGGATACCAAGCCTGGGTTCAACCCCTGCATAAGTATTATAAAGAGTTCCTGATTTGTAGGTCGATGAATCGATTGCCTTATAAGAGGAGTCGTAATGGAACACCGTACCCGGTCCGATGTTCTGGAACAAAGAGAGACGAACTCCGTATTTGACTGTAAAGTGGTTGTTTAACCGCTGTTCATTACTTCCGTATATCCCCGATTCAAAAGCATAATTGTTTGGTACCTTGACTTCAGAAAAAACAGTTTGTGTGCCGATCCCCTTGGCATCTCCCGGAGTGAACATATGATATGTCAAAGCGCCGCCGAAGCGAATGATGTTTTTCGTATTCAAGTAATAACTGAAATCTCCTTTCAGTCCCAGATCTCTCAGATTAGATCGCCATTCGAAGGAGTTGGTTTCACCAGAAGGAGTTCCGAGAAGATACCGATAATTTGTATAGATTAAGGAGAAGTTCGAGAACAACTGCTTTGTGAACAAATGGTTCCACCTCAGGGTGCCTGTTTCGTTGCCCCACTGCATTTCTGCAAAGGAGTTTTTAAAGACGTCTCTGCCAAAATACCCGGAAAGAAATATCTGATTGTTGTCATCGATTAAATAGTTGATCTTGGCATTGAAATCATAGAAATAGAGTCTGTTGTTTTGCAGGGTTTTATTGGATGACAAAGGTAAAAAGAGGTCAGCGTAAGTTCGTCTTCCGGACACTATGAAGGAACATTTGTTTTTTAAGATGGGTCCCTCCACAGTAAGACGGCTGGCAATGATTCCGATACCTCCATTAACCTCAAACTTTTTGGAATTCCCTTCGTCCATCCGGACATCAAGAACAGAAGAGAGCCGCCCCCCGTAGTTGGCAGGTATGTCTCCCTTATAGAGCTTTACATCCTTTATGGCATCATTATTGAATACGGAAAAAAAACCCATCAGGTGGGATGCATTATAAACAGTGGCTTCATCAAGCAGGATCAGATTCTGATCAGGTGCACCGCCACGAACGCTGAATCCGCTGGAACCTTCGCCAACAGATTGTACTCCGGGTAGTAGCTGGATTGCTTTGATGATATCCACTTCACCCATCAGTGCCGGGATTTTCTGTATGGTCTTGATGTCCATACGGAAGGTACTCATCTCAGGTTTGTTTACGTTTTTATCATCCTTCTCACCGGTGATCGTTACCTCTTTAAGGGTTTGCTGATGGGGGTCGAGTTCAATCCGGATGTTTTGGTTTGCCTTAAGATCGATGTTCTTTTCAATGGTTACATAGCCCATGTATGAGTACACCAGGGTATAAACACCTTCGTTAAGGGTGAGGGAGTAGTTGCCATAGACATCGGAAACAGCTCCGGTTTTCATCTCTCTGACAAAAACCGTGGCTCCCACAAGAGCTTCCCCGCTGGACTGATCGGAGATTTTGCCACTAATAGTAAAATGTTTGGTCTTTGCCTGGGTTTGACCAAAGAGGGATACGGAAATAGAGGGAATTATAAGCAATAAAGATATAAGCAGTGCTTTCATGAGAATGGACAGGTGAAGTTCAGTTATTTACGAATAATTCGGAAGTCGCCATCCTCAGTCAGTTTTATGATACGCGATGGTTTTATGTGATGAAGGTCATCTTGATATAGAGCTACCACATGATCGACATGAGAAAGGATAATAGGTGAAATGTCTTTGAAAATACGGGGAGGCGGATCACCGGATAAATTGGCTGAAGTTGAAACGATGGGCCTCCCCAAGGCAGCAATAAGGGCCCTGCAAAATTCATGTTGAACGATCCGGATAGCGATGGACCCATCTTCTGCAATGATGTTGGCTGCCAGATTTTTTGCTTTTGGGTAAACAATGGTTAGGGGAGTATTTACGTTTTTTAACAAGTCCCGGGCCAATTCCGGAACATTGTCCAGATAATCTGGGAGTCTGTTTGCGGTGTCTATCAATACAATCATACTTTTACTTTCCATTCTCCTTTTCAAACGATAGATTTGATCAACAGCCTCCGGGCATGTGGCATCACAGCCAATTCCCCAGATCGTGTCTGTAGGATACACAATGGTGCCTCCGGCACGGAATATGTCAAGGCATTTATCTATCTCTTGTTGCATTGGATTGTTCCGGGGCTTTGTCTCCCAGCAAAATAACGCACAAAGGTATGAAATATTTCTACGGTCTCACAGACGCTGTTGCAACAAGGAAACCGGCAATGACAGCGCACACCGGAAATGGCTCTCCGGGCATTTGCGGTATCCGTGAAGACCGCATGGACGGCAAGTAAGCTTTTCCTGGGTCTCTACAATGGAGCTGTCATCTGAGATCGGTCCGAATCCAAAATCGGGCGTGGTTGAGCAAAAAATCGCTGTGACAGGGGCGTTCACTGCAGAGGCAAGGTGCATGGGTGCAGAATCATTGGTGAAATTCATCCGGGCTCCCTTCATGAGAGCGGCTGATTCAAGAAAAGTCAGTTTTCCGGACAGATCGATGGTGTTTTGATGTGTGGATCGCTTAAGAATTGAATAGCAAAGTGGAGTGTCGGCCGCCGATCCCAGAAGATAGACCGGTGCGTCGGAGGGAATCCGGTCGAGTAACTCAGTCCATTTTATTTCGGGGTATTGCTTTGTAAACCAGAGTGAGGCGGGTGACAGTGTATAGTATCTTCCCTTTTTCCATCGCTGCACACTTTTTTCGTTTTCTGCTGTGGGATAAAGACGTGGAGGAAGGAAAGATTCATCGGTGATGCTTGAAATCATCGCCAGATTTCGTTCTGCTTCATGCAGTCCATTGCCGATCTGGTGTTTGATGCGGCGGGTGAAAAAAAAGGAGAATGGGTTTTTATCAAAACCGATCGTGATTACGGCCCCTGAGAATACAGTAAGCAATCCGGTCATGAAAAATCGTTGGAGATTTATTACAAGATCGTACTTTGTAAGCAGGATCCTCTGCAGCAGGGTCAGGAAGTTTTTGTATTTCCCATTGGATTTATCCCAAACCAATATTTCATGCAGAAACGGATGTCCGGAAAACAAGGATGATGTTCCTTTTTTCAGCAGGAAGTCGATTTCTGCCGCAGGATAAAACAGATACAGTTTTTCAATGATCGGGGTTGCAAGGATTACATCTCCGATGGAAGCCGTTTGAATGATCAGGATCTTTTTCATCAGACGGGGACATTGAATTCCCGAAGCGCCTGGTTGAGGGAGGTCTTGAGGTCGGTTGATTCTTTCCTTTGACCGATAATCAGGGCACACGGAACATGAAAAGTTCCTGCAAGGAATTTCTTTTCCACTGAGCCCGGGCTTA
>Ga0118677_10015002_pt1 | contig 10824 bp, 10 predicted proteins | sample AliMusrvi5mmetaG_FD_86154 | JGI IMG/M metagenome (GOLD analysis project Ga0118677, IMG submission 86154)
CATTAGAGGACCTTCTTTAGGTCCTTTTTTATTTGCCTCATTTGCTCATTAATTCTATCTTTTCGATTGTACCATAATAACTGATCCATCTCCGGTTTCGAAAATTAATAGTCAGATCTGCAAATCCATCTAAACTGGCCGACAAATTAATTGAATAGGAATCCTGTGAATCGGCCAATTCAGTAAAAATCAAGAATAATTTCCGCCTTTCATTCCATTTCTTATTGATACTTCTGGCAGTCAATTCAAAATTTACTCCTCCTGAGCCTCCGTATGGAACCATATAAACACGTCCGTAATAGGGTAAATAAGCCTTGACTTGCAGACTGTCAAAAACCAATTCGTAATTGGATGAAAGATGATTGAAATTGCCCAATTCGGAATTCGCCGTTCGGGCTACAAACTTAAACCTACCACTCTGAATAAGTGCTGCCATTTCAAACTGTGCCCTGACTTTTTTTTCATTTCTTCCATCCGAATTAAAACCCGTAATTATCAGAATAATGCCAAAAAGAACCACTAAGCCTATCCTTTTCATTTTTGACTTCGTTTATGAATTAAACCTCAATATAAATACGTTGATAAAACAAATAGGTTTACTTCAAACGTGCTGGAATTATATTTTTACTGTATTTTGATTATTACCTGACAGCCATGATTTCAAATTACCGACTGTAATATTCATCAATCGTTTGCGGGCTTCAATGGTTGCCCATGCAATATGTGGAGTGATAAAGCAATTACGTGCCGATATCAATGGATTATCAGCCAAAGGGGGTTCTGTTGAAAGGACATCCAGGCAAGCAGCAGCTATTAGCCCTGAATTCAGTGCTTCAGCCAGATCATGCTCATTAATTAATCCTCCCCTGCCGGTATTAATCAATATAGCATTGGATTTCATAGTATGAAGGATCTCCCGATTCACAAATTCATTATTTTCTGCCGTAAGTGGACAATTCAAGCTTACAAAATCGCTTTCAGCAAATATTTCCCTGAGACTTTTTTGTTCTATTCCTTCAGGAAGACCAACCTTTTCTGAACGATTATTGAAAATAACTTTCATACCAAACGCCAACCCAATTTCTCCAACTTTCCGTCCAATCTGCCCATAACCAACTATACCGATTGTCTTTCCGCTTAATTCAACCTGTAACGTTTCCCTGAAAGTAAAATCCTTGCTATTGGTCCATTTCCCCTCTTTCACAGAATTGGCATGCAATTCAACACGATTGGCCACATTCAGAATATGCGAATATACCAATTGTGCAACTGAATCAGTACTGTATGCAGGAATATTTGTAACCACAACCTTTCGTTGGTTCGCTGCCGATACATCGACTACGTTATAGCCTGTCGCAGTGACTCCAATATATTTCAATGCAGGCAACTGTCCAATCAGGGTGCTGTTAATCAATACCTTGTTAGTAATAATTATTTCCGCATCACTTATTCTGCTGTAAACTTCTTCGGGACTGGTACGGTCGTAAACTACACATTCTCCCAAATTGGCTAATTTGTCCCATGACAAATCGCCCGGATTCAGGGCATATCCATCCAATACAACTATCTTCAAGGCTTATGATTTAATGTTTTGTAAAGGAAATTTAAAAATACCAGTTAATCAAGTTTCATTCATCTTTCCTTTTGCCGGTTTCGGTAAAAGCATTCGGTCAGACTGCACAAATCACAGGTATATTTTCTGTATTTTACCTTCTTGCCCATTCCAATAAATCCACTAACTGATTTAATGGGTTGCATCAGGGCCGAATCTGTCAGGCTTATTCCACAACACTTCTCAGGGAAAAATGAAAACAACTTGTGCTGTTCACCCAAGCTCCATTGGCAATATCCCGGACTGTAGCGATTAGTAATCAATTCATCTGACAAGACCGACATTTCCCTGACTTCCTGGTGAATTTTATCCGCAACGGCTTCTACGGTGAGTGATCCCAGCACATTATAAACATAGCCCAAAACAGGATCATCTCCCAGAAGTAAATTCTTAGCAAGATCACTGATTTCCTTTCCAGCTGTGCATGCAAATAATACTATAGAATCTGAATTCCGAAGTTCTTTGGCGACAATTCTGCCAACTTCAAAGTCAGCACCTTCAATACTTATTGTATCTTTCTTTTCAGAAAACCGGATATCGTTTGTCCAATAGATAACTCCCCGAAGATCACTCAGGGTATCCGCCTTTTTCATGGCTTCTGCCAAATAATCAGAGAATGGCTCAGGAAGAACATCATCGGCATACCCAAGAAGAACATTGATGTCTCTGGGATTTACATCGATTTCATTGAATGAATAGGAAAATTCTTTTATCATGATAAACAAAATGAGTCATAGATTTTTTGAAAGGATTGTATCTCGCTAAAGTTGCCTATTGCCACAAATTCAGTTGGTGAGGGAAAGAAATCGACTTCATGAAGTGTTACCCGCTCAAAACTCCCCTGAAGAAATACTTTCCGGTTACCCTGAATATTTATATAGCCTTTGCACCTTATACAACCTGGCTTAAGTAGCATAAGAAATTCATCCAGCTTATCAGGGCAGATTAAACGTGTACTCTTAATGACCTGTGATTCAAGATCAGGCCGCCCATCTTCAATTACTTCATGGATAGGCATGAACTTTATAGTTGGCTTCACCAGCTCAAATCCTACACGGGCAAAAGAAGTTATACTAATACTTGCAAAAGGATTCAGCTTTTTGATCATATTTTCCAACCCCTCATCCTTCGGGTCCGTAAGGTCTGCCTTATTGATGATAACGGTATCTGCAATGCGGACCTGGTGATTAACCCGGGTCTGTAAACCTGAGATCTTTTTGAAATTAACTGAATCAACAAGGCACCAAACCCGATCGAGATATACCTTCTGCTTTAATTTCGGGGATTGCATAATCTGTCCAATATATAACGGATCTGACATTCCTGAGGCTTCAAGGATTAATTCGTCAGGCTGTATCTGGTCAATAAATTCTGCGAGCGAATCAACAAAACTTCCTAATAAGCAAACACAAAAAACAGAACCATTATTCACCTCAAGTATTTCAAACCCTGAATATTTCTGCTCAAGTTCAACACGGTCAACATTAAGCTCTGAGAATTCATTCTGAATAATTCCAATCCTTCTTGAACCTGAAAATTCTTTCAGATAGTTTTTTAGGAAAGTCGTTTTCCCGCTTCCAAAAAACCCAGTCACCAACTGTAAAGGTATTGCCGACATCCTTTTCTTTTTTCTTATTACCTTTTTTGCCACCCCAAAGCCCCCTCCCAACCTCCCCCACAAGGGGAGGAGAAAGAAATGCTTTGATCAATGTTTGTTTGCGAAGCTTCTTTCCCCCCTCCTGTGGAGGGGTTGGGGGAGGCTTTTCCTCTTTCCTTTTTCCTATATACTTTTCACAATCTTCTTTACCTCACATATATGATCAGGCGTTGTTCCGCAACATCCTCCGATAATATTTGCCCCCGCATCAATAATCTCTTTTACCCTTCCGGCCATATCTGAAGGAGTTTCAGGAAAGGTAGTTTCACCCTCACAATAATGAGGCATTCCGGCGTTGGCATGGATCAATATTGGAATAACTGCATTAACCTGTCTGATTTCCTTTACGATTCCTATCATATCAGCCATTCCATTTCCGCAATTGGCTCCAATTACCGAGGCTCCTGCTTCTATTAGCGTTTCGGTCATTTCAGTAGGCGATATTCCCATCATGGTGCGGTATTCCCCGCTGAGTATTTTATCAAAAGTCATCGTACAGATCAATTCACATCCTGTATTTTCTTTGGCAGCTTTCACTGCAATGCGGGCTTCTTCCAGGTCGGTCATGGTTTCAATCACTATGGCATCGGCGCCACCGGCCTCAAGGGCCATCGACTGTTCTTTAAATGCATCATACAACTCACTTTCGGTGACTTCTTCCATCATGAGCAGTTTCCCTGTCGGGCCAACAGAACCCAACACAAAACGATCAATGCCTGCCGCTTTTCTGCTAATTTCAGCGGCAGCCTTATTGATCTCATACACACGGCCTTCCAGACCGTAATTCTTCAGTTTAAACCAGTTTCCGCCGAAGCTATTGGTTTCAATCATATCTGCCCCCGCATCTACATAGCTCTGGGCAATATTAAACACATCGTCAGGGCGCTGAATATTCCATAGTTCAGGACATTCCCCGGGCGTAAGCCCTTTCTTCTGTAAAAATGTTCCCCAGGCCCCATCCGAAACCAGTACCCTGCCTTTTTGTATTTCCTCAATGATCGTGCTCATGGCTATTGATGGTTTGAATTTAACTAATGCTAAAGATAACTGTTTTGATAACAAACTAAATTAGTAACTTCTAATTATAAGTGAACTTATTATATCTCCTTAATCCATTCCTTAATTACATCGAGTGAGGGTAGGTTGACTTCCGATTTCAGTTTGTAATTAACCATCACTACTGCAGGACCTTTCCTGATTCCGAATGAAGCCATCTGTTCCTTATCAGTGATTACCTTGATTGAAGTTGATTTACCCAATTCAGCAATGGCCCGTTTCACGCGTTTTGTGATTTCCTTACATTCCTGCTCCGTTTCGCCCATAATCAGGATTTCACTATGTTTAGATTTAATTTTTAGCTTCAGCTTTTCATTTACACGTTTTTGAATAGCCTCAATCAACAGGTTTTGAGGTGGAATCTGCGACACAAATACAATCTTTCCATCGATGCAAATAGTCGGAATATTTTTTACCATAAGTGATGACATGAACGAAACTGATTCCATCTTTTTGATAGCATGCTCGCGCCATTCAACCACTCCTTCGAAATGAGGAGCAACCTGCTTCACCGCTTCAACCATATACTGACATGGGGCACAGGACTCTGAATCGAGGGTTATAATATCAACAATCACTTTGTCCGATTGTCCGTAATCTTTCATGTTCATGATGTCCAGCTTGCTCTCCTTTTTTTCAAGGTTTCGGGCTACATCCTGAAGATAACGGCTAAAAACAAGTTCTGAAACAGCCTGTATATTTTCAATAGGGGTCTTCATTGGTAAATCGCAGCCGGGAGCGAGGATAAAGCCCTTATTGCCGCCTAAATCCATGCAGGCCAGAGCATCCTCTTTGGCATCGTCAGTATCGCCCATTAATAATACTACGGTAAGCTTTAGATTCCCCCCGAAGCTAATTTTCTTCGAAAGAGCAATATCCTTAACAAAGTCCAGCGGTATATTCTCATCGATCGAAACATTATCTGGACGGCAATCGCACATCGCTTCTATGTTTTGCTGTGCATGTCCACATACAAAGAATGAACTTAGTTTCTCTTTTTTCCTGATCAGATCAAAAATGCGGCTGACATATGGAGTTACATAAGTTTCAAACGAAAGGGGATCAATCTGACTTGTCATCGGGTCAACTACAGCTATAACATCACATCCGGCATCAACCAGCATTTCAGAATAACTGAGGGCTACCCGTGTACAGAAATCCATCACTTCCATTACATACTCCGGATCTTCAAACAGTTTCATAAATATTTCCGTACCTAACAGGTGCAGGGCAAGCGTGAACGGACCGGTAATCAGACCATACAGTGCTATTTCAGGATTCATTACCCGAAGTGCACGTGTTGTATCCAAAACTATTGGAATCCGTCCATCCGTAACAGTAGGTACTTTTAGTGAACTAAGCAGAACACCCTCGGATAGAGGATGTGAAACAACTGCAGGTGGATTCTCTTTCGCCCATTTAAGACGGCACCCCAGTATCTCGGCTTCAAGCTGTAGATCGAAACTCACTGGTATACCATCCGGCTTGTACAGTTCTATTGCTTTGGTGAGTCCCGCAATCATGTTTTGTGATGATTTCAGATACCGCTCTGCATCTTCACCAATTAAGAAACCGCCATGAACGCCCACAAACGGAACCCATGGTACCCGTTCAACGGGTTCAAGTCTCATCGCCTTTTTGATTAATGAAAGTCCGTACATATCGTTTTTTTATATAATCATCCTAACAAACTGAATTTGTTGATATTATCTTTTAATTACAGATCAGAATAGTGATAATAAACTACCCGGAGACCTAATGAGTGAATTAGTCCTCCTGAATCGTTGATATAAAATAATGCTGGTTATGAATCTTTGCCCTTTTGCTATTTTCGGTTCATCTACCGGCTAAATTTAAAGTTCAGGCAAATTTCACATTTAAATATTCAACTATACCTTGTGGATCAGGTGAATAATTATCTGCCCCAATTTTGGCGCAAAAGTCACTGTTTACAGGTGCTCCACCAATCACTACAATGGTTCCGGGTACAGCTTCCTTAATTTCTTTGGTGATTTTTTCCATGTTTACCATCGTTGTGGTCAGCAAGGCGGATAAACCAACGACTGAATCTGGATTTTCCTTTACTGCGGCAATAAACTTTTCAGAACTTACATCAGTGCCTAAATCGACGACTTTGTAGCCATTACCTTCAACCATCATACCGACGAGGTTTTTGCCGATATCATGTAAATCGCCCAGTACTGTTCCAATAATGAATGTACCTTTTTGTTTGGCAGCACCCGATAAAAAATGTGGTTTAAGATGAAGCATGGATGTACTCATCGCTTTGGCTGACATCAGTACCTGCGGAACAAATACCTTATTCTCACGAAACTTAACTCCTATCCGTTCCATCCCCGGCATTAATCCTTTAGTTAGGACATCCTGTGGATTCACCCCTTCCTCCAAAGCCCTGCGTGTAAGTTCGTCAGCACCATCCTGTCCCTTCATTTGTGGAGGATAAGGAGAAGCCAGGTTAATCTTACCAAATTCGATGCATTCTGACAGTTTATTTAAAAGTTCATTCATGATTTAAGGTTTTTGTTGTTTGAGTCCTCAAATGTATGTGTATCTCTGTTAGTAAAAAATAGTATTTTCTTTGATAAAGATGTAAAATATTACTTTCTTTCATCTATCAATTCACTTCATATGATTATTAAAAAACGCTTTTTCAAAGTACCCGCTTATATTGTAGAAGAACAACAGGCAGATCCGCTTACCAAAGACCTGTATCTATGTGAGTTGGCCGAAATCATGATTAAGCACGACACGCTTTGGTCTGAAAATATCAAACTGGATAACCACCTGTTGATCTATTGCACAAAGGGAGAGGGCATTGTCCAAATTGCAAATGATCTGGTTCCGTTTAATCAAAACCAGTATTGCATCATTCCTGAAGGATTTACTGTTAAGATTCAAACCGGGGCAAGCGATCCGTCCGTTTTTTATTTCTGTAAATTCAATGGGGAGAAAAGTAAAATAATGGAAAAGGATTTTACTGTTGTACGCGATCTGATTCCTTCGGTCGACAATATGGTAGCTAATCGGATTATGCTGTTCGATGAACTATTCAATAACCTGACGAAAGGCTTTTTCAATGCTAATTACAAATACATTAACCTGACTTTTGGGCATTTACTGGCCACATTCATCTATGCAAGCAAGACCAGCGATGATTTTCTGGAAGAACAAAACCCCGGAATCAACCGTGCAATTCAGTTTATGGAGCAAAATCTCGATAAGAAACTCATCCTAAGCGATATTTCTGATGAAGCCGGTTATTCACCTTCCTACCTCACCACCCTTTTTCGAAAGAAAACAGGCTACAGTCCACTGAGCTATTTTTCACACCTTAAAATCTCAAAAGCCAGTGAGTACCTCGACTTCAGCAAGTTTAAAATCAAGGAAATATCGTTCATGCTTGGCTATTCCGATCCATACTATTTTTCGAAGGATTTTCAGAAGAAAATTGGACTCTCGCCACGAAACTACCGTAACAGGGTTGTAGGAAAGAATTAGTTCAGTCTATGATTTTATGAGCAACTTCAGTGGACATTAGCATTAAGGCATAATTGAATGCTGTAATTTCTTAGTATACGCCAGAAAGCCAAAAAGCACAACCAAGGAATTCGAAGGTTTCTTTAGGATATAATGGCGCTAATTCTGATCTGATCCGATAGTTTTGGATTGAAGCAATTCCCCCATATAATTTCAGTGTTAAACCCAAATCTATCCTGAAGAGAATCAACAGTTTCTCCTATCTCAGCCATCGTAATTTCAGACTCTAAACCATATTCAAAGCATAAAAGTATTTTTCCTGATGAATTCATTTTGTTTTCTGGCAAATAAGGTGAAGCGTACATTTCATACAGAACTTGCGCAATCCGTTCTTGTCCAAGCCAAGTGCCTGATATTATGGATGTTATACCATTAACCCCTTTAAGGATACTATCCAGGTCTTTAAAATCTATATTGATGTAACCCTGATTTGTAATCATATTCATAATCAGATCAACCGGCATTTTAAAGATTAGATCAGATGCTTTAAATGAGATTGGATAATTTTCAGAATCTTGAAGGGAAATAACTCTATCATTGGGAAATAAAAAAACGGCGTCTGAACATTTGCACAAGAAATCTATTCCATTTGGTACATGAATCTGACGGGTTTCACCTTCAAGTATATGAGGGCCAGATGCAATAGCAATAACCAAGCAGCCAGACTCCCGACATAATTCAGCAATAACTGGTGATGCACCTGTTCCGGTTCCTCCACCCATAGCTGCCAGAATGAAAATTATTTTGTAATCTTCTGAAATGCGTTCTTTTATTGCAGTTATACTTTCCAGTGCCGATTTTTTCCCCAAATCGGGATCATTTCCACAACCCAGCCCTTTTGTGGTATGCTCACCAATAATTATTTGGTTCGTTAAAGGAATTTCTAAATGACCTAATGCTTGCTGGTCGGTATTTACAGCAAGAAAATCAATCGTATCGAAATCATTATTCAAATACATCTGATTTAATGCCTTACATGCTCCATCGCCAACTCCGATGACTAATGCAATTTTTGGTATCCTATTCAGGTCAAATTCTAACATATTATCGTAATTAGTTTTTTTGGTGCGATTCATTGTACACAAGGTTGTTTATCGAAACATTTCCAATTTTACCTGAACTAATCAATGGAGGTCTCTATTCAATTTTTGGCACAATTTCATTTTCTTATTTTTCCTGTCTTCAATGAAATTCTCTTTACCGGTTTATATTTTTTAAATTGTTCGTAGTTGTCTACAGCGGCATTTGGATAAAATGAGTTTAAATTTTCAGCCATCGAACTTTTTACAAAATCATAGAATCCCTTATCTAGCTTTTCCTGATTGGGTAAATGCGACTGTTTTATTTCAAAAGGTTGAATTGTGAAATTTGAAAATAACAAGGAATATTGATCTTCATGTATGGGAATCTTCAGGATGTCTTTAAAATATTTGTTTTCTTGCTTAGGCACCAAGAATATTCTAAGTTCATTCTCATATTCATGGTTTTTGGGTTTTAATGCCATTATTTGCAGGTATTTCTCCAACGAAAACTCCTTGAAATAATGATTATGGTCCTTCCGTTTGGGCAAATATAAAGTTTGAATTTTCTCTCTAGTCAATTCATAATTTACATTCCCCATATATACCAATAGGTCATTTTTCTCTGCAAAGGAACGGAGGATCTCGCACAACGGTTCAACATTTATTCGGCATCGTATCGTTTTCTTGTCATTGTCTGAATACATCTTCCATTCAGTATCTTCATTTTCGACACCGGCAATAAAACTCATGCAATAGATCTTGGTTTGTTTAAACCCCAAAGCGGTGTAATCAGTTGTAAGATATATTTTTTCATAGGGGTCTTTCCAGAGACCTAGATGAACAAATACCAGTTCCTTCTTATTTAGCAATTCCTTCAAGCTATTATAGGACCAGTATTTATACAATTCCTTTGGAACCATTGTTTCCCCGATCAAATTGATTGAAGAAGGCAACGATTCGTTGGAGGGTTGTTCTGTGATATTTTGTTCCATCATTTATTTGTTAATAAGGTATCATCCAAATTACTGCATTTGCTTTTCAACAATTTTCTTTGCTATTTCAGGTATCAGCCCACTCCATTGTCCACTTCTGGAAAATCCAATTACTGGTATTATTGAATCACCAACCTTCTTCTCTTTAAAATATATTTTACTCCCATTGTAATCCTTGCTATTTGTATAAGAAAAATCATTAAAAGCTGTTTTCCCAAGACAAACAATTATTTTAGGCTGTACTAAACGAATCAATTTATCTACTCTCCTTATTAAATACTTTCTTACTGTCCAATTATTTATGTCTTTATCATTTCCTTTGCTTTCTTCCCATAACTTTTTGAGCTCTTCTTCCTTCGCTAGTGAATCAAGGATTTTATTTAAATCATTAGTATTCGATGTAGCGATTGGGTATAAATTTGAACTCATAATACTTTTCCCAAAGTTTTTATACCAGAAAGGCTCCTTGTTGTGGTCATACTTTTCAACCTTATATTCGTCAGGGAATTTTATTTTAGCTATCTCGTATAGAAGGTCTATCATTCTTTTAGGAAATGAATTATTAATTTTTTGATCCCTTTGATACCATTCAAATGACACCCAACCTGTCTTTTCTTTTTTGTTCTTAAAATAACCTCGAGCTGTTCCTTTTTCGTACCAATTTAGTTCGTTAAAACACATTTCATTTTCGCCCATCATTCTTAAGGGTGTTTCATTTTTAGAAGGATTCAAAATATTGTATGCTCCGGCTCCAGCATTGATACCAATAAATAAAATCTCAGGTTCAAATATCAATGGACTTTGCAAGGTGATGACCCCCTTATAAAGACCTTTGTATCCATTGCAGTCTTTATTCTTTTCTAAGAAATCCTTTATCGGAACAATTCCTTTTTCTATTTCACAATACTTTTCGCGCAATTCTTTTTC
>Ga0118677_10015003_pt1 | contig 10824 bp, 2 predicted proteins | sample AliMusrvi5mmetaG_FD_86154 | JGI IMG/M metagenome (GOLD analysis project Ga0118677, IMG submission 86154)
GACTCGCTCGCCGCATGGCTGATAAACGTCGCGTTGACAAACATGCCCGGCAGCAACTTCATCCCCGGATTCGCCAAATGCACATGCACGGGCACGGTGCGCGTCTGCTGGTTGGCTTGCGGCTCGATGAAGTCCACGCGCCCGTGCAGTGTGCGATTGGGCAGCGCCTCCGAAGTGATTTCCACCTCCTGCCCGCGGCGAATCTGCGGCAGTTGGTCCTCGTAGACATCGGCCTTGATCCACACCTGGCTGAGGTCGGCGACGGTGAAGAGTGTGTCGCCCGCGTTGACGTACTGCCCCTGCGTCACCTTGCGCTCCACCACGCTTCCCGACGCCGAGGCATAGAGCGTTGTGTGTGGAACGCCGACCGACGCGGGTGCGTCGATCTGTTCTTTGTTGACGCCCCACAGCTCCAGCTTCCGTTGGCTCGCATTCACCAACGCATCGGCTTGTGCGCGTGCACCGGCTTCATCGGAGTCTCGCAGTTGCTTGCGGTTCTCCTGTGCCAGCCGGTAGTCCTCGACCGCTGTTGCCACCTCAGGGCTGTATACATCCGCCACCGCCTGGCCGCGCCGCACGCTCTCGCCGGTGTACTGCACATAGAGTTTGTCCACTCGTCCGCTGATGCGCGCACTCACCGCGGCAAGCTGTGCCTCCGGCTGCTCCACGCGTCCAAATGCGTCGATGTCCGTCTTCAACGCTGCCGTACGGACCTCGGCTACTTGAATGCCCGCCGCAGTAATCTCCGCCGGTGTCAATTCCAGCGTTGTACCCGGCTGCGTCCCTTGGTTCGCTTCCGGTTGCGCTGCCGCCGCTGGCTGCTTCATCGCCCTCGATACAGGAGAGGTCGACTCCGCTGCATAAGTATGGTGTCCGCTAACGATCAGAATGGCAGCAGCCAGTATGGCAACCACAAGTCCAGTGCCGGTTCCGATTACGAATAACTTCTTTTCACTGGCAGTCATTTGCTTGTCCTCGCGATGTCAAAGTTGGGGATATCATTGTTGGTTTGAGTCGGATAAATGTCAGGCAAAGCCGCACCAATCGCGCGCTCCAGTTGTGTGCTGCCCGCGTCTTCTTCCGAGAGCGCCTTGAATGTATCGTTGCGAATGTCGAGTAACAGGTTCTGGCTGTCGATCAGGTTGGTAAACTCACCGCGATTGTTCTGGTACGCAGCCGTCGACGCCTTGAAGGCAGCCTCGGCCTGTGGCAGCAGTGTGTCGCGATAGAGCTTCACACGGCGTTGCGCGGATTGCACCGCAATCTCTGCCTGACGAATTTCAAGAAATACGGAAGATGTGCGCGCATCGAGTTCTGCCTGAGCCGCATCGGTTGCAGCGTCAGCTTGTTTGGTCTCACCGTCATGACGCGCTCGGTTCAGGGACGGAAGGTTCATTGTGATTTCGCCCATGTACGCGCTGCGGGAGAAAGACCCCGTCGGCATCAGCATGTATCCTGCGGCAACCGTGATATCCGGCTTCATTGCAAGCCTAGCTAGTCGGCTCTCGTCGCCGGATTTCACAATCTGTTTGCGCAGTGCGGCGAGCTCCGGACGATGCTCGATGGCCACTCTCTTCAGTTCCTCGATGGGAGGCAGCGTCTCTGGACTTCGATAGTTGCCCGCAATCTCCACCGCCTCATCTGGAGATCGGCCCATCAGTTCATTCAATTGCGCACGCGAGCCATCGCGCTCCTCTTCCAGTTGGATCAGGTGTTCGCTCAGCCGGGTCAGAGCCATCTGCGCGCGCAACACATCAACCTGCGGCACCTTGCCGGTGGTGTACTCCGCCAGCACAGCAGAAAGAGTCTGGTTCAACACCGCAGCCTGCTCGTTGTGCAGCTTCATCTCATCGGCATTGCGCAGCAGCGCGACGCAGGCCTCGCGCACGCTGGCTGCAACCTCCTGTCGCAGGGTCTCCAACTCATCGCCGGCCACCTCCACGTCGTCACCGGCAATCTTGCCGCGCAAATCTCGCTTATCCTTGCCGGGAATGGTCTGCTGCAGCGATATCATCAACTGCGCCTGATTCAGGTCCCAGGGCTTGCGGATCGGCGTGCCCCAATCGCGCACCATCAGCATGGGATCGTCCAGGCTGCGCGCAGTCGTTGTTTTCATCTGCGCCAGCGACAGTCGTCGCACCGCGGCGCGAATCTCAGGGTTGCCCGTGAGAGCATCCTCAACCGCCTGTTCGACCGTTATATGTGCCGTCACCGGCGCAGCACCGAGAACAGAATCGGAGACGTTCGAACGAACTGGACTGGATTCGGGAGACGAAGCAGTCTGACCCCAGCATCCGATAGACGATGCTATCGACAGCGCCAGCACAGCCGGCGCCAAACCATAGATATTCTTCACTCTTCAACTCCGCATAACTAGACAGGAGGAGATGGCCCGGGGTGCAAAATCGCGCACACCGGAGGATCACGGAGAAGAATGAAGATTTAGATTCGTAAGTTGAAGATGCCAGGTGGTGGAGACTGCGAAGGAAGGGCCGCAGCGATCACTCCCATGCGCGAGACGGAGTTGTCGCTGGCTGGCAGAGTTACCTGCATAGCAGCCATCTGCGTAGTACCAGAGAACGTCGCAGTCACAACCGCGGAAGGAACCTGTGGGCTGGTAGTGCAGCAATTTGCCCTGGCTGGAGCGCACGGCATACTCATGTGCTGGCAGCAGCTATGAGTTGCGTGCTGAGCCGGAAGTACGCACGTTCCAACCGAGAACAGCAGCACGCCCATGAGGGCGACTGTAACCGCTATCCGTTGGCTGAATCCACGCAGCATATTATCAGCCTACCACCTTTACAAATTATCGCAGTGACATACGTCACAAGATGTTGGAAGCAGGCAGCGTCGGAGGTTGGACGTTCTTGTCCCATGGCTAAAGTCTCTCGTACAGTCAATGCGCTCAACAAGCACTGACCGGTGAGAGTAGAAATCGCCATTCAAGATTAGTCGCCGAAACCGCCGATTGCGGCGGCGAGCCTTGATACAGGACTCGGTTGTCAGATAGCACAACTTCAGCAGTAAAGCTGCGACCTTCGCGTTAGGATTGCGCAGCCCCATGCATCGATGCAATCGGGCCAACAGACACTTTCTATCCTGTCGCTCAATATCACTGGTTACTCGAGTCCTGGTGTCAGCTTTTCCATGTTGACGCCGGATCCCTTGTAGTATCCCGCTCCATCCGGCCCTGTATCGCGCCACTGCGATGTGCGGTCCAATAGGTAATTGTTTCCTGCCGAGTCATGCGCATACTGTGTGCCCAAAATTGAGTTGTAGTCCTTCAGGCTGTCGCTCTCCGGCGATCCACTGCTCTTACGCGCGCCGCCGCTCTTGGGCGGCTCATAGGTTGCATACCCGTCTGCGGGTGGCCGCAGGCTCGAGGTGCATTGCAACGAAGTCATAATAGCCTCCGCCTCTGCAATCAGCTGTGGGTTCTGCATCGGCCCATACGCAAAATAATCGCTGCTGATGTACTGTCCCATCGGTGCAGGATACACATGGTACAGCGCCACGCCTTGTTGGGCTCCGGCGTTGAACTGGTGCACTGTGTAGTAACCGATATTCTGTGCTGGCCCGAGCTGAACTGGCTGATGCAGGATGAGCTGAAGCATTCCACCAATATGTGTTTCCGGCGGGCCGTAGATCGCGCCATAGTTTGCCTGCATCGCCGGATTTATTCCTGCGATTCCCCAGCCTGCATAGGCGCCCTCTGGCCCGAATACGTCAGCGGTCTGGCCGTTCGGCCCAGGATTCAGCTGCCAGCCCTGGGGCAGAGCGGCCCGGCAAGGCCCCTGCTGTACCATGTGTGTCTGCTGCGCCGCGGTAATGGGCATGGCCCCGCCGCCGCGCGGAGCTCCTCCAGTTTGCGGAGCCCCCATTTGCTGGCCACCATTCTGCCCACCGCCCATTTGTTGCGCTGGTTGAACTGCACCGCCCGAAGGGGTGCTGCCTGCTACCACAATGATTTCCAACGATAGATTTTTCCCTTGCATCGGATGGATGATGCCAACGCGAATCCGGTCCCCTGGCGTATGCGAACCCAGCGCCGCGCTCACCAGGTTGGGCGACGTCATCGCTACACCGTCTACCGAGGTAATCAGGTCTCCCGGACGCAACCCTGCCTTCTCCGCCGGACCGCCCGGCACCACTTGACCTACCGCTACCGCGCCCATTGGCATGCCGTACTGCGCGGAGCTCATCGGATCAAGAAAGCCGATCCCGATACCCACCCAGCTCTTTCCGGAGGACTGCCCGGATGCTGGTGTCAGTTGGCAGATAGAAAACATCAACAAGAGCAAGAGTCTTAAGCGAATGCGATGGATCATGCATTACTCCTTCAAAGAGAATTTCAAGAGAGCGAGTCGCAAAAGCCAGGGTATGCGCACGCCTATATTGACGGGCGTCGAATGTCATCCGCAAAGCAGACGGCTATTGCACTGTGACGGTAACAGTCCCATTCGCCGTGGTCGTGCCCGAAGTGCCTGTCACGGTCACGGTATAGGTCCCTGCAGTTGTGCCAGGACTGCTTGTACCTCCTCCGCCACTACTCCCACCACCGCATGCGGAGACGCCGACGGAGAGGGCAACGAGGAACAGAAGCATTCCAAGCATGGTTCTCCATCTACGGCGCTGGCCCGGAATCCCGAAGAGCAACAGACAGGCAAGTGTTCCACCGCCAGCCGCGTACCAAGGTACATCCGAATGTCTGGGATATACCAAAGTCGAGCTGGTGGCTGCCGTAGTTGAGATGGTGAGGGTGGCTGTTCCAGCCGTGGTGCCGGTAATGCTCACTGGGCTGGTCGAGCCGAAGTTCAGGGTGGGCTGGAACTGAGCGCCGGTTGGGCTGGAAGTGATAGCTGCCGTCAGCGTGATACTGCCGGTAAAGCCTCCGGTCGGTGTCACGGTAACAGTGGACGCGTTCCCCGTGGTGGCGCCGCGGGCGACTGTGACCGCGGTTCCTGCAATGGTGTATGTGGGTACAGCGGTTCCAGTTCCGTTCAGGCTTACAGTTTGAGGCGATCCGCTGGCGTTATTGGCAACGGAGAGCGTAGCCGCAAACGTGCCTGTCGAGGCCGGATTGAAAGTAATTGCTATCGCACAATTCGATCCTGCTGCAAGCGAGCTTCCACAGTTATTGGTTTGACCAAAGCTGCCCGAGTTGGTCCCGGTAATGGTAATGCCGCTGATGGAGAGGGCGGCGTTGCCGGTGTTGGAGAGAGTAGCCGATTGAGCTGTGCTGGCGGTGCCAGAGATTGCCGTGAAAGTGAGCGTGGACGGAGTAAGCGCGGCAATCGGTGCGATTGCAGTGAAGCTGGCAGTCACGGCGCAGTTCGCCGTAATCGCCCCGGTCGTATAGGTGCTGCTCACAAGCGTTCCGCCGCAGCCTGTGACAGAGGCAATCAGATAGCCGCTGTTTGCCGTCACCGTAAAGCTCGTGGTGCCGTTTGCCGCTATCACTTGTGCTGTATTTGGGCTGATGCTGCCGCCCGTTCCCGCACTAGGCGTTACTGTATAGGAGAGCACCAGCCGGGTCGATTGCGTGGTGCCGGCCACGAGTTGGCGCGTGCCGATATTGTTAGTGGCCATACTGTAGAAGGCATACGTGTGCCCGAACACGCCCGTGTAGGTCGCCGAGGTGCTTGCGGTTGCGGCTTGCCAGAGTCCGAAACTTCCGCTGTCCAAGGAGGCATAGACATCGAAATAGGCGATTCCCGAGCCGCTCGGGTCAGCGCCGCTCCAGTTCACGGGGAACGAGGTCGTGGTCGTCGTAGCCGGTAGCGCGGTCACGCTGCTCGCGGGCAGTACGGAATCGATCGTGTTGGTGACCGTGTTCGTGGGAATAGCCGCATTGGCGTCGAAGACGATCGAGGCCTGGTTGGTGATCACGGTTCCATTCGATAGTCCGCTCTTCGGTGTCACCATGAATGAAACGAAACCGTCGCCGCTGAGGGAGGCGTTGTCGGGCGGCAGGAATCCGGCTGATGGGTCGGTGACCAGACTGCCGGTTGTCGAATTGATGGATTGCATGGTCCAGGTGAGAGCGCCGGTCGTTGTGTTGAACGCGGCGTTAACCTGTACAGGGTTGCTGTCGGTCGAGACTGTCGCCTGCGTCGAGTAAGTTTGCAAGCCGGATGGCACGTTGATCGTGACATTGTTGAACGCAATCTGCGTAAGCCTCATGGTCGACCAGTCGAGATTTGCGCTGAGCGGATCGGTGACTACCACGCTGACCGCCGGCGCGGTTGCGGTCGGCTGATTCTCAAAGTAAATGGTGTAGGGAATCGGGCTGCCCGCCGGCACGAAGCCCTGGTTGCCAAACCCGCCCGACATCTTGCCGTTGGGGTCGGTGCCCTTCTTGTTGGAGATCGTAACACTCCCCGAGCCAGCACCTCCCGGTCCTCCCGGCGCGGGCGGAGGCGGCGGTGGTGGTGGAACGGGGCAACCGCTACTGCCGCTGCTGTCGCTGTTGCCGTTGCTTGGGACTGCTACCCCGTAGCCAGAAGCTGCAGAGAACCCTGGTGTTCCAAACCCACCGCCGGACGCATTCAACCCGGACGATCCGACGCTAGAGAACACTGCACCGTTAGCACCTATCGTCACGCTTTGGGATGAACCGGTGAGAAAACCGTCGGTAAGCCCCGCGCGATCGGAAGAATTGCTATCGATCCGCATAAACGTTACGCTAGCGCCCGGCGTGCCCGCTACAAACTCACCTGAGCCGTACCGATTGCCATTGTGAAGATTTATGTAATACGTGGTTCCCCCGCCAGGACCATTGGCGGACACTGCCATGTAATCGAAGCCCAAGGTCTTGGCTTGTGCGATCTGATCCGCGATCTGATTCGCATCGGCGGCGCCCGCGTGGGAGCCGCACCAACCTGCATCCGAGCCAAAGACGGCTGTCACCGGGTCGTTCGAAACGGGTGGATCCAGGCCCGCCGGATCGACCGAATTGAGCGGGTTGTTGCCGGCGTAGCGGTAAAGGTTGGCGTCGCCGGCTCCGTAACTGAGCGGGTCGGGTTGGGTGAAGCGGCCAGTGGTCGGGTCGTACCAGCGGTGTCGCATGAAGTAAAGGCCAGTGCCCTCATCCATGACCCCGAATTGGCCACCAAAGGTGAATGGATTGACGACGGCTTGGCTATTCACCGTCTTCTCGCCGAACGGAAGGAAGCTGTAGCTGTCGACGACTGCGCCGCTGGCATTGGTGACCTGCGCGGTGTTGCCCGTCGCATCGAAAGCGTAATAGGTGGCCCCGCCCGACCCCGGCACGCCGCCGATCAATTCGGAACCGTATACATAGTGACCGATCAGGCTTCCGCTGCCGGCGAATTCGGCGACAACTTCGCCGATGCCCGCAGGATCGATCAGATAATCGGTGCGAGTGCCATTGAAAACCTGCGCAATGCGGTTGCCGAAGGCATCGTACGTGTAGGTCCAGGTGCCCGCGGGGCCGGTGACTCCGGTGAGTCGGTTCTCGTCGTCGTAGGCATACGTCGAGGTCCCGGTAGAATCCGTCTTGCCGGTCATGTTGCCGTCGGCATCGTAGATGTAACTCGCGCTGCCGGCCGACGTGTACTCGTTAAGATTGTTGACCGCATAAGTCGTGCCCAAGCCGCTGCCGGCCGTCACCCGGTTGCCCGCGGCATCGTAACTATAGGATGCGGTACTGGTCGTGCCACTCAGCGAGACAAGTTGATCGTCGTCGTCGTACTGGAAGTTCGTTGTCCCCTGCAGCGTGGTCACGCTGGTTTTGCGCCCGAGCGCGTCATAGATATAGGTAAAGCTGCTCAGCACCGACCCGTTAGCGGCGTAATTGACCAGGCCAGTCACCCGCTCCGCCGCGTCATATGTGTACTTGGTATAAGTTCCATTCCCCAACGTCTTTTGCGTGAGGCGTCCCACGGCATCGTAGGCGTAGGTGACCTGTGTCGTGCCGCCGCTGGTAAGGCTGCTGAGCCGACCCACGGCGTCGTAAGCGTATTGCACCGTAAAACTGCTCGGGTCGGTCATTGTTGCGCGCCGTCCACCGGCGTCGTAGGTGAATTGCAAGGAATGGCCATCCGGGTAGGTCACCTTCGTCAGCCGGTCCGCCGTGTCGTAGGTGTTTTGATTGGTGCCAGCCGCCGAGGTGGCGGTCAACAGATTTCGGTGGGTGTCATAGGTGAACGTTTCCTGTGCGCCGTTGCTGTGATTCACCTGCGTAAGCAGGTTGTGGCTGTCGTAGGTGAAGGTCATCGAACTGTTGCGGCGATTAGTCCAATCGACGAGGTTGCCGTGGGCATCGTAGGTGGCATTTTGCGCACTGTTGTCCGGGAAGGTCGTCGCAGTGCGGTTGGCGCGACTGTCGTAGGCGAACTGTTCAGCATTCCCTAGTGCGTCGGTCAGGGAACTGAGCCGAGCCCGTGATGCGTAGTTCATGTCCAGTTCATGGCCTAGCTTATCGCGAATCGCGGTTACGTTCCCTAAGGCGTCATAGCTGAAGGAAGCGAAAGCGCCCGTCGGTTCCAGCGTGGAAATCAGTTTCCCTTCGGAGTCATAGGACGCTTGCACCACTGATCCCAGCGGATCGATTGCTTTCACAAAGTGTCCTGTAACGTCGGGGTAAGTCTTGCTGCTGTTGCCCGCCGCGTCGGTGGCGGTGATCACGCCGTTCGTGTCGTAGGCGTAGGTGACGGTTGCGGCGTTGGCGTCCATGTAGCGGCTCGTCAGCCGCCCGTTGGTATCGTAGGTGAAATAATCATGCGTCCCGTCTGGGTAGGCGACGGAGGCTAGCGCATACTCTTCCGCGTTACCCTGACCAGTCACATAGGTGTAAGTGGTTGTCCCGCCGGCGTTGGTGGTGCTGAGCAGATGCTGTCCGGCGCTGTCGTAGGCGTATGTAGTCTGGCGCCCCACCGGGTCGGTGGAGCTGGTGATGAGTCCCTGACTGTTGTAGACAAAGCTGGTCGTGTCGCCGGTGGTGGAATTGACCACGCTCGTGAGATGGTCGCCGGTATAGTGCGCGGACATCTGGTTGCCATTGAGATCGAGGAAATAATCGAGCACCCAGCGATTGGTCAGACCGGTCGGGTCGACCACGAGATGGGTTTTTCCGCCAGTGACTTCGGTCAGCAGCCAGCTCTGGTCGCTGGAATTCAGCGTGATCGTGGCATTGTCGCCCGGGAATCCGTCATATTGATTCGCGATGTTGGCATCGGCCACGAAGGCGCGGACGCCGCCGTCCGGATAGTGAATCACCGGACCTCCGTTCTGGATCTCCGCCCAAATGTCGTAGGGATGGGTCGAGCCTCGCCCGTAGGCGCCGACGTGATAGCGTTTCGTGATCTGTTTCAGCCCGGCCTTCAACAGTTCGTATTCGAACAGCGTATCTACCTGGTAGATGTACTCGCCAAATTGGCTGAGGTAGGATGCGTCGGCGTCCAGCAACGCGTTGTAAAGGCCCATGGTTGGGCCGCCGGTTGGGTTACCCACCGCAGCAATGAAATTGTTGTAGATGGGGTCCCAGGCATCGGTCGGCTCATAGAATGGCTTCAATGCGCTTTCGCTGAAGTTCGCCGGCGTGTTCAGGTCGGTCGCGGTAACGATGTTGAATTGGACGTTGCTGCTGCTGATGCCGGCGATGGCGGTGAAGGTGATACTGCCCTGGGCACCGGGGGGCAAAACGCCGGCGGGGCCGTTGAAATTGATCGCCAGATAATTGCCAGATGTGTAAATCTGCTGATATTTGGCTTGATAAGTCGGGGTGCAGGTCGGACAAGTCGGCGCTGGCGGGATTACTTGGCCGCCAGTGGCGGTGACCCAGAACAACGGCGCGGGCATGTTGATCCCCCATGGATTGCTATAGTTCACCGTGATGGTGAAGGGAAATCCGGCACGCACGGAGGGCGGCGCGACGATCGAGAAATCGAGTTGACTATATGGCGCGGGGCAATTGGTACTGCCGCAGGCGATCGGATTCGAGCCCGGCGGCGGATCGGTTCCGGCCGCAACCTTGAAGGCGTTCGCCAGACTGGCCGTGGCGCTGTTCTGCGTCACCGCCGCCGAGTAACTGCCCTGCGGATAATTCGATGCCAACTGGGCAAAGCTGGCGAAGACGTGCGACGGATCCTGGACAAAAATCGAGCTGGCCGTGACCGCCGTGGCACCAGTGGTGTTGGTTGGCGGGGTTATGGTGAACACGCCGCTGGTGTTAAACCCAGAGCCGATAAATTCCAGAGTGAAGGCACCATCGAGGTCTACCGTACCGGGGCTTACTGAAGTGAGAGAGAATTGCTCGGTGGCCGCTGCAATAGAGAAGTTTTCGGGCGTCGTGGTCAGGGTTGGACTATAAGCGGTGACGTAATACGTCTGGCTCGTGGTATTCGAAATAACTGCGTTCGCGCTCGAGGAATTGAATTGCGCCGACTGTTCATCATACTGCTGCTGGCTGGGTACATATCCCTGACCGATGAAGAGTTGCATCGTACCACCGTTGCCAGGCAATGACGCGCTTACTCCGACCGACTTGTTGGAGCCCGGGGTGAGCTTGTACCACCAGGACTGTCCCGCCGAAGCGAACGCATTCGTGACTGCGGCGGCATCGAGTGTGATTTGCGGAAGGTCGATATACACCGTGTCCAACGAGACGCCGGTATTGTCAGCAGTGTTCTGCCCCACGAAGACATCGCCGGCAACATTGACCTTTGCCTCCCAGTGATGATTGCCAACGATACTTCCCGGCACGCGGAAGGTTGCCGAGGCGTTATAGGTCTGGCCCGGTCCCAGCGTGACGCCGCTCGCGACCAGCACCGTGCCCATGAAAATAGCGACCGGATTGGTGTC
>Ga0118677_10011794_pt2 | contig 10823 bp, 8 predicted proteins | sample AliMusrvi5mmetaG_FD_86154 | JGI IMG/M metagenome (GOLD analysis project Ga0118677, IMG submission 86154)
GACCTGGACGACTTCCTGGCCGGCATCGACCATCGTCATCGGCTGGCGCGCGTCGGCAATCTCGATGTGCCCGCGCGCAGGCGGCCGCGCGTGCGGGGCCGAGGCCATCGGCGCATGCGAGGCGGCACGCACCGCGTCGGGCACCTCGTCGGTCTGTCGTTGGACCTGCGCGCGGTGGGTCGCAGCGTCGTGATCGGCATACGTGGATGTCTCGCTGGGCAGTTCAGGGCGCGGCGCCCTCGCGGTCCGCCCCACCGGGCTCTGGGCGGGTCCATGCTCGCCCGTGCTCATTTTTGCCAGAAATGTGCGGGTCAGCGACGACGTGGGCCGCGATGTCGCCGCCATCGCCGCCGTCAGCACCTGCGTGTCCTCGTCAACCGGCGGTTTCGCACGGATCGGCTTGGACTCCAGCGAATTGGGCGCCGCCGGAGGCGCGGCGGGAGCGCTGTCAAACCCGCCCGAGAGCCGGCGCATGACCGTATTGCGCGTGATCCGCTGGACGGGTTCAGGCTCAGGGATGTGGTCCGGAAAGTAGTCGTCCTCGGCGGGCGGCGCGGCAGCGGGCGCGTCGGACGCAGCAAAGCCGAAGTCGTCGACATCGCCATCCGCCGAAACCGGTGCTTCATCCAGGCGATACGAGGCTGCCGGCGAGGTGCCTTCGACCGCCATCACGCCCGCGGCGTCGCCCGCGAGCAGGCGCGCCACAGAAATCTCCAGCGTTTCCGCGGTGTCGCGATCGACCGCCACGGCCGGCGGCGCGCCGGGCACCGCGACATCCGCAAAATCCGCCCACTCGAACGCCGGATCGTCAAACAGCGTCGCCGCGGGCGCAGCTGCCGGCGCCGCCAGACCATCAGCCAGACGGGCGGCGAGCGCGGCAGACAGCTCCATCGTCTCAGCCTCGGCGGACACGTAGGAGACCGTCGACTCGCCTGGATCGGGCACATCCAGCGCGGTTTCCGCATACGATGCGTCGGGCAGGTCGTCGCCGATCGCGAACGCCGCGAGATCGCCAAGATCGCCAAAATCGTCGGCGGCTGCGCGCGGCGCTTCAAGGCTGCGCGGGTCGCACAGGCGCGCAAAGGCATAGGCCGCATTGTAGAGCGGCACGCCAAAGACGGGGGCGGAGCAGCCGTCAATGCCCACGGCGACATCTTCACGGGGAAGGCTGCACATTTCAGCAAAAACGCCCAGGATGGTCTGCTGGATCGGGTGTTCAGGGTTGAGATAATCTTCCAGCGGCAGACGGCGCAGCGCGGCATAGGAGAGAAAACCGGTGTGTTTGCCCGAACAGTTGTGGCGGTTGGGTGTAAAAGGCTGGCCCTCGCGCAGCAAACGCTCCAGGGTAGCGTGGTCCATGGGGGGATGCACGCCGCACATCAGGTTGGCTTCGGTAAACCCCACTTTTTTCTGGATGCCTTCCACGGTGGCCACATGTTCATCCAGGCCGATATGCGAGGCGCATAAAATGGCCAGTTCCTTATCCGTCAGATGGTAGGTCTCCACACCGCCGGCTTCGACAAAGGGCAAGACCTGGATGGGTTTGGAACTCGAGCGCAGGTAGGTGCGGATCTGGGGATGCCCGACCTGGTAAATCACCTGGCCGTAAGAATCCACCAGAACCGCGGCGCCGGAATGGACTGATTCAACAATGGGACCGCGAGTCAACTCGACCAGGGGCGTGTAATTGGGATAAATCATTTTGACCTCGAAGGAAAGGGATTATTCGCCACTGCTGTTTGTGAGCGGCTGGGAATGGCGCAGGATGTATTGTTTTAAACCGAATTGCAGGCGGCGCAGGAACTGGCCCTTGCGTTCAGGTGGAACAGCAAAGTCTGCCAGCAGCCCTGCCGCCAGCTGGTCGGGAGCTTCGGGCGTTGGATGGCCTTTAAACAGGTCTTCCAGGCGTTGATGAACCTTTTCCAGGAATTGGAGCTGTTGTTTAATTTCATCCTGGCTGATAATTCCACCGCGCCCGCTGACGATGAAAAAGGCGCCGAATTCCGGCCCGCAGAGACGCTTCAAGGACGTGATCCAGGCAGGTAAATTGGCCTCGGCCAGGAACGGCGGCTGCCGGGGGGTGGCCAGGTCGCCGATAAAGATTACTTTTTCGCCGGGTAAACGAATGCAGATGGCGCCCACGGCGGAACCGGGCCACTGCTCGAGGATGATCGGGTTTTCTTCGCGGTGGATCACCAGGTTGCGGGTAAAAGTGATTTCCGGGGGTGCCCAGCGCGTGTTGCTGATGCCCTCGTGCATTTCCCATTCCGCGCCGCTTTCGCCCGATTGGACTTTAAATGTCAGCGGGCGTGAACGAAACGCTTCGGCGATTTCTTCATGGCCGACCACCGTGCAATCCATGGCGCGCACGCCCATGGTGCGGTCGACATGCGCATCCAGGTTAACCAGCAGGCGGTCGGCGCTGCTGCCCATGTTGAGCAGGCTGGCGCGCCAGGAGCGGGCATCGTCTGCCTTAAAAGGGGAATCGATCAGGATGAGGCCGTGATCCCAGGCAATCGCGCCCAGGGTTACACCGGCGTAAGCGGTTTCGATATAAGTGTGGGGCGCTATCTCTTGCATATTCAGCTCCTCGTACCTGCCGCGCGTTTTGGTTTATTGGGGCCCGGTGGCCGGCAGAGTAAAGATAAAACGGCTGCCCTGTTCCTCCGGGCTGTCCACCCAGATTCGTCCGCCGTGTGCCTGGATTGCCAGCCGGCAAAAAGCCAGGCCCAGGCCAATGCCTTTGTGCGATTTTTCGGCGTTGAGAAAGGTGAATTTATCAAAGATGCGTTCCCGCGCCTCTTCCGGAATCCCGGGACCGTCATCCTGCACCCATAAATCGACTTCGTTTTCCCTGCCTGCACCGCCCAGGCGGATATTGCCTTGAAAGGGTGCAAACTTGATCGCGTTTTCAATCAGGTTAATAAAAACCCGTTTGATCATATCGCGGTCTAACCAGATGCCAGGCAAATTTTCGGGGATTTCAAGATGAATCTGCTGGTTTTTTACTTCCAGGTTAGCCTGAACGGCTTCCACAGCCTCGCGAGCAACGTCGATAATGGGTGTGAGTTCCTGCCGCGTAATGGATTGGCCATTTTCCAACCGGCTGATGTCCAGCAGTGAGCTGGTCAGATTCTGCACACGCCGGGTGGACCGTGTGGCAATCTGGATCAGCTGGTTTGCCGTATCGGCATAATCAGGCGGCAAAAAAGCGCTGAGCATATCCATACTCGAGATCACATTGGCCAGGGGCGAGCGCAAATCATGATAAACCATGGCACTCAGATCCTCGCGCAGTTGATCCAGCTTCTTGCGCTCCGAAATGTCGTGGATAATCCACTGCAGGTATTCCCCGCCATCGATATTCACTTTGTGAATGTGGATTTCAACCGGAAGAGGATCTCCTTGCGGCTGGCTGATTTCAGAGCTGTAATGCAGCGTCTGGTTATTATGAAGTTCCTTTGATTTCTCACCCAGCCATTCCCAATCCATCTGGTGCAGATCAAAGATCGATGTTTTCAGCAGATCCTCGACCCTGAGATGGAAGGTTTCGACTGCGCGGCGGTTGGCTTCCAGGATTTCCCCTTTCCAGTTGGTCACCAACACGGGGTCGATGTTTTCTTCGAAAAGTTCCTGGTAGCGCATCTCTGCCATTTTCAGAGATTGGTAAAGCCGGGCATTAAAGACTGCGATGGAAGCCTGGTCCGCGATGGCTTGAAGCAGGGATAAATGGCTTTCCTTTAAAAAACCGGGCTGAGGATGGACGATGGTCAGCACACCCACCACCTGGTCGCCTGCCAGGAGCATGGGAATGCAGATGGCTGATTTTGCCCCGGTCTGGTTATTGGCATCGTCCGGGCGCCGGTACCAGCGCTTATCCTGGGCTGTGTTGCTCACCAGGGCCGATTGGTGGTTGTGAAGCACCCAGCCTGCCAGCCCGTGGTCAAGAATGCCCTGAATTTCATAAATGGTGTGGTCGATTTTCTTCTGGTTGACAATCAAAGCCGAATCGATTGGCTTTTTGTTATCGTCAATGGCGACAATCCAACCGCGTTCGGCTCCCACATTGCGCGTGCACAGGATTAAAACCCTCTCGAGGACAATATGCAAATCCAGGGATGCTGAAAGCTCCCTGCTGACGCTGTAGAGTAGGTTGAGGGACTTCCTTGTATTTTCCTGCGCCATGGGTTAATCCTTCCAAATTGAGTATAGCATAAAAATTTTGGGGATGTTCAGTGCGCCAGCCTTTGGCGCACCGCGTGGCACCTTTCACATCCGGGGTGGTCGCAAAGCAGGGCCAGGGGCATTTTCCGCAGCAGTTCCAGGGTGATATCCATCATTTGGAGGATGGGTACCGCCTGAACCAGGGCACTGCCGATCATTACGCGCCGGGTGATGGTAGCGAAGTAAGGCTCAATATCCCGGAAGCCTTCGGAACAGCCGGGAAAATTGGCACATTCCAGCACGCCGCCGGGGGTCAGGGCCCAACGCAGAAACTGCAGGCGCCCTGAATAACGTTCAGCCAGGTGCAGGCTTGTATTGACCGTATGATTGACGCCCACCAGCAGGACCCAGCCCTGGCGCTGGGAAAGTTCCTGGATGGGCGCCAGGGGTTGGAAAGGGGTTTGCAGGTCCAGCGCGCTTTGCACGTTGATTCCGGCAAAGGAGAGAATGGGATGCAGGGAGCGTTTTGCCTTGGGATGCCTGCGCAGGCATTCGGCCAGCGCGCCCATTTGTTTGTCGGCAGGTGTGGTTTTTGCGTCAAAAATTTCAGCCATCAAGTTGGCATGGTGTTTGATGCCGTAGGTCATGCCGTTGTTTTTCGGCCCGATCTGCGGCGTGATCATGGTTTTATAAGTGAAGGTGGGCATCATGACTGAATAAAAACAGTTGGTCAGCGCGCCCAACAGGGTGCCTGCCCCGCCCGGGATCACGTCCCCGAAGGATTTCAGCGATGCGTGCACGATCACCGGTGTTTGCGGATTCAGGTTGAGATGGCGGAATCCCTTCTCGATTTCTCGGAATGAAATCATGAGCCCCCTCCGGGTAAATAATTGCACAGGGGGACATAACCCGCCTGCGCGCTGTCGGCGTTGAGATTAATCCCTAGGTAGGGTGACGGGTCGAGCGTGTTGTTGATATCCAGTTCATTGGTGTACTTGCCCTGGCCGTTGTCTTTAACAATTGAAATATGAAGATGTACCCACACCGGGTCGGAGGGATTTCCGGAGTAATTTCCCTGGCGGCCCAGCAGAGTGCCGGCCTTTACGGGCATTTCACTGGTTCCGGGTGGAAAATCGGCGGCGATAAACGAATTGCCCGCGGGGTCGGCCATGTGGGTATAATAGACCCATATCTGGCGGCCAGGTTGGAGGGGGTCGTTGGGAATACGGATAATCAGGCTGGCTTTCCAATCCTTCTGGCGCGTCAGAAATCCGCCGTAGGCGGCGTAGACCGGCGTCTGATTTATTGGACCGGAGGCAAAGATGTCGATGCCCTGGTGGCGGTGAAAAGGTTGGAAGGTGTCACCCCACAGGTAGCCAATAAACCCATGGGTGGGTAAAAGAAAGGGTGCTTTGATACACTGGCGCCTGGCTTCAATCATCCAATCTGCATGGGCGCCAGGATTGTTGATCCATTCGATCACCTGGGCATCGCGGGGCGACCCACCGCGGCGCATTAAAAAATAAACACCTCCTGCAATGGCAGTCAATGCCAGGGCAGCCAGGCCAAAATACAGGGTTTTTCTCATAACAAATATTATACCAACAGTAATTGGAGGATTGTAAAATGACGGTTGAAAAATGGGCTGCGTTTGAAAAAGAGACTTATCTGAACCTGGAAACCTTTCGTAAGAACGGTGAGGGGGTTAAGACACCGGTATGGTTCATGCGCTCAGGAGATGTGCTTTATGTGCGCACGATTGATGGTTCGGCCAAGATTAAGCGCATCCGCCGCAATGCCAGGGTACGCATCGCCCCCTGTACCAGCAACGGCACATTGAAGGGTGATTGGCTTGAGGCCGCGGCCGAAATTGCGCAGGATGCGCAGGTGATCGCTGAATCGATCAACCTGGCAAAGAAAAAATACGGCTTTCCCAACTGGATATTTACCACCGTGAGCCGCATGCGGGGTGGAACGTATGCGACGATTGTTATCAGCCTGAAATAGGCGCGCCGTCCAGCTCGCCTATCATCGACCAGGGACCGCTCCAGTTAATTTTAACCGGGCGCACCTGTCCGTGCAGGTTTTCTTCGCTTTCCACAAACACCAGTTTATTGGTGGGGGTTCGCCCGCGCCAGCGGTTTTTAACCTTGTCCTCAAACAGGATCTGGAAGGTCTGCCCCACGTAGGCGGCGTGTTTTTCGCTCAGAATGGATTCCTGCAGATCCTCCAGCTGGCGGAAACGCGACCACTTGGTCTCGTCAGGCACATCATCGGGCATGCGCCTTTCCGCGACCGTCCCGGGGCGGGTTGAGTAGCGCGCCAGGTGAGCCACGTCCAGCTTGAGATCGGCGAGCAGGTCGTAGGTTTTCTTAAACTGTTCATCGCTCTCGCCCGGAAAACCGACAATGATGTCTGTGGCAATCGAGGCGTGGGGCAGGCGCTGGCGAATGCGTTCCACCAGGCGGCGGTAATCTTCGTTGGTGTAACCCCTGCGCATATTGGCCAGCACCTCGTCATCTCCCGCCTGGGCGGGCACTTCCAAATGAGGCATGACTTTTGGAAGTTCGGCAATCGCATCCAGCAGGTCATCGCTTAACCAGTTGGGGTGCGAGGTGAGGAAGCGCAGGCGTTCGATGCCTTCAATTGGACTCAGCAGGCGCAAGAGGCCGGCCAGTGAAGGGTATTCAGGCTGGTCCTTGCCGTAGCGGTCGACAATCTGTCCCAGCAGGGTCACTTCTTTCACCCCCTGGGCTGCCAGGGAGCGCACTTCTTTGACAATCTCCTGCGGCGGGCGGCTGACTTCCACCCCGCGGCGGTAGGGAATGATGCAGTAGGTGCAGGCGTGGGAACAGCCGTAGACCACCGGCACAAAAGCCACCACCATATCTTTTTCGGCGGCAGGCAGCTGGAAATCGTTGTCCATCAGGTCAAAACGCTGCGCCGTTTGGGTTTCATCGATCTGGCGGTGTTCGCGGTCTGCCAGGTAACTGAGCAGGGGGCCGGGGTCTGATGGGGGGGAAAACACATCAATATAGGGGAAACGCTTGCGCAGTTGGGCGTTATCCTTGATGCCCACCAGGCAGCCCATGATGTTGATCACCATCTCAGGGTGTTTCTTTTTGATCGGCTTGAGCGAGCTGATGTAACCAGTGGCTTTATCTTCGGCGCTCTGGCGCACCACGCAGGTATTTAAAACGACCACGTCGGCCTCATCCACTTTCCCGGCGCGCTCATAGCCCTGGCTTTCCAGGGCGGAAGCCACGCGCAGCGAGTCCGAAAAATTCATCTGACAGCCTTCGGTCCAGACATGATATTTTGGCATGGCCCTTATTATACCTGAAGATTGGGCGGTTAATCGGAGTGCTTTTGGGGGAATTAACCCACCCTGTTCGATCAGGTCTGAGACAGGCGTTTCTTTTTAAACCAGGCGGCCAGTCCGGGGATGGTTTGCCATAAATAGACCGACAGCGGAACGATAACGCCGGAAGGCTGTCCGGCAAATGAGAAAAACTGGAGCATGATTCCCGGCAGGTAGCCCAATAAAACCGGCAGGATTCCGATTGGGAAAATGAATAAGGTGAGTAAATCTGTTTGCAGGAAATATGGAACGGCCAGGATACCAGCTGAGGCGAGCGCCAGGAAGCGCCTTTGCCTGCCCATTGGGATGATTAATGCTGGAAGGAAAAAGAGCAGCGCCCAGGGGCCGATCCACTGCCAGAGCGAGATATTTCCCCATGCAATCGCATTGCCGATTCTTGAAAGGATGTTGGATATCCAGCCGGGGTAAAAAACAAAGGTTAATAAAACTCCTGCGGCAGGAATAATGCAAATCCGAAGCTTTTCCCGCCAGGATATATCCGCGAATACCCAGAGTAAAAAGGCAAACATGCCCCCGGTTTGCGGCTTGGCTGCGGCAATTAAAAGGGCAAAACCGGCCAGTTCCCATTTGCGCCTGTGCATGGCCCACCAGAATAAGGCCAATACACCGCAGAGAATGCCTGAAATTTGTCCCCAGAACAATGCGTAGGAGAGCTGGTAGGATATCAGTGTAAGCACACTTCTTCCGTTAAATACTCTTGCCGCAAACCATACACCCAGGATACCCAGGCTGGCCCAGATCAGGTAACCTGCTTCAAAGGGTAATGTTGAAAAAAGATAAAAAAGGGGTAACAGCCAGTATCCGTAAAAATAAAGGCCGGTATCGCCTTTTGCCGAGGCGAGGATGTTTTTATAATCCCAAAAGTAGCCCGTATGGGTCAATGTAAGATAGACAGCCAGGCTGAAAACAAAAATCAGCGCTGCAAATTCGCCAATGGAAAGTTTGCGTTTTATTCGTTTATCAACAGCGTCAATTTCAAACATCAGGCATGCTTCACTTTTGTCGTTATTAAATTTTCGAACCGTATTGTAGCATATTTATCCGGGTACAAAAAATCCATTTGGTGTTTTTCCACATTAAAACTTTACCACGGGAAATCCCCAGTGTAGAGGAAATTTTCCGCTGCTCTGGCGCTTTCATCTGTGTTATCATTTCAATTATGTTAAGAACCGGGTCAATAAATTGGCGAAATTTGATACTTTCAGCGCTTAGCATCCTGACAGGTTTGCCGCTGTTATATGTGCTATTTTATAATCATTTTGATATAAAGGGCTGGCCTATCACAGATATATCGGCCCTGGCAGTGGGTATGGGAGTATTTTTAGTCTCGACCTATTTAAGATTCAGGCATCTGGTTTATGCGATTTATAAAGCAATCGAGAACCGAAAATATCCTGTCCGCTATTTTTTTATTCCAATTTCTTATGCGGTCATTGCGATGGCATTTTTATCCCCGATTGCCTCGGATGAACTTGTGCCGGGAACATTGGAATTTGGCAGCCACATCAATTTGATTGTCCAGGCAAAAAAAGCCATTGATGAGGGGCAATTCCCAATTCGGGTGGCTCCAGGTATGAACTCAGGCTACAGGTACCCGGTGTTTCAATTTTATTCACCTTTCCCTTACACGATTGCCGGTTTGATCCATAAATATTTTAGCCCCGGCAACGCATTTGTTGCCTTTCGCCTGATGGTATTCCTGGCGCTTTTCCTTTCAGGCATCTTTATCTACCGCATTTCCCATCATTTAACCGGCTCAGTCCGCCCGTCTTATTTGTCGGGCATCATTTACATGACTGCACCTTACTTCATCATTTCCATCAATGCCCGGAGCGCATGGACAGAGGTAATCGCCCAGGGAATCCTCCCGGTGACATTATTTTACGTGCTCAAATTGCATGCAACGGGGAAACAGAAATATATGATTGCGGCATCATTGGCATGGTTTCTATTAATCACCACGCACTTGATTACTTTTATGTATGCAGCCTTTTTTATTGGAATTTTAATTTTGGGAATCAGTTTTCCAATTAAACAGAACCTGCGTTCCATGATCCTTTCTTTTTCCCCTATTTTCATTGCCTCCTTCCTGGCCTGGTTTTATCTTGAACCGGTATTGTTTGTCTCAGTGCCGATAAAAAGAATTTCGGACCCGGCCGGGTTTAACTGGTTGACCCCCATTTATACCCTCCTATCCCCGGTTTCGATCCCGCCGGAACCACTGGGTGGCTTTTTATCTAAAGTTGCGCCAGGACTGAACACGGCGATTGGGTGGGTCATTCTGCTGGCTTTCGCATATATCCTTTATCTTATATTCTCGAGGGATCCGAAATGGGAAAATACGCGTAAAAAAAATACCATTCTGGGTTTATCCGGCATATTTTTGATCGCATTTTTAATGACCTGGTCTCCGATTGATTTCTGGAGATTTATTCCTTCCTTTTTTTATATTACCCAATATCCTTATCGGATTGCCACGCATACCATGTGGAGCGGCGCCATTTTAGCTGCCTTTGCAATCAATTATTTGTATTCTGGCAGGAAAATTCCCGATTTGAATCTTATTTTGGGCGTATTAATCATTGTTATGAGTAATGCATCCTGGCTAAATATTCAAAACCTTCAACCTATGGCTGTGTCTGATGCCATGAATGCGTCATTAAAACAGGACGATTATAAATACCAGCTCAATCCGGGTGACTCTTTACAGGACCCTGATTTAAATGTGGATCAAGTTAAAAATAAATGTCACAATCAACAAACGCTGACGATCTGTGATATTAACCTGGACAGTAAACAACCTGAGACCCTGCAATTTCCTGTTTATTATTATCCCGGGATGCTTGATGTGACTGTTAATGGGCATGTGTCGGAATATTACCCCACCCTGTTGAAAGATACGCCTGATGTTTTGCTGGGTTTGAAATTAGCACCGGGTGATAATCAAATCGTCATACAATTTACAGGATCAAAAAACGCAAATCTATTGAGCCTGATAGCCTGGATTGGGATGATGTTTTGGGTTTTAGTCCTGTTAATCCCGAGATTCTTTCGCCCCAGGTCTGACTACCCTCTCCAGGAAGCCGGAAAGACCTCATAAAGGATTTTTTATGGGAAATACCTGTGGGCTTTTTTAAATTGCTCGGAAAGTGAGTTTTCAAAATATCTTTTATTGGATATGATTCTGCCTGATGGTTAATAAATGGATGCGCAAGAAATATCTACCCGCCGCCCTGGCTGTGCTGTTTGTGCTGCTGGGAGCAACCCTGGTTTTGAT
>Ga0118677_10015006_pt1 | contig 10822 bp, 6 predicted proteins | sample AliMusrvi5mmetaG_FD_86154 | JGI IMG/M metagenome (GOLD analysis project Ga0118677, IMG submission 86154)
TTTCATAGGGATGAACTTTTAGCATTGTTCTCATTACTTTCGTCAAGATAATTTCCGTTATAATAGTCTCCAACCGATATTCGGCAACAGTGCTGGTTATGCCGATGTCACCATAAAACGGTTTGCTTCCGGGCAACGGCCGAAAACGGCCTTCTCCGGCGACCGCAAAACTACAATGACTGTAATTTCCCAGCTGGCCGGCACCAGCTTCGACGATAGCATCGCGTACCACTGCCAACGCTGTTTCTGGCACGAACACGACCAATTTTAGCAATATTTCCGCGCGATCGTCATCCAGCACCTTGATGAGCTTGCTGACTGCGCGGCGGTCAAAGAATTCCGTGGCGGCTTCAATCGTGGCCAGCTCTTGCGCAAGTTGTGCCGTGCGCGCAGCGAGCTTGTAGATGAGGTCCGCCTGCTTCACCAACCCCTTGATTGTGGCGGTAACCGAATGGGCCGCCGCCAATGGCGACGAACGCGCCAGTGACGCCTTGAACGCCCGTGTTTCCGCCAAATGACAATCTAACCCCCTGAAAAACACCCGTCTCCAGCCATTTTCCATCCACGCAATACGTCAGTCGTTTCATGGTTATCCTTTAGAAACTGGGGGGGGTGCAGGCGGAAATGAGCCGGGCGGCCTTCCGGCCGGTGTTCCGCCAGCGGTGCGGCAGGGTCGAGGGAAAATAGTAGGCGTCGCCCGGTCGCAAGGTCTCCGTGCGGCCGGCCACGGTGATTTCGATGGCGCCGGCGATGCAGATGCCGGCCTCTTCGCCGGCGTGGCTGTACGGATCAGAACCGGTATCCGCGCCAGGCGCGTAACTCTCGTGCATGATCTGCAGCGCGCGATCTTTGTTCGAACCGGGAAGGGTCAGGTAGCGCAGCCCTTCGCCCGAGGCCACGTTCACCAGACGATTGCGGCGGATCACGAACCCCGCCTCCGGCGGCCGGTCCGCGGCAAAAAACGTGCCCAGCGTCAGGTTGAGCGGCGCCAGGATCTTCTTGAGTGTGCTCACGGACGGCGAGGTTTTGCCGTTCTCGATCAGCGAAAGCGCCCCGGCCGTGACCCCGGCCCGGTCCGCCAAAGCTCGCAGGGACAGCCGTCGTCCCTGCCGCAGCCGGCGCAGCCGCGCGCCCACATCGCCGTCATTTTCCATGGTTCACCCCCGGTTATGCGCTTTTTTACAGGGCCTGGTATTCAACGTAGAACGTCTGGGGCGCGGCGCCGGCGGTGAACGACCACGAGTCCTTGGCGGTTCCCTTTGCCACGACATGGGTGTCGGTCTTGACGACGCCGGCTTCCTTCCAGGCATAGGTGACCTGGAGTGGAGAGGTGTTCGGCACCACGTAGGCAAGCTGTGCCTCCACGCGCTTGAAGGTTCGCTTGCCGGTATTGGTGAAACGCACCTGCACCGGTTTCGCCACGCGGTCCACCCGGGCATCGCCCTGGAACAGCGCCTGGCTCCACCAGTCGTCCGGTTCGGGCGGGATCTGCCGGATCTGGTAATCCTTGAGAACCGGATTCCAGGTCTGGCCGCCATCCACCGAGTAGTCGATGTTGTATTGCGACTCGCGCGGTGGCGCGCTGCAGGCAACATGCGCCGCCGCGTACACGGCCGTGACCGCCGCACCGCGCGGCGCTTCCAACTGCAATGTCACCGCCGGCGATTCCATGGCTCCGGCAATCACATGCGGTTGCACCTGATTCTTGTTCGGTCCGGCAGAGACATATCCCTGGCCGGTCGCCTCATAGGTCGCTTTGTTTACGCCAGCCTTGACATGGGGAATGATGGCCGGCGAACTCTGGCAACCGGTCGTGATGGTCAAGCCGCTGTCGGCCAGCGCCTTTGCGCCGGAATCGAAACGCAGCAGGTACTGGTGGCACCCCTTGACCAGATCTGTCAGGTCCAACCCGTCCTTGGCTTCCGCGATCTTCACCCAGTTGGATCCCTGGTCCACGGATACTTCAACGGGGCTGGAAATCTTGCCGTTCAGGACCAGTCCTCCGGTACACCCCGGCTTCATGATTCCGGCCTTTTCCCTGGCAGCGGCAGTGGCCGGCATGGCGCCAATCACATAGGGTGAATACCATTCAAACGTCACCTGGCCGGCGTCCTCGGAAACAACGCCTTCCCGGTAGGTGCCCTTCGTGAAGTCCGGCTTGTACGTATAGACCGCATTCCCGTAGCGGATCACGACGCCGGCCGCGGTCTGCCGGGCCTGGAACATTTTTTCCGGCTGTCCGACCCAAGACAGGTCGCGATCCGGTCCGGGAATGCCGTTGTTCTTGTTGATGCCCCAGTACAGATAGGTCTTGCCGTCCTCCAACCCCGGCAGGACATAGCGGCGCAGCGTCTCGCCGGCGCGCAGGTTGACGATCGGCGGCACGCCGGCATACCCGGTGCCATAGCCGGCGAACTTGATCGTCCGGTAAACCCCCACGGCATCGCTCGAGTGGAGGCCGCTGGGCAGCCAGCCGCGCGCGCGGCTCCCGTTCTTCAGCAGGGACATGTCCTTGGAGATCTCCAGCAGGCCGGCCATCCGGCTGTTGTCCGGCAGGAAGACGACGGTTGAAATGTCGTGGTCGAGCACCACCCATTTGCCGTCGCCGTAGGCCCCGCCCTTGAGGTAGACCTCGAAGCTCGTGTGACCGTCCACGCCCATGGTGCGGCAGCGGTTGGGTCCGAGCAGCTTCCAGATCTCGCCGCTGTACTGGTGGTGGGTGTCGAAGCAGAGGCCGAAGCCGTAGCCGAAAAGGCCGCCCCAGTATTCGCGGTTCAGGCGCTCGCCCTTGTCGCCGAAGATGTTCTCGCCGGCCAGTTCGCTGTGAAAGTAGTTGAGATTGCGCCAGTACCACGAGGCCAGAGCCTTGTCCTCGTCATTGTCAACCGTGCGCCCGGTGACGCGCGAATAGAGATCGGCCTGGGTTTTGAAAAGGCGCTCGAAGGTCGAACAGGAGAGCTCGCCCGGATTCCACGGATGATCCGTCCGGGTCTGCGGATCGCCCACGCCGGCCAGCGCCCCGCTTGCAACGACACCCAGACCCAGCAGCAGCAGAAAATATTTCACCGGCTTTCCCCTTTGGCTTGCGACATGGAAACCCATGCGTGTTGAGAATAATAGACGAATGTTTTGCAAACTGTCAAGAAGCAGCGGATGAATCCGGTTGCAAATCCGGATCGACGGTGGCGCAGCCGGCCCGGCTGCAGCAGTCCCCGCAGGCGGGACGCCGCGCGAAGGCAGGTTTTCGGATCGTCCGACAAGCTGCTAGGCGTCTGCCGACGGATAGCGCAGGGTTGGGTCGCACCAAGGTCGTTTGACCTGGTTCTGGACGCCGTGGAAGAATGGCTTGCCGTCGGATGCGCGCGGGAGCGCCCACATCCGCTCCGCAATCTCCGGGTTGGCACGCATCTCCGCCAGCGTGGCCAGGCGGCGATTGTCCCGTGTGTGATAGTAGATGCCGAGCATCGGGTCGATCAGCACATCCCCGATCGGCGTTTGGATAAGGCCGCTGAGGTGTCCGCGCAGTCCGAGCGTGTACCCTTTCATGGGTTGACGATACAGACGGCCGAGTTCCTCGGCCAGTTGCGCTGCCAGCCGGGCGGTGTCGGAACAGAAACACCCGCCGAGGCGCAGGACGGTGGCGCCATCGGCTGCAGCCGCAACGCGCGCCCAGGACGAAGAGTGCGCCGTGAGACAGGGGTGATGCAGCACCATGGCTGCCGCGCACAATCCGTCCTGCCAGTCGTCGAACCGCCGGTGGATCAGGCGGGCCAGATCCGGAAAGACCGCGGGGCGCATGAGATCGATGTCGTCCTCCCGACGGCGCGCCCGCAGATAAAAGTCCGACGGCGCGCCCTGGCGTGTGGTTTGCCGGCGCCAGTCCGGCAACCGACGCAAGAGCCAGGCGCGATACTTGTCCACAAATGCCGCATCATCCGGCGAAGGACGCCGGGCACCCGTCTTGGAACTGGCAAACCTGCCAAATGGTTCGCGCACAATCATGCCGGCATCAAAGCCGAAAGGATAGACGGCCCGCCACAACAGCAGACCAGCATTGTCCAGGATGGATATTTCCAGGCGGGCGGTCTTGTGAATATCCGGTGCCCACTTGGACGTGAACGGGTAATCAACCGGCATGCGCAAGATCAGGCGGTTGCGCGTTGCTTTCCAGGGATGCGCGGCGATCTCGCGACGCCCATCCGTATGCATCACGCCAATACGGAAGATGCCGTGCTGCGGCGCGCTTTTCCGCCGTGTGCCGGTAATGCGGATGGACGAGGAGACATCGCCCGTTTTCCACACGGGCATCCCGAAATCCAAGGCCGTCACTGCGATCCCGGCAGCATCTTCCAGCACGTCGCCAAAAACGAAGGGGGTGTCGTCCCAGTCCGGATCGGCGGGTGGCCAGCAGACGGCGGGATACATAACATCCCCGGGAATCCCGAGCCGGATCTGAAGTCCCAGCGGGTGACCGCACGTATGCGTCCGGTCGGCCGGGCGCAGTCGTTTGGCCGCAATCCGTACTCGTATGCGCCAGCCGCGAGCGGTTTCCGCAACGTGGACGTCCGGTTGCAGCGGCGGAAGATCGAGTTTCTTCTGCAGTATGTCCGATTTCTCTTCCCCAATCAGATGCCAGGCATCCTCCGTGCGCACCTCGCCGTTTCGGAGCACGGCGATCATGCGTCGCGTGGCGTGGTCATGGACGGGATCCAGAAAGAAAACCACATGTTCGCAGAACCACCACTCGGGATGCAAATCCGCCGGTGGGCGCTGCCAGCCTTTCGGTTCCACGACCTCGCCCGCCAGTTCCAGCACGTCCTTGTTTAGCGCCACGCGGAAGCGGCCGGTGTGGCCTGCCGGATGCCGCAGGCTCCGCCAGCCATCCGTCGGCCACCGGCCACCGATCCGTTTAACCGGCGTTCGCGCCGCCAACCAGATGAAGTTGTGCAATTTCATCGTTCTCCTCCTACGGGAGCGTGAACTTCACCGGCGCATTCTCAATGACCAAGTCCCGGGACTGCAGTTGGCCGCCGGGCAGGCGCCACTTGAGGGTGACGGGACCGGCCTCGGGCTGCGAGATCATGGCCGGTGCCCCGGCCGTGACATTCCACGCGCCGAGACCGCGTTTGCCGTGCCAGGCGGTGACGCTCACCGAGCCGGGATGCGCGCCCTTGCCGGTCAGCATAACCTGCACGCAGCGTCCTTTTTCCCCGCCGGTGTCGAACGGCAGGCGCCAGACCGCGCCATCCTTCAAGACGACCACGAGTTCGGGCACACCGTCACCGTCCAGATCAGCCCAGCAACCGGCCTGCTGGCCACCCTCCGCGCCGGGCAGGGTCTCGGGGTTGCTCTGGAAGTCGAGCTTGTTGGCATGGCCAAAACTGCGAAACCCGCGGTTGAAGTTGAGGTTCGGAATATCCGCGGGGTAAAAGAAGACCATGTCCTGAAGTCCATCGCAGTTGAAGTCGCCCATGGCGCCGCCGCAGGCGTTGACGCTGCCCTTGTACGAAGGTTCGCCGGAGGCGGCCATGGTATCAACGAAGAGTCCGCCGCCGCGGTTGTTCCAGAGACAGATCGCATCGCCGGTCGTGAAAACGTCGAGCAGTCCGTCCTGGTCGAAATCGCCGAGGAATGCAGTAGCCGGCCCGCTGCCCAATGCCACATCACTGACGATTGGCAGCGCAAAACGACCCGGCGCAACACCCTTGTACAAGAGGCTGCCATGGACAAAAAGTTGCAGCACATCCGGCAGGCCGCAACCGTCGAAATCGGCGACGAGACACCGGCCGCCTGCGCCAAGTTTTTTGGCGGGCGCCGATGAGGCAACGATCGGCAACACGGCTGCGGAGACATTGGTGGCATACGGCGACCAAAGCAGCGGCGTGGTTGTCGTACCAACCAGCACGGCTGGATGACCCGCCGCAGCCACATCCAGCATGGCGAGCGAGACCACGTCACCTGCGATGGCGCTTTTCGGCAGCGATGGCCCAGTCGGAAAGGATCCATCGGCCTCCTGCGCATGCAACGTGAGATTTTCGCCGTTCCAACTCACAAGATCAAAACGGCCGTCGCCGTTCCAATCGCCCCAGGCGACAGCAAGCGATTTCGTCGCAAGTCTGTGCGCAGCCGTGATGTCCTGAACCTTTCCAGCCGTGGCATTCCACTGCAACAAATGGTCGCCTGCGTCGGAGGCCACTAGCAGCGCCGGCGCACCGGCATCGGTCAACACGACGGGCAGGCAGGCGCAGACGCGTCCGGGTATCTGGGCAATCCTGGCGGAAGTGCCCCAGTTGACGCGTTCCGCGCATGGCAGATCAGGCGATGGGTCGGAGAGAATATACATCACGGCGGCGCGCAGCATGGCCGTATCGCCGTTCCACGTGGCCAACATTTTCTCGTCGACCCGGTCCAAATCCCAGGATCCGGTTTTGCCCTTGCCGAACGAAATCCACGTGGTGCCCATGTGGAGCAGGCCTTTTTCGCCACCCTCGCCCGACGCATTATCTGTGTCGCCGGCCGTCATTTTTCCCGAGAAGAACAAGGCGGGCAAAGACCCCCGTTCATGGATGGCCTTTGCCACAGCCGCCGTATGTTCCGGGAAGGCCGACGTGGACAGGTTCAGGGTGATGTTCCTGGGCGCATCCTTGCCCTTGATTGAAGTTTTCACCGTTGCCGTAACGGTGGTGGCGCCCTCCGTGGCGCCGGCGAACGTCACTTCCAGAATCTGGTCGGACTGCGAGACCAGATGAATGGGCGTGAAGTTGGGATTGATCAGCGCACGCGCTGGCTGGGCGAGGATGCAAGCGCCGAGTGCGAGGAGCAGGGATCGGCAGCGGGGAATGGAACGCATAGTTTTCTCCTGATGAACCGGGCGAAGGATGCCGCTGCGACTAGTGCGGGATTGTGGCGTTTTTTGCCGGCTCGATTGCCGGAGGCCCGGAGAAGCGCCAGGGGTACGGGAACTCGACGGATGTGCTCAAGGCCGGATCAAATTTTTCGGCGTCGTGATCGCGGTAGCGGGCGTTCACCGTGCGCACGCCGTTGCGGAACTCCAGCACAAAGGAGGAACTTGGGTGGTTGCCGTAGGCAGGGGTGAGGGATGCCACATTGATGAAGGTGGTCTTGCCGCGGCGGACAATGGAATCCGCAGTGTGCTTGCTCCCGTGGATGTGGCCGCACAGCCAGAGATCGACACGCAAGTCGTCCACGATCCGTGCCACGCGCTGCAGGGCCGCGTCCGTCGTTTCCCGCTGCGGCGTGGACGGATTGGCGCCGGCCGGCAGCGGTTCCGGCAGAGGATCGCCGGCAACCGGGCAGTACAGGGCGCACCAGTCCTTTTGTGAACCTTGGACCGTGCGCGATACGGCCTGATGGCTGCATACGATCACGTTGCGGTCCTGATACCGGGCGATGGACTCGCGCAGCCAGCGCAGCGTGTCCTCCGAAATCCTCCCGCCTGCGCCGCCGGCTTCCGCGCCGAAGCAGATCCAGACCCCGTTGCCATCCGCAAGGATGAACCGCCGGGGCGATGCCACGTATTCCGCCCAGAGGCCATCCTTGACACCCGCGTAGTCGTGGTTGCCGGGGTACTCGAACCAGGGACCCATGCCGGTGGCGCGACGGCGGATGTCGGCGTACTGCACGTATTGCGCACGCGCCGCGGAGTTGGCGATGTCGCCCAGCGACAGCACGCAGGCAATCGGACCGGCATGATCGCGAACATCGGCGACGGCGTCCTGCAGCCAGGCGGCGCCGTCGCGCTCGCCGGTGCTGTTGGTGCAAAGGCCGATGTGGACATCCGACCAGACCCACACGCGGCGCACGGCAGCCGTATCGGCCGCATCTGCCCCCCGCGTGTTCGCCGGCGCGGCAATGGCCGGCATGACCCACGCCAGCAGCCACATGGCCACCAGCGCACAACCAACACCGAATGGTTTCTTTTGCCTGATCGCTGGCTTCATTCTGTGAGCCCTGCCCTCTGTGCCCTTCCGTCTGCGTGGAACGACATCGCGGTTTCTTCAGCGACTTACGCGGTTTTGACGGGTTTGGCACGGCCTGTGTAACGGATTGCCGTCTGCCCCTCCACGAGGTGCATGGGCAACACCACGCCTACCGGCCCCGTGCGTTGACCTTTCGTCAGTTCCTCGGCCAGTCGCACCACTTCCCGGCCCATGGCGCCGTCATCGGTCTGTGCGGAGGTCATGTGCGGCATGTCGAAAACCCCTTCGAAATACCGGCCGACGCAAGTAATGCTGACATCCGCGGGGCACTTGATCCCAAGTTCCGCAAGCGCGACAATCGCCGCATAGGCGAACAAGCCGTCGCGTGCGAACAGCGCCGTAGGAGGCTGGCGCTTTTGAAATTGGACGCGAAGGTCGGCCTTCGCCTCTGCAATACCGAAGCTTTTGCCGAGGGTGACATTCCCGGCACGATAGACCATGCTGGTCATGGCCTCATCCGCAATCCCGGTGGCCATCTGCCAACCCACGCGACGCTCCGCCGACACACGGGTGACTTGGCGGTGTTCCAACAGACCCACGGTCGAATGACCGAGTTCGAGCAGGTGCCGAGTCGCGGCATACGCCCCCTGGCAGTCGTTAGGCTCCACGAAACTCAGGGGGGCCGTCTCCTGGAACGACCCGGCCACGACAACCGGAATGCCCAGCTCCTGCACCTTCACGAGTTCGACTGAATCGTGCCAGTCCATCACGATCAAAGCCTGACAACCGGACCTGCGTGCGAGCCGCACGATGTCCACCGCCGAATCGTCTTCCTGCGCCGGGAGAAGTTCGAGCGACATGCCGCGCCGGGCGCACTCACCCTGCACATCCAGAAATGTCTGGAAGTAGACAGGAGCCGAACGCAGATGCTCCCATTTCTGCCGGTGCAGCACACCGAAACGGGAGATTCGCTGCCGGTCTCCCTGACGATAGGTGGCATGCACTGGCGGCGCGCCTGGTTGCAGGAAGGTGCCGTTGCCGCGGCCACGTGAACGCACGATCAGCCCGTGATCAACCAGTTCCTGAAGTGCGCGACGAGCGGTCATCGGCGAGACGCCCAGTTCCCTGCCCAGTTCCACATCGGAGGGCAGCCGTTCGTTCGGCCCGTAGGTTTGCTTCGAGATGCGGTTCAACAGCGTTCGTTTGACGATCAGGTACTTGGGCAGTTTTGCAGGGGCTGCGGGCTGTTCAATCATCGGACATCGACTCCTGTATAGTAAGACGCCTCCGGTTGCGAACACCGGGAATGTTACTTCGCGGGCGCTGGCAAGTCGAAGCAATAATGGCTATCGATTTACGCGTGCAGTCTGTTTTCCAGCAGTCGTCCTGGCCACTTCGGCGCATAGGTTGAAGAGTTGTTCATCGCGCGCCTGCCAGTCCGACCCCTCGAACGCCACCCACAGCATCGGAGAACCGGCACGGGTGCGGAGATAGTGCCGGGCACGTACATCGAGCAGTTCCTGGATCTTCACGGCCAGGGTTCCCGTGGCGTTGCCGGAGGCAATTGCCTTCTGAAGGAAGATCATAGCCTCGCGGGTCTGCAGCCCCTCTCGGAAAAGTTCCGAGCGCCAGGTGGGCACTGGGCCCTTCGGGCCGGGATAAAAAAACATGCGGGTCGCTGCGCTCGGCCCCAAGTGCATATCCGCGCCGCGAGACAAGGCCAAGTACTGGCCGGGTTTCTGATCGACCGGCAGCGGCCAGAAATCCAGTCCCACCCGGCCGACCCCGCAGAGATTTCCCTGCAAGGTGGACTCTTCGACCATCCGCCAGACCGAGGCCCGGGAGCTTTCATAGAGTGCCTGGATGCAAGCCACTCCTACGCGCATGAACCCCCACTCGAGATTCATGGCATCGCGCTTCCACGGCATCGGGTATTTTCCACCATTCCAGTCCTGGACGTTGGGGTTGTAGTCCGGGTTGTAAAGAAACCCGGCGCTCCAGACGTGCTCGCGGCAGGAGACCGGCACGTTGACCTTGTCAACGGTAAGATAGGACTTGGTGTTCGGATGGCCGGAAAACATCAGCCGGCAGTCCGGCCAGAGATCCCTGAGCGTGGAGAACGGTTCGCGGGTCTTCGGGCCATTGTCCGAGGGCGTGCCCATCACGACCGCATCCTTCCATCCGCGCTTCTCCAGACGCTGGAAGACTCCGTCCACCACCGGCTTCCAGAAGGCCGTGCATTCGGGCGTGCCGTAGTCGGGCACACGCAGGTCCTGAATCTTGCCGCTGGCCTTGTCGAGCAGGGTGACCATGGCACTTTGCGCCTGGCCGTCGCTGTTCCGGGCATCGACGTACGGGGATAAGATGCTCAGCAGCACCACGACCGGCTTCCCGACCTTCTCCCCGTACAGGTCGAGATAGCGGTCGAGGATGCTGAAGTCATGATCATACCCGCCATCCGCCCGCTTCACCCAACGAACCATGGACTCCCGGTTGCCGAGGTGGTAGGCGTTCTTGATCAGGTGGATCATGCACAACCGGTTGCCCAGCCCCTTGGACATTTCGAGCAGTTTGCCCATGTATGCGAAGTGTCGATCGGACCACACCGGCACCTGGTAAAACAACGCGCTCGACTCATGCGACTGATAGAGGTTGTTGAAACTGACGAGGTTGTTGTCGGCGGGCATCTGCCAACCGGGAACCGTGACACGCACGGGCACCGCCGTCGGGGCAAGCCCGGCGGCCTGCACCGTGACCTTCCCCGCATAGACGCCCGGTTTGGCGCCGGCTGGAACGTTCACGCTGACCCAGACGGGTTGGTTTGCACCCGGAACCGGAGCCTTGGCCAGCAAGCTGTAGGGCACTTCCCAGAAGTACCTGGG
>Ga0118677_10015009_pt1 | contig 10822 bp, 9 predicted proteins | sample AliMusrvi5mmetaG_FD_86154 | JGI IMG/M metagenome (GOLD analysis project Ga0118677, IMG submission 86154)
TCATAGAAGACTCCGCCCCGCGGTTGGCGGCGCCCAGGCTCTGCGACGCATTCTTCCGGGCCGAGCGGATCCATTGGCAAGCCAGCAACAAGGCGGGCCAGGCGCAAAAGGCGCGCCAGGACAGGCTCGGCCTAGGCTGGGGCAACCACGACCATCACACCTATCGCTCCTCCCGGGAGAATTTCCTGCCGCTCAAGCATATCCTGCGGGCCCTCGGCTTATCGGCCCGTGAAAAGTATTACGCTGGAGAGCAGGCTGGATGGGGCGCCCAGGTGCTGGAACAGGCGGCCTGCGGCATCGTGGTCTTCGCGGACGTCGATCTGCAGCCCCAGGAGGCAGGGGTGGACTTCCCGAGCGTCGGACTTCAGCACGGCCGGGAGCTCGGCACGGTCGGCCTGTGGGTGGGCTTGCACGGCGAAAGCATTCTGCAAGCCGGGCTTCATCACCTGGCGGGACGATTCGATTTTTCCAGGCTGGCCGCGCAGCTCGAACCCAGCGGCGTCAAGGCCATGTCTCCTTTCTCCGATTTCCCCTTCCTGAAACAGGCCTTCACGCGCGCGGATCTTCGGCCCGTCGCTCCGGAGAGGCTGCAGGGCCTGCTGGCCAACGCCTCCCTCACGCCCGCTCAGGGAACTCGCTTCCAAGCGGAAGGTGCGCTCGGCAGCCACCTGGAGATCTTGGAAAGAAACCAAGGCTTCAAAGGCTTCAACCGGAATGCCGTGACCAAGATCATCCTGGCCACGGACCCCCGGCTCCGGCAGCCCGCAGGGGCCTGAACAGCCTCAGGCGCGCGACGGCAGGGCGACCTTGACCTGGTCCCGCACGAAATTGATGTGCCCGCGCAGCTCATAGAACTGCGTGGCGTAAGAAACAGGCACCTTCATCGCATTGACCTCGTCTTCGATCCGATCGAGCTGCACGAACAAGGCATCGCGCTTTTCCAGTGTCAGGTCGGCCATCGCTTCGTGCTCGACCTTGAGCAGCATCCTATACCACCGGTAGATGACCAGGTTCATGCGCCAGCGCAGGGCCGCTGGGATGAGGCGCAGGCCCGGGACCAGGATCATCAGCAGAGGCACCAAGGAGACGAGGGCGCGGTCCACCATGCTCGCCACCCAGAAAGGCAGGAAGCGATAAAAGAAACTCTTTCCCGAAGTGTAGAACCGGGCCGCGGCCGGACTCAGCCGGAACTCGTGCTCCTGGGGAGAAGGGAATTCCCCTTGCTTCTTGAAGAGACCAGCCCTGCCGTGGACTTGGCGCGCCGCATCGAGCAAGAGCTCGGTCAAGGCCGGGTCCAAGTCGGGACGCGCGACGAGTTCGACCGTGGGACCGACCAGGCCCACATCCTCCGCAGGGATGTCCTTGCCGAGATCGACGCCGCCCCGCGGCAACACCATCTTGTTGAGATAGTTATGACGCCGCACGTACGCGTCCGCTTGCGTAAAATTATAGAGGCGCAATTCCTGGTCACGCAAGAGCTCGCGAATGACCTCGGCCGGCGCGGAATCGCCCATCAAGAACACCGCATCGACCCGTCCGGCCAATAACGCCCGGGTGGCGTCTTTCGGCTCGCTGGCATCCAGTTTTGTAGCGCCCCCGGGCAGGATGCCGTTGTCGGCCAGAAGCGTGAGGGCCAGCAGGCGCGTCCCGCTGCCCTCGGGGCCTATCGCGAGCCGCCGGCCCGCGAACTGCGACAGGATGCGTACGGGGAGCTGGGCGCGGTAGATGACCAGCAAGGGCTGATGATTGACGCTCCCCAGCGAGACGAGCCTGGCGGTGTGCGCGTCCTGGGCCGCGCCGCCTTCTACGAGCCCCACATCCACCCGGCACGCGGGATCGGCCAGGCGCTTCAAGTTCTCGCCGGCGCCTTCGGAAGTGAGGATGCGTACCTCCACATGGCTGAGCTTGAGGATCGCGGCATATTTTTCGGCGGCTTTATGGAAGGAGCTGCCCTGAGGCCCGCTGGTTATGGCGATGGACATGGGCGGGGCTGAATGGAGAAAATAGAACACGGCGAACGCCGTGGCCAGCCCGACGCCAGCGACGGTAGCGACCGCCACCCTGCGGTCTAATCCAAAAAGCTCCGTAAGAGGGTTGCGCAGCCAAGCGAATGCGGACCTACTTTGTTCACCAGCCATAACCCCTCCTGGGCTCGTCACGGCGCGACCCCGGCCCTTGCCCGCTATTCTATCCTATCTGGATGCCCAAACTCTCGGCCATCGCGAATTCCTATAATATTCGAGTAGGAGGCACTATGACCAAGAAGAAGCATGACGAAACCAAATCAGCGCAGGACGACAACACCGGCACCTATGCCTACGACAAGACTCTGGGCAAGGTGGTGAAGGTCTCCGGCCGCGTGCCCTCGGTCGCATCCAAGGGCAAGGGCGGGGCATTCGAAGGTTCGGCGCCAAGCTCCGGTTGCGACTCCTGCCCTTCGGGCGGCGCCTGCGGCATGGGAGGCATGGGCGGCGGCTTCGGGGGCGGCTTCTAACCACCCGGCATGAACGGCTTTGTCGCGGCCTGGCTGGGGAGTTCGTTGTTGCTTTCCCCAGCCCGTGGCGGCGATGACCTGGCCGCTCAGGCCCTGTCGCCGCTCGCGGCCCGAGCTGTCCAGGAATTCTCTCAAGGGCAGAAAGCCGCGGCCTGCGCGGACAGCCAGTCCGCCTTACAGCAAGACCCGACGGACGAGCGGGCGCTGGGCATCTCCAAACTGACTTGCGGCGCCAAGCCCATCGACGGCATGGACCTCAAAAAGCGCCCCCAGCGCGAGCCGGAAGAGCAGTCTGAGAATATCAAGCTCAAGACGTTCCCCGCGCCAGCCGCTTCTGGCCAAGGCGCGGTCGCCGGCGGGACGACGGGAGAGACCACACCGTCCCAAGTCATCGACGCTGCGCCGGCCGGGCCAAGCCTCCAGGACCAGCCGACCACCTACGACAAGCTCCTAGAAGCCCAGTCTTGGCTCGCGCAGGGCAGACCCGGTGAAGCGGCCGAGGCGGCGCGGCGCGCGGTGGAGCTCCAGCCCCACAACCGGAGAGCTTTCGACGCATTGGCCGAATCCTACCGCCAGTTGCGCAATTACCCCCAGCTCCTCTATGTGGCGGAATTCGGCCTCCGCACATTTCCCAACGACCCGGACCTGCTCAAGAACAAGGTCTTCGCGCTTATCAAGAGCAAGGATTATCCCGCGGCCCTGGCGGCCGCGGAGCAAGCCCTGGTGCTGCACACGACGGACCCGGTCCTCTTGGCGCTCAAGGCTTACGCCTTGGGCCGCAGCGGCGACCGGGGCGGGATGATCAAAGCCCTGGAGACCGCGGCCGCGCTCGACCCCAACTTGGAATCGCTTCTGCTCGACGCGCGCAGATCCGCTCCGGATGGCGAACCATTCCTTTTACCCGGAGACAGCCAGGAGGCTTCTCGGCCGGCGCCAGCGCCTCGCCGATCAGGCCCGGCCCTTTTCGGACTCGTTGCATTCGGCGGGCTCATCGTCCTCTTGGTGTTCATCTTTGGTTTATTAATCATCAACCTCTGTAAAAAGGAGCGCCCGGGGCCGTCTCCGGCCGAGCCCCCGGCTCAATCATGACCTATATCAACGCTGTCGTCCTGGGATCGGTGCAGGCCCTGGGGGAATTCCTGCCCATATCGAGTTCCGCGCATCTGGTGCTCGTGCCCAGGCTTTTGGGCTGGGTTTACCAAGGCAAGGCCGTGGACGTCGCCCTGCATTGGGGAACCTTGGTCGCGGTCTGCGCCTATTTCTGGAACGATTGGGTAGCGCTCATCAAAGCCGGGTTCTCCCGAGAGAAATCCCAGGAGCGCAACCTGTTCTGGTACATCATGCTCGCCACCTTGCCCGGGGGATTGGCCGGGCTCTTGCTGGAAAAGCGGGTCGAAGACACGCCCATCGTCGCGATCGCCGGAATCCTGGCCGGCTTCGCCATTTTGCTCTGGTTCAGCGACCGCTACGGCCGGCACAGCAAGGGACTGGCCGACCTGGGCTTGGGCTCTACCTTGGCTATCGGCGCGGCCCAGGCCTTGGCCGTGATCCCAGGCGTCTCCCGCTCGGGCATCACGCTCACGGCCGCGCTCTGGTTGGGGCTCAAGCGCGAGGACGCGGCGCGCTTCTCATTCCTGCTCTCGGTCCCCATAGTGGTCGCGGCCGGCCTCTACGAGGCGCGCCATCTCCACGGCGCGGCCTTGACCGGGCCATTCTGGCTCAGCCTGCTCGTGACCACGGTCATCGGCTGGGCCGCCATCCGCTTCCTGCTGTCCTATCTCAAGACCCGCGGGGTGGCATTGTTCGTGGTCTACCGCATCCTCTTCGCGCTCTTCTGCGGTCTCTGGGCCTGGCGCTGATATCCGGAGCTTTTTTGTTTTGATAGCCAAAGACACGTTCCACAATGCTGCCTGAACGAATGGGAATCCGAAGGGATCCCTTTAGCCGTCTGTTCCCATTTTTTCTGCTCGCCATCACAATAGCCGCCCTTATTCCGGTGCTGGAGGCAGGAATTTCCGAACCTATACCGAGTGCCAGCTACATGCACATGTCCCTAAGCATACAGGATCGCTGGGCGTCGTTCCTCCGCTTATGGATCGGCTGGGCGCACCCGGTCCTATACTTTATCGTATTACGCATCCCCGCCTTGTTCGGTCATTCCAAGCTGGCCTGGCGCTCGGCATCCATCATTCCCGGCATGGCAGGCGTCTATCTGCTCGGCCTAATTGCGGCAAGGCTGTGCAAGAGCAAAACAGTCGCCCTGCTGGCTGCGGCAGCTTATGGCTTTTCCGTGACCATGAAAGCCATCTTCATCATCATCCAATCCTACTCGCTCGCTATTTTCTTTGTCCTCGCCGCCTTCTATTGCCTCATCGATGCCCTGGCCGGCAACGTCCGAAGGAACCGTTCCCTCATATGGTTCGGAATACTCACCAGCTTGGCGATCGCAAGCGAATACTACGCGATACTCTTTCTTCTCGCATGCCTGCTCCTTCTCGTTCTGCTATTGGCGGCGCACCCTCTGTTCCGCGAACGCTCCATGGCATGGGCAGACCGTAATTGGCGCGTGCTGATCACGGCTTTGGGGCTGCCTTTTGCCACCACTGCCTGCTTTTACCTGACCCACATGAGATCCGCGTTCTCCAATACCTTGACCCCGTATCTTTCGGACTTCCGTTGGACACCGGGATCTTCGCGTATCGCTTTCGTACTGCGCAATCTGCGGGCCGACCTGAGCTATATGCTTCCCATAGAGCTTCCCTCGGCAGGCGCCGCGCTTGGGGTGCTCGCCGTGATTGCACCATTCTTGCTGTATCGCACGCTCTCCCGGAAACAATCCCACAAGTCGCTTGCCTCGGCAATTCCCGTCCTGCTGTTCCTGCTTCTCCTAGCGGAGCTGGTCATCCTTTCCCTGCTTCGACTGTATCCTTTCGGCGGGGAAGCGCGGCAACAGTCCATCTTGTTTCCGTTCTTCACCTTGACGGCCTTCCTGCTTCTGGACTGGATCATCGGCCTCCTGCCGACAACCCGGCGGCTGGGCTGGCTGCCGGCCGGCATCCTGGGCCTGGCGGCTGCGATTGCCGTCAATTACTTCAGCGCAAGATTTGCAAGCGGGGCATCCATTAAAGCCTCCGCAATGGTCAGGCCATGGGGGAGGGCGGCCCAGCCAGCGCGGACGACGATGGGCAAGGCCGGTATCCGCTGGGTAAAGATCCCGGGCGGAACGTTCATGATGGGTGCCGATGACCTTGGGCCATCCGCTCAGCCGCGGCACGAAGTCAAGATCAAGACTTTCGAAATGGCCCAGACGCTCGTGACGAACAAGCAATACCGGGCGTGCGTAGACGCAGGGGTTTGCACGAAAGTGGACTGGTCAGGGCCGTGGTTCGAGAACGATTACCAGCCGGTCTTAGGAGTGACCTGGGATCAAGCGAAAACGTTTTCTCGGTATGTGGACGGACGCTTGCCGACGGAAGCCGAATGGGAGTATGCGTCACGCGGCGGTGGCCGCGAGCAGAAATATCCCTGGGGGGACGAGGACGTGACCTGCGCGCGGGCCGTGCTAGGGGACTGTCCATTCGATGCATACGATGCTCCGGCACCCGTATGCTCGAAGCCCGCGGGCAACACGCAACAGGGCTTATGCGACATGGCGGGCAATGCGTGGGAGTGGATGCAGGACTCATTTCACGATTCGTACATTGGGGCGCCGAAGGACGGCAGCGCATGGGAAGATACGGATATCTACCGCGTGGGCCGGGGCAGCTCGTGGAATAACGGTGCCAGCGCCACCAGTGCGCGGTCGGCCTGCCGCGCCATCCTCGGCCCTGGCTACGAGGGCACCTACATAGGATTCCGGCCGGCCCGCTGAATCAAGAGTCTGCCTCGATTCCGACGGGGAGGGGATTCTCCTGGGCCGCGTGTGGTACAATTGACGACGATTCCCAGGAGGCGCTAGATGACCGAACTCCAATTCGCACCCGGCTACAAGAATCGGCGGTTCCAGAACTGGTTCTTCATGGGCTTGGCTTATGCTTTCCTTTATTGGGGCCGATACAACCTGACCGTGGCCAAGACCTCGCTCGGCGGCTTGATGACCAACGCCGACTTCGGCTTCATCTTCGGCGCCGGGACCATCATCTACGCGTTCTCCTTCCTCGTCAACGGCCCGCTGACCGACAAGCACGGCGGCCGCATCACCATGCTCTGGGCCCTGGCCGGCTCCGCGATCATGAACGCCCTGATGGGGCTGGCCCTGACCCAGGTGCTGATCACCGGAGCCATCCCCAAACACTACATGACCCCGCTGTTCTCCGCGCTGTACATGGTCAACATGTATTTCCAATCGATCGGCGCGGTGGCCATCGTCAAGGTCAACGCCCCTTGGTTCCATGTCTCGGAGCGCGGCCGGCTGGGCGGCATGTTCGGCGCCATGATCAGCATGGGCCTCTTCTTCGCCTTCGACGCCAACAGCCGACTCCTGGAGGCCCTACGGGGCACCGGGCCCGGGGGCATAGACGCGACCTGGTGGGTGTTCTTCGCGCCGGCGATCGGACTGGCCGCGATATGGGTGGTGGAGTTCGTCCTGCTGCGCGACCGGCCCAGAAACGCCGGCTACCCGGACATCGACACCGGCGTTCCGGAGATGGCCCACGACGAGAAGCCCCTGCCTCTGCTCCAGCTCTTCAAGTCGGTGTTCAGCAACCCGGTCCTGGTCACCGTGGCCATGATCGGCATCTGCACCGGCGCCCTGCGTGACGGGATGATGCACTGGGTCCCGATCTACTTCCGCACCCCGGCGGGCCCGGGCCCGGCCAGCGGGCTCGGCCTCGACATGCATCACCCCATCAACGCCAACTGGGGCCTGATGCTGATGTGCGCCGGCATCGTCGGGCCGATGGCCGGCGGCTGGGCCAGGGACAAGGTATTCCAGCACCGCTGCTTCCCGCCTGCCACGATCTTCTACGGCATCCTGATCACATCCACCATCGCGATGTATTTCGCCTTAGGCAACCCTTACGCGATGGCCGCGGTCAGCTTCTGCATGGCCTTGTCCTACATCGGCAGCCAGGGCCTGCTCACGGCCACGGCGGCCATGGACTTCGGGGGGAAGGCCCGGGCCACGGCCACCGGGGTCATCGACGGCTTCGTCTACATCGGCACTTCAGTGCAGGCCGTCTGCCTAGGGGAGATCACCAGCCGGGACTGGCGCTGGTGGCCGGTCTTCCTGATGCCGTTCGCCATCGCCGGCTTCATCCTCTGCTTGCGCGTCTGGCACGTCAAGGCCGACAAGGACGGCCGCGGCTACAAGACCGCGCCCGCGCACTGAATAGCCGGCTCACATCACCTTCATGTTGATGTCGGTGATGATGTTGGCGGCCGTATCGGCGCGGTCGGCGGCGTTGGATAGATGGCGGTAGACCTCGCGCAGCTTCAAGACCTGCATCACGTCTTCGACCGTCTCGACCTTGCCGTGGAAGAGCGCTGCGGTCGCCTCGCGATATAGCTGCTCCACGCGATTCTCGAGCTGCTTGGCGCGCACGGCATGCTCGTTGGCGACGGCCGGGTGCTTGAGCAGATGCTGCATGGCGTAATTGATCTCCTTGCCCGCATCATGCAGCTTCTCGGCCATGTGGATGAGGTACTGGTTCGGCAGGAGCCTGAACAACAGCATCTCGTCCACCGTGGAGTAGGCGTAATCGAGGATGTCGTCGATGGCGCGGGAAAGGGCGAAGAGGTCCTCGCGGTCGATGGGGGTGACGAAGGTCCGGTTGAGCTCGTCGATCAGCATCCGCCGCTCCTCGTCGCCATGCTCTTCGCAGTCGCGGACGACCTGGGCCGCCGCCTCGCTCGGAAACCGCGCGAAATCCAGCAGCCCCTGCAGGCCCTTCAGACAGAAATCAGACTGGCTGATGAGGCGCGTGATCGACTGGTGGCACTCGGGCCTTAACGGATTCTTGAACAGCTTGAGCAGGTTCATAACGGACCTCCCAGGTGCTTCATAAGATACTTGACCAGGCAATAGATCCCGGCCGCGACGCCGCCCGCGGCGGGGATGGTCAAAATCCAGGACATCGCGATGTTGGCGGCCATCTGCCAGCGGACCTTGCGGACATTCTCAGACGCGCCGACGCCGAGGATGGCTCCCGAAACAACCTGCGTGGTGCTCACGGGTCCCCCGGCAAGGGCCGCCGTGAGGATGACTGCGGCCGAGGCAAACTGCGTGGTGAAGCCGTGGATCGGCCAGATCTTGTAGAGCTTGAACCCCAAGGTCTTGATCAGGCGGTAACCGCCCGCGGCCGTGCCCGCCCCGATGGAGGCGGCGCCGATGGCGATGACCCACCACGACACCGCGAACTGCTTCTGGAATCCAGTGGCCACCAGGCCCATCGCGATCATGCCCATCGTCTTCTGGGCGTCGTTGGCGCCGTGCGAGAGGCCCAGCGCGCAGCCGGTGAATATCTGGCCGGCGCGGAAGAAGTTGTTGGCGCGCGGCTCGGCCCGGACCGCCACCATGAAGTTGAGGATCAAGCGCTGCAGTATGAAGCCCACGACCAAGCCTATGAAGGGCGAGATGAAGAGTGCCAGAAGAATCTTCTTCAATCCGGCGATATGGATGACGCCGAAGCCATTCTCGATCGCGGCCGCCCCGATGATCCCCCCGATGAGCGCATGGGACGAGCTGGAGGGGATGCCCAGCCACCAGGTCAGGAGGCTCCAGACGATGGCGCCCAGGAGCGCCGCGATCACGACCGCCAGGGTCACCGTCTCGCCGGAGATGACGTCATGCCCGATGGTATTGGCCACGGCGACGCCGAAGATGCAGGGGCCGAGCGTCTCGCAGATGGTCGTGAGGGCCAGCGCGCGCCGCGGGCTCAAAGCGCGGGAGGCGATCATCGTGGCCACGATGTTGGAGGCGTCGTGGAAGCCGGTCATGAAACCGAACGCCACGGCGGAAACGATCAACAGCAGCAGGCAGATAACCATGGGGCAGTATGCAGCTCGTTAGACTATAGTAAACAGTGGATAGTGTCAGGAAGCCGCACTTACGCGTTTGGCGGTGTCAACGGGATAATGTTGACACCGCCAAAGTTCAACCCGCCAGATGGCGGGAGCGGCCTGTTACGAGCCAGGAACGCGGCGTATCGTGTAGTTGCTCCCCGCCATACTGGCCAGGTCGAAGGTACCGGTCCATTGCGGCCCTCCCTTCGCGTCATTGGGAGACCCCGAGGACTGAAAGACATGGCCGTCGACAACCAGGAATACGTGCACGTTAGGGTTGATGGTGACGACGTAAGCCCCCTTGTTCAGGTCCTGACCGTGTGCAACCGGGTTCCCGAAGTTCGTGTACCAGCCAGCCACGGCGCCCGCCGGGACCTTAAAGCCGGCTGCCGTCAATATCTGATCAACCGCTCCAGAACAGTCCAGGCCCTTGGTGATAGGCGTTGATCCGTGCCCGCCGCCCCAAAGGTACGGCAGTTGCATCGCCGCCAAAGCGTTGGCCATGATCATGATCTTCGCCGCGGCCTCGTTCGACGGCATATTTTTCACCTCCAGCTTCGATCCATTGAAGACAAGATTAATCGCTTCGGCGGCTTGCTTCGCTGCCGCATTCGCGGACGCACCCGCAGCCGCAACAGAGGCTTCAGCGGCGGGATTCTTGGCGATCTTCGCTTGCGCATCGGCATAAGCGCCCTTCGCGGCCGCGGCCTGGGCTTTAGCGGTATCGGCCAAGGCCCCGGCCCTCTTTACAAAGGCGGCGGCGCTCGTGAGATATGCATTGCTCCGCGCTGTGTTGCCTGCACTTCTCAACGCGGCAGCGGCCAGCGTCTCCGTGGCGGAAGCGTTCATGGCCAGGTGCGCCGCGGCAGTATAGGCTTGGGCGGCTTTGGCCCACGCGGCCGCAGCGGCGGCATCTGCCTTGGCGGCTTTCAGGGCAGCGGCCTTCTTCGCGGCCGCCGTGGTGGCTTTTGCGACAGCAGCGTCATCCGCCTTAGCGACTGCCCTCGCGGCGGCGGCGGCAAGAGCATCTTTCACCGCGGCAGCCTTCGCATTGTTGGCGGCTGCAACTTTAGCGCCTGCGGCGGCAGTCAGTTTCGCTGCGGCGGCTTTCGCTGCGGCAGCTTTCGCTGCAGCGGCTTTCGCTGCGGCGGCTTTCGCTGCGGCGGCTTTCGCTGCGGCGGTTTCCGCTGCCGCACCACAGTAAGGGGGAAACGCTGTCACACCCAAGGTAAAGACCAGCGCGGCTCCGAAAAATCCTGTCAGAATTTTTCTTTTCATATCAGCGCTCCCATCAGACCATCAATATCCGCGCCTTCGGTGCAACAC
>Ga0118677_10015010_pt1 | contig 10822 bp, 4 predicted proteins | sample AliMusrvi5mmetaG_FD_86154 | JGI IMG/M metagenome (GOLD analysis project Ga0118677, IMG submission 86154)
TTTCTTGACTTGTCATAGACATAAATACCTGACCGATAGGTGCCGATCCAATATAAAAAAGGCTCCTTCTCTATAATAAACCGAATCTCTATCCCATTGAGTCCTTTAGTGAGGGTTTCAAATTCAGCAGGATAAACAAATTTCTTTTTTTTAGTATCAAAATATGAAACTCCATTCTTGGTGGATAACATCAGCACGTCATCCGACACCTGGAAAATCGATTGAACCGAATTCTTTGCCCTAAATCCTGCATTATCAGGTAAATCATAAGACTCAAAAATATCATGCTGTTCATCATAACAGGCGATCCCTGCATTGTTATCTAGGCAACACCAAAGTTTTCCAGACCTGTCAAAGAAAAGCTTATTTAAATAAAGGAGCCCCTTCCAGTTTTTCCCAATTCGCTCCAGCTCTTTCTCCCCCGATTTAAAACGGAAAATACCAATTCCGGTACCCACATAGATCCACCCATTTTTCTCGGCTAACGACCATACGGCAACATTTTTAAAGCTGGGAGGAAAAGGATCTTCAAAAATATCGAGTTTTTCATTGTAAACATTAAGACCACTGGTTGAGCCGACATAAATGGCCCCCTTTTCTGTACTAAGAAGTGTATTAATGTGGTTGGAATTAATGGAATTGGTTTCTTTGGGATTATAATAATAATGACTAAACTCACAGCCATTATACCGGTTCAAACCACGCATGGTTGCCACCCAGATATATCCAAGCTGATCCTGTACGATACTCGTGGTATTCAGGTTTGACAATCCATCCTTTATTGAAATATTCGTTAGCTGCAAGCCGGAAAAGCCATAACAACTGCTTCCTGTTAGAATAAGGAATAGTAAAGAACGAATTTTATATATTATAAGAATATAACCATTTTCGATTTTAGGCGGCATCGTTTAGGATGGATTTAAATAAAACTCAATTCTTATGCAATCTTGGATAAAATGTTCCTTGATATAAAAAGCTGGTTTGTAAGCCTTGTCAGTTATTGTCTTCTTTAAAATAATAACAAATTGAGATCCAAAATTAGTAATCTATTCCATCACATCATTATACAATCTGAAAAAGATTTGTACAAATTGAACGACAGGCAATATTTTAGAATTTAATCAGTTTTTCTCTGAAGATCTTTCCGCCGCTGATGATCCAAACGACATATATCCCGTTCGACAAATCTGAAACGGATATCGTGTTTTCATTCTGGTTTGACATTTGACATAACCTGACAAGCCGACCATTGAGAGCGACAATTCTCACAATCATTTTATCATTTGTATTAACCCTGATCGTCACCTGGTCATGGGCAGGGTTAGGATAAAGAAAATCCCGGGGTGCAGGGATAAGATCTGAGATACCGGTTACCACGCGCTCTGCGATCTCAATATAATCTAGGTTTATCCCCCCTTTATCGATAACAATTTTCACTACCTGCACCCCGGCCTGCAGGTAGATATCCTTAAATGAAACCGTTTTAAATTGCTGGTCATCACCCGTAGCTGCCACTACCTGATGGTTGGTCAGCCGCTTACTATTCAGCTCAAGATGGATTTCACCACCCCCCACTTTGGATGCAATCAATAGGTTGATGTCCATTTTCGTTGCTTTTTTCACATCAATGGTATAGGTCAGCCATTCACCCACATCGGTCCAGCTAATAAAATAACCATGCATATTATCTGTTTTCTTTAAGATATCTACCCCATCTGAACGGTAAACTCTCCCTTTATTGAGGAGATCCGTATCATGAAATGAAATATTTTCACCTCCAATATCATAATCCTCAGCTTCAATCGATCCGGGAATGGAAGGATTCAATCCGGAATATGGTTTCGGCTCAATCACAACGATGTTTCTTGCTGCGCTTCGCGTACTTTCGCTGGCATTATCTGAAGCCTCAGCAACCAACTGATAGCTGCCTGCTGCACCTGGTATCCAATCGAGGAGGTATGGAGCAATCGAAATTTCCTGAACTAAGGTATTATTTGCCAAAAAGTTAACAGAATTCACCTTCCCGTCAGCATCATTTGCTTCGGCCATTATCCTGATCTTTGTCCCGAGTACAACCGTGGTATCACTCACTGGTGACCGGATTGAAATAACAGGTTTTTGATTTGCGGACGAGGTCTGCACGGTCGTAGAAGCTGTAAGCTTGTTTATGGTAGCTGTTACGGTATAACTTCCGGGGATTGCAGTCGGAGAGGTTAAAAGGGTCGCCTGGTTTCCATTAACTATGACAGAGGGTAACAGATTGGAAGAAATGGGATGCGAACTTATGGCAAACCAATCGATCATTACATTAGCAGAAGCAGTAGTGCCGGGATCCAATCGCACTGAATTAATGACAGTTTGAGAAACCCAATCCTGCAGGTTGCTAAAGGTATAAACATTCCATCCCTTGTTAACCGGAAAGGTAACTGACTTATTTCCACCATTTATGAACCAATAAAGCTGACCATTCGACGCAAGATCAGAATATAATCTGAACGCAATAAATGGAAACTGAGAACCATTCAGGTTACTTCCTGTGAATGAAAAATACGGATCAATCGGGGTCTTTGGTGACACTGTCGCACTGAGCAAACCACCATTACAATTTACATTGTCAAGATCATAAATGCCGGTTATTTCCGTAAGGGAATTCATTGGCCAAAACTTCTCAATTGTGCTTACCTTTTCAGGAGCAGTATTGTAAATTTTTCCTTCACCAGAAATCGAAATAGTCAACGAATCGGGAATTAATTGTCGGGAGGGATCGCCAACCGAGACTACCATCTTATTATATATTTGAGGATCTGCATATAATGAGCCAAATTCCGGGGTTATCAACAAGGGAGTGCCGTCGGGTTGAGAGTTGATAGTGATCACATCGCTCCATTCACCCGTCAGCCCTTTTTTTGAAACAGCACGAACCCGAATCATACTGGTGGTTTCAGTCACAATTTTAGTAAAGCCGGGAAGCGCTGTTATCCCGGAAGCCGACCAGCTGGTACCATCGATACTCAACTGTACCTCGAAATTTGCAAACTGACTCCAGTCGCTCCACTTTTGGACCAGATCCTCCCATATTCTGTCACTCCATTTTATGTTGAGCATCTTTTTTTCATCAATAAATCCGGTAATCCCAAGAACCCGAGGAGGGATATAGTCGTGGGTTGTTCCCTGCTGGTTATAGGGAACTTCGTTTCGGGCCAGCATAAAATCCCTGATGGCATCAGCGAATTTTGAGTCGTTCAGGGGAAATATTGAATTGAAGTCAGGAGCTACAACCGACCACCACCCCGGGAAAAGGAAGTGAACTTTATGTTGGTAATAATTATTTATGGCATTGATACTTGCATCGTAAAGAACTTTCGAATCCGGATCGGCATTGGGTGAAGTATGCCATTCAAAGATTCCCCAATCACCTGCATATTGGGTCATCAATGCCGGATTAATATCCCCAAACCGGGTGATGCCTACAGTTTTTGATTTTTCAAGATAACCGGACCAGATAGATGAGGCAGAGCTTCTGTTTCGCAGACCTGCCCCGGTAAAACTTTCCAGGGCTTCACCAGGTATCTGATGGGCATACATAATCCCACAGGGTATGCCAGTGGATGCAATAACATCAAAAAGATCCCTCACCATATTGCGGGTCAGATTCTGACGGAACCCGTAAGCCGGAGAAGCGGGATTTCCGGATGGGTAATTACCTCCCTGATCGGGAATATCGTAACTCCAGGTTTTCCAGAATATATTACTGACATCCAAAGTACGCGGGGCATCGAAGCCTCCGGAACAAAAACCTGGTCCGGCTTCAGGTGTACAATCAAAGTTAACATCTGTAATCGCTGTAGGATAAATATCCAAATCCCAGTATCGCAGGCTCCATGTGGTGAAATTTGTTCCAAAAAACTGGTTAAAACTGATGCCGGTGCCATTGTTATCCGTCGGTGTCGGATCATCATAAAACTGACTTCGCATGGTTCCATTAAAATCAATGAAATCTCCAATAATATTTTGGGAGGCTCCCTCTCCGGCAAACTTTCCTGAAGAAGCGTCATAGAGCCCGGAATGACGCAACCAATCGCGAAATTCGGTGATGGCAAAAGGGCTGTAATCGGCCAGTTTATCCAGATTATTCATCCCCCCAATGGCCAGTTCCTCTTCGATGGGTCCGTTAATACAGGTTACAACTCCCGGGAAATCGGTCATCATTTTTTTTACAGCCTCAGCCCATGCCAGCGTCTTAATGGCATTATATTCTCGCAGCGGTACAGCATAGCGCGACGGGGTTGGAATTTTATAATCACGCTGATCCTCTGGTACCTCAACCGTTCCTGAACTCGTGAAAGACCCCTTCCAGTCATTGCCGTCTTTACGCCATTGGTAAAGGCGGAGATCTTTGTCTGCGACAGCGCGAAAATCGTCACGGCTATGGGATTGCAGCGCAAAAATCAATCCAAGGTGCACCCCATATTCCTTTGCCAGGGCACAATCCTGCCTTACCTCAGCATCAGCATTCGGATCATAAATAAATGAAAACCCAAGCTGGTGGTACAGATTTCCATTCCCGAGTTGCTGCTTCATTTTTGAAAACTGCGCCCGCTTTTCCTCGTATGTCAATGCCCCAGGAACACGAATGGTTTCAAAAATGGGCATGATATACAAACAATTATCGGTAGAACCCCGGGGTAGTTCCTCTGCCATGGTTTTCACCGGCAAAAAAAGACCGATAAAAAAGATCAGGAGAGACCACTTTAAGTCAATTCCAAAAAATCTCGTTTCCAGTACTTCTTGGAAAGGAGTCTCTATAATTTTGATCATCTGTTTACTTTCCAATTTCACCCGTATACCGGGTTTCTTTCCAGTCTTTTATGCCAATCGTCTCTTTATACTGATCAAAAACCGCATTTTCGTCAGGAGTGTCAGCGGCTTTGAAAACATACCAGACAGGTTTTGCACCACCCGGGTCTGTTTCATCATCGGGAAAACGGCGAAGGCCGATTCGCAATCCCCCTTCTCCCCTGCTGTCGAACCAGTTATGCCATTGAAAACCATCGATCCCGTCGAGTTTTTCCATCTTTTTCCAGGTAAAGGCAAAACCGGCAGCCTGCTCTTTTAAATCCTGCTCAGAATAGGTTCTGGAATTGGTCCCATTCTCCGAAAGCCACAAGGTTCGTTTGGTCTTCCCTTTGTAAAGCACTTCGGGCAATTTAATCCATGCATTCAGCACCTCAAGATTCGCAAATGTGATGAGGGGCGAATTGAATGTAAAATCGACCTGTTTATCGAGCCAGGTTTTTGGTTCCATCAACGATTGAGGATAGGGATGATGTGCCATCGCCCACTGGAAATCCCCTTCGGCTTTGGTGTATTGAATCAGGATTCCCATGAGTTCCCTGGAGGGATAAAACCTGGGATGGGAAGTCCAGGCCCAATAATGGGTGAGCGTGACAAACACTTCGCTGTTGGGGTTATATTCCCTGGCAATGGCATAACACATGCGCATTGATTTAATGTAGGTGTCCATAAAAATGAGGGCTGTTTTTTCACCCATATTGGTCCATTCCCATCCTGCATCCACCTCATTGTGCATAATCCAATGGTTACAGCGCCCATATTCTTTATCTGCCCGGCTGTAACGGCTGGCCAGAAAGTCGAGTGCAGCGGCATAACATTCAACGCTTGCCGGATTGGTCATATTTGGCATACTATAAATTCCGGCCGGATCCATGTCCGGGTGCTGCAGGAGCCGCCCGATTTCGGGATCCGGGCATGACTCAGCCTTATCGACCAGCAGGATAGCCGCTGTAATAATTCCCTTGCGGGCTGTCGTACGAAAAGTAGAATCGAACATGGCCACCTCTTTTCCCCTGAAATACCATGATTTTCCGTTGTACACATGCTCAACTCTTCCGGGTGCCGGTTTTGTAAACATAAACCGGGAGAACCAGATATTTACGGTCGCACTTGTTGCACCCAGTTCATCAAGATCTTCCAGATGTCCCCGGTTGGTACTGAATCCCCCAATCCCTTTACGACCTTTTGCAACCTCTTTGGGATAGTTATATTTAGCTTTGATAAAATCGGGATAACGGGCATGGGAAAGCAGCCGGTAACCATTTGCGGTTTTTTCGGCCAGGACCCATTTTGAAAGGACCCTATCATAACTTAGGCCATTTCTAGTGACCAACCGATCAATTTTCTGTTCAAACCTTTTGGATTTTAACCGAATAGCCGTTTCATATGCGGTTTCTTCGGTCACATCCTGGTAAGGAGCTATTTCGCAGAGATAAACCTGACCCGCAGCTGCAATTTTCCCCTCTATTGAAATTTTTGAATCCTCAACTTCCACGTTGGTAATCACTGAATTATAATTTTTTGCAAGATATTCCTTTAACCGGGCTTCCATCTCTGCTTCCTTTTTCACTTTTGCCTCACGATTGGCAGCCAGCTCCTTTTCCCTTTCACTCATCGGTCGAAGGACCAAATTTCTGATCTGGATGTTCACACCGGTTCGGCTTCCGAAATCAATCCTGAGAAAATCACCTGCTTTTCCCCATTGTTTCATCTCCTTGGCCAGGTCGATGGTATAGCCAACCCATCCCTCAGAAAGACCGATCCTGCGGACAAGTTTTGAATTTTCCTGGCTGATCACCGGCCCAAAATAGATCTGCAGGTGATCCAACCCTTTGGGACAGAAATATTCAAAAGCCAGGATTTTCGAATCACTGCCGATGGCCTGCTTTAATGGCAAAGTATAGATCCATGAATTCTTGCCGGTTGTTTCGAGTTGCCACACCCCATTGGTTTTTGCCTCCAGTTTTAGCTGGTTGATCTTTGACGCATCCAAATCCAAAACAGAACTTCCGGTCTGTGCAAAACCGGCAAGTGACAAAACCATAATAACAAAAAGTAACCAGGGTTTTAAAATCCGGAATGCGCTCTTTAATTCATTCATTTTTAATTCCTTCATTTCCCCTTGCCGGTGCACTGATCACCCCGAGATACCGTGCCATCCAGTAGGGCAATAACCAGATATCCCCGGCACTCTCCTCTCCATTTCCGTTGCCCCCTTTTTGGTCCATATTGAACATGTTGCCATTATGACGTTGCACGGGTCTTTCGTCCGGAGGAAGAACTTCTTTAGTGGTCTGCTGCCTGAAATTTAGGGGGATCAGCTCAATGTCCTTTCGGTGGCTGTTCATAATATCCCAATTGATCAGATCAAGCGGATGTCGCTGAAGATACCAGGCCGCCTCATTGAGGTCGAACTCATTGCTGACCATTGCGGTAAAGATATTCCATGCCCCCTCTTTTTCAGGCCGCTCAATTTGCCAATGGTCTATGATAGCTTCTTTGAACTTCGCTTTCAATTCATCGTTCAGTGCATAGCGGTACAATCCCCAGTATCCGATAAAGTACATCTCATCGTCGGAATGGTTCCACCCGTTTGAGAGGTCTTTGCTTAGCGCGTCGGCATCGGCAGGTGCCTCCCCTATCGATTTCATGGGTCGCATCAGGTTTTCGAGATAACCGTTCTTGTAGAGTAACTCCATTGCCTTCTGTTTAAAGATCTCTTTATGGGTGAAATGATAGGCAGTCTGAAGCATCGAGGTGATATTGGATGAACAGATTTTTCTGTCACCCACCATCAACGGCCGGGCATTCACATACTCGGGATTCCAGCGTCCCCACATCGTTGGTTTACCGTCAAAATCAACAAGATAGAGATTATGATCAACTATATGCTGCATTAAAATATCAATCAGGTGTACTGCCCTCGATTTCATTGGTTCTACATTGATCAGCTCAGCCATTGCCCCAAGTGCAAAGATGTGCCCGATCGCCTCGTCGCTGCTGGTGGTCGCCTTCCAATCCCATTCAGAATCTTTGGCATGCTGCCACCTGTCGTGATCAGATAACCGGTTCATATCGCCACGCCGCTCAAATGAACGGGCAGGGAACCCAACGGGATTGGAATTAATGGTATACAGACGTTCCATCGCATCCAAAGATTCATAACAATTCTGAAGCGCCTCATCCGATTTGGTGGCTGCATACCTGAAAATTTCTGCCCCTAAATACATCGCGGTCCACAGACCATCATTGTCAGAATCCTTGAGATGTCCTAAGGCAAGATTTCCGTCCTTCATCCCTTCGATGGAAGAATTAAAACCGTTGCGGATGTGGCGCTCGCGGACCTGTTTCTCAAAGTAGTCCGCTTTCGCTTCGAGGGTCATCTGTTTGAAGCAGATCTGTCCCAACCCCTTGTTGGTCAAAATCAATACAGAATTATCGGGCCCTTCGGAGATATGTTTCACCTGATCACCTGGCAACCACCGCTCACCATTGTAATAATCATACTTTCCATCGCTGCGTAACATAAAAGCTCCAAAAGCCGATCCAAACCAAATATGACCACGGATCTCCTCAACCGAAGTGATCGCCCCAACAGGAACCCTTCGGTGGATTTCACCGTTTTGTTTTCCCGTAATGTTGTTAATCTCAACGTAACCGTTCTTTGTTCCGATAACTGTTTTGGCCCCTTTTTCAGCCAGGTCGAAGGAGGTAAAATCAGCCCCTTCGAAAACCGTGTTTAGTTTTTGACCATTAAGTGAAAAAGTGCTGAGTGATTTAGATCCCAAAATCCAGAATAACAGGCTGTCGGACGAATACCGGATATCCAAAATTTCGTCGTTGATTTTTCCCGACCATAGTACTTTCGAATCTTTAATACATTTTAAGTTCGCACCTTCTGCGACTAAATAGGCCGAAGCGGGTGAGCCGTCAAACACCCGCGCCCTTGGCATTTCATGTTTCGAGAACAGGGTTCCGGCCCAGGCGTTGCTGAATACGGCCACAGGGTCGAGGTAGACAAACTGGCGGTCGTTTACCACCATATTGACAATTTTCTTATCCCCCAACGGACGATAGGACAAGTCAGGCACAAGCGTTCCGGGATAAAGGAAGGCACCGGCATAAGGTTTGAATAATCCCGTTGAAGACAATATCTGAACAGAGCCATTGCGGTCAGCGTAGGCCTTCAGCAATTGCACACCGTCATCTCTCAGGTAATACTTAACACTGTAGTTCTGTGTAAACGGGAGGTCCCGGAACACAGGCTTTTGAGTTTTCCCGGTTTCCGCCCAGGCGGAAGTAATAAATAAAAGGGATAAGAGGACAATTAATTGGGCGATTTTTTTCATCTTGGTTTCTATTGATCCTTATTAAATTTAAAATTCTTACATGCCAACCAGTGTAGGCACAACATTGTTTTGACAATTCAAATTTATGCATATCCGAAAAGTTACAGGGACTAATGAGTGACAAAAGCAATCCCCTCAATCTCAAGTAACAATTCTTCACGGCAAATATCCGCGCATACAACTAAAAATTTCACCCCAGGGTAATTTGCATTCATATAATCACTTACCTCTTCCATCTGGGATTTATTCTTAACATAAATGCGAAATAGTTGAAATTCATGGGAAATATGAATGTCCGGACAATCTCTGGCAGAGACGAGACGGTGAATATTTTGCATGGTAATAAAGGCTTGATCTATAATATCATCCTCAAATACACTCGCCTCTCCCCGGATTGCCGCCGTACCTGAAATGTAAATAGTTTCCCGCTTATCCACACCGACAATGCGGGCCCGTTCAAATTTCGGGGTTGTGTGTTGAGTAAAGTACAGATCGGAGGTCCCACGCAACACTCCTTGTGAGTATTTGTGTGCTGCAACCTGTAATGGATTGTCTATTGCCTTGTTAATCAATTTATTTCCCAAAACGGCAATTACTTCAATCATAATACCCCCAACAGATGTGCCAATGCCCGTAGCTGCCGGGTAACCCCTTCTCCACACTCCCTTTGCATAAAACTGGCTCCGGGAATCGTTAAACTCCTGGTAATTTTGATAACCATCATCAAAAGAGGCAATGTTTTTGATATAATTCCATTGACGTACAATAGAGTTTATCGGAAAATTTTCACGTTTTAGGATTGCATCAATCTGAGCAAATACTGCATTGGATTGGACAGAAACAGAGGCTGAAAGATCTGGTGGAAGTATCCCGCCGGTGATCAGCTCCCTGCAGATTCCATTATTAAGGACCAGGTAATTCTCTCCATAGCTTGTGCTGAAATTTTGTGAAGGGGCAAGAGTGACAACTTCTGCACTCAGCGCACTATCTGATGGATCTTGCGCAACATAGCTGATCGGGGGAACTATTCGGGAAAAATATCCGGCCACACTTTGTGTCAATGTTTGGAATTGGGTAAGATACTCTTCATTATTTTGTGGCGCTCCAAAAAATACAATCTTAATCACCTCCGATTCGCGGCCAATCTGGGTAAGCAGTGATTGGCACATCTGATCAAAATGTGATTCATCGGTTGAATATATTGAATATATTTTTTGAAGCATAGTTGTTTATTGAGGCACCTGATTAGTGATTGGTAATTAGTTTGTCGTGCATTTTGGAACTATAAGATTCTTAATTTGGCAATTCTTAAATTTGGCGGCTTAACGCATCCTTTATAACTCTTGAGAATTCTCTAATCATTCAGCCTTGGTTTTTCAAACCCGGCGGGTTTGTAAGTTTATAGAAATTCGATCAATGAAAGAAACGTTTGACTCCAGCTAGGAGTCAAATATAATATTATTGATATGATTTGGCCTCAGTTGGATTACAGCTGATATTTAAAATTTTGTATAAGGAACAAAATCCCATTCGGAGATGCATATAACTATTATTTCATACCAGGGGATTAGTGGTCATTAGCAGAAAAGAGCGCCACCCATAAAAGGATGGGGGCACTC
>Ga0118677_10015011_pt1 | contig 10821 bp, 7 predicted proteins | sample AliMusrvi5mmetaG_FD_86154 | JGI IMG/M metagenome (GOLD analysis project Ga0118677, IMG submission 86154)
ATATTATATATTTTGCATCAGAGGAAATGAACCTAGATGCTCTTTATCACATCCATACCTTGATCCATGTAAAAAGGAAATCTGGTGTTGATCCAGAGGTAGTAAGAAAGAGGTTGGTTGACCTTGTTGCTCAGACCAGAGACCATGATGACAGAAAAGTTTATGTCACTCCCAGAAGAGTTAAGGACACTCGTAGGGAGGATAAGGTTTACAAGCATTGTGAGCTTGTTAGAAGCTCTAGGAAGGTCAATTGGTACATCAACAAGGTACAGGGTAATTACGATGCTGGAAAACGCATCTTTTTCAACAAGATGGATATGGGAAAGAGTAGTCCATTTTTCGTTTTTTACAGATGGGTTCTTAAACAGAAGGGATTGACTTGAAAGTGCCGTATACCAGCAAGGTGTCGCATTAACCAACCCCCTCTGTAAAAATTTACCCAATAGAAGAGGTGGGTGGTCTAAAACAAAAAATCTCAATGGGGGGGGATTTTGAGTAAGTATAACCGATGATTGTTACAAAGCCTCAGAAACCCGTAAAAGCTATCCAACCGATCATGGGGATTGAGGCCACCAAGCCCAAGCCTATTAAAAAGCCAGTTCACCACAGGAAGTTTGGTTCAGAGATATCAGCACCCAAGCCACTACCCATTCCAGAATTCGGTACTGGTGGGTATGTGGATGCGATGAGAAAGCAAGATCACCCAACTGGAAGCAGAACGACCACCACACTCTCTACTTCCAGCAATAACCTCACTGGTTGCAATATTTTCAATATAAATGCTTGTTCGTGGCTATGATCCGCCAACGATTGTGAAAACGGCTCTAAACCAACAAAAAAGTGGGAAAACGCCCCACCGTCTCTGTAGAATGGACACCTCAAAACTGAACCGATCTATTATTTAGATGTTTACAGTGTAGAAGACATGTTAAATGCTATCTATGAGCGTGATTATATGTAGTTATTGATGATGGTCGTTATTTTCGGGCAGCTGCATTCCTAATGGCAGTCTCAATACACCCATTTCCTAGCTCGTACTTATCAAATTGGCTTATATTGTCTTGGTTAACGTGCAACTGCCCCTCATTGCCATGATTTCCTCGATGCTGCCCACGTGAGAAGAGGGGGTGGTTAGCAACTTCAAGTGAGTTCATAATCCAAAGCACTATTTCATCACGAAATACAGCCACCCAGATAAAAACATTGCAGCACTGAGGCTTAAGCTGCTGAAAATTCATTAGAAACCGCTTGCTTGTATTTCTGGCGAGGGCTTTCACGTAAAGTGGTTCGTCACTATCGCTATCGACAGCACGTGAGGCCTTTATTTCAATGGTAATCCCTTCTAGCCACAAATCATATTCGTTTGAAAAGTTGGTATCCATTTTGCGAGATGGTTTTATCAACTTCGGGCATTTTCCTTGAACGTATGTTTGAGCAAAACTTTCACCAAACCCTCTCGGTGCGGAAATCTCAAAAATCCAGAGGTTCGGGTTGGCATTCAAATATTCTATGCGAATCTGTATGTATTGGTCATAGGTCAACCCTCCCTTATGTATAAGGTTACAGATCAAGTGTTCGTATTCATTAAAGGGAAATATTGCTCTATCTGACTCAACAAGGTTTAATACTTCGAGTAGGTCGCTTTCTGAACCCTGAAAAGAACTAACAATTTTATTTTTTAATTCTATAAGCTCCATATTTATCAATTGTTATTCCTAAATAACCTAAGTATGCCGACTCCTTAAAACTTTTGTGAATCTTAAAGTAGTCTGTGTGCAGGGGCAGGGACTCTAAATCGCTACGCAAAACCTTGTGAGTATTAAAAATATTCTTAAAAATCCAGTTGATCACGTCGCTATTCAATAAGTCGCACAGTTGTTCCCCCGAAACTCCAATATCCCTATTTGGGATTAGCATGTTGGCACTATTAAGGAAAAATCGCTGTTCCTGATCACAATAAAAACAAAGACGTGATGATATGAACTTATAGATTAGTTTGCAATCAGCCTTAAAAAACATAAGCGGTGACACTTGCTGGTATAAAGACAAGTCACTTGGTATGAATCGTTTAGCATCTAGTATAGAACCCTTTTTTATGTCTGATCCTATATTGACAGGAATATGGTTCAACAAATTCGCTTCACTGACGTAACGGTCATTATCCCCTGTTACAATTCCCAATCCCCACGATGCCTTACCTGCTAGGGTAGTATGTGGAAGCGAGTATAAGTAATCAATAATACTAGCCGATTCATGCTCGCAGTAACTATTGATTATACATTTAGGATTTATTGCGAATGAAGCAAGGTCTCTAGTTATTTTAGTCGAATCAATGCTGCATTCGACTACATCCGTTTTATTTGAAGGAGTTTGTCTCAAGACAAAACCGTAAGCCTTGCTGTAAAGCCCTTTAAAAGGCTTGCCATAATCAATGAATCGTTCCGCTTTAAGGCTTACCATTCGACGCCTAGCACTTTCAAATGCCGCTATATTAAAGAAAGCTTCTGGGACTATAAAACCCATTGATCCATTATTTACTAAACATTTTAGTCCAGCATAGAAAAATAATGCACAGGTATCAGTGCTATTACCAGCATTGAAAAGATCTGAATAATACAACTTCTTACTCTTGGTAATCTTTTTCCCCCAAGGTGGATTCGTGTAGATATAATCAAAACTGGGGCAATCTTTGGAGCTAGCAATGTCCAGAAAATCCCCCAGCACGATATTTTTTGAATTATAACCAGTGATTTTGAATATTTGTGCCTTTGTAAGTTCTACTGCTACCGGGTCAGTATCGAATCCATAAATATTTTCTGGTTGAAACCCTAGCTCTATCGCTCTCGTAATAAAAGCACCTGATCCGCAACATGGATCACAAAATGTTTTTTTTAAAACACCATCCGATGTTTTTAGAAGGTCGTTAACAACAGTGGTAGGTGTGTAGTATATACCTTCTTTGTTACGATATGAGTCTGATAGGGCTTGTTCGTACTCGTCAGCAACTTTGTCCAGACTGACATTGGTATCATTTATTCTTTTGAGATACTGAATTGTTAACCCATCGTGGTCGTGGGTGTCTTTCAGGGATTTATTTGCTCGTTTGCTTAATCTCCCTGATTCGCCAAGTTTTATTTGAAGCAGGGCGAGTGAATCCACTGTGACCCAACCCTGTTTATGCGTTCTCAGATTTCCTGCCTTTATCCAGTTCCTTATCGTTGCAGTCGAAACTCCTACCGCTAAAGCTGCGTCCTCTAAACGGAGAGGTTTTGAGGTGTCTGCTATCATGTGCAAACTGTGTATACACGAGCATCAATCTGGTGGGAACAAAATCCATTTGGTCAGATGACCGATCTCTGGTACAACAATCGTCTAATGATCATCCCAAGATTAAATGGAAAATGTCTAGATTCATGTCTAGAAAACATTGAACTTGATAGCCGTATAATCGTAAGTCGTTCATAGTCAACAGACCCCGTAGTTCAACGGATAGAATAGAGGTTTCCTAAACCTTTGATGGTGGTTCGATTCCACCCGGGGTCATTGGTAATTATTGCTTAAAAATATGCCAATAATCTCTTTTTTCACAGTCGCAAGAGGATTATTTACCAGTGACGAGATGCCTTGATGAAGGCGGATGCCGCAGCCGAAAGAGTTGCAGCGGCTGATAATGAAGGAGGAACGCTCAGAGGGGCAGGCGTTGCGTCTGTTGTCGGAGCTGCTGCAGCCGATTGCGCCGCCCGCGCAGCTGGAGCGGCGGCTGCAGTTGCTGCCGCAGATGCCGAGGCTGCTGAAGGGGCGTAAGGCGAGGTTTCACCCGAGGGGGTGGTTGTTTGGGCACAGGCGATCTGCGAGTGGCTGAGCAATTCTACTATAACAAGGAACGAAAGGATCTTTTTTTTCACTGGATTGGCTTTTTCGTAATAAATGAGTTTTTCTCTGTTACGTGTCCCCATCAAGAAAAACCGTGGAGCTGACTTCCATACGAAGGCGTCACATCTACCGGAGGGGAGTATTGCAATAATTTCAAGTTATCGCCTCGCCTTCTTCGGTGATGTTGGGGTTCAGAAAGAAAGAGGAGGAACATGTGCAAAAGTTCTTTAGAATATTGATTCGATCTTCTATGGTTTTAACCACATTAATTCTAAAAATACTTCGCGTTGCACGCCCAGCGAGTCTGAAAGCATGGTTCGCAGAAGTTTACAACCCCCCTCAAATTGGCAATGAATAAATACCTCCCACTTGGAAAATTCTCCTTTGGAATGGGTGATCGATTCGGTCATCAGGGAAAGGCTCAACTCCAAGCCTGCATAAGGGCATCCGAACTCGGGGCAGACTTTGTTCCAGTTTGGAACAAATCTAACCGTGAGCATTCATTTATCGGAACGGAACCAACCGACCTCCGAAATGAGGCCGATGATGCAGTAAAGGCTCTCGGATGGAACAAACCATACCACGTTGATGCAGATCATATCAGACTGGATACGGTCGATCGGTTCATAGAGCCGTCCGATTTTTTCACTCTTGATGTGGCTGATTCAATCGGAAGGCCTGCCGAACGAGCTGAAATTACTGCTTTCTTGAATAGACACCCGGAGCTTGTCGGAACCATTCCGATTCCAGGCATAGATGTCCCCTTGCAAATCAGCAGCGAAGAGGCGGAGCGTGTCGCCAACAAGTTTCTTCTTGCTGTGAGGGAGGCGGGGACTATTTACCGGCATGTGGCGGGAATCAAGGGAGCGGAGAAATTTGTCACTGAAGTCTCGATGGATGAAACCGACACGCCACAGACTCCCCCTGAACTTCTTATTATCCTTGCGGCGATTGCTGACGAAGGGATCCCGATCCAGACAATTGCCCCTAAGTTCACTGGGCGTTTCAACAAGGGGGTAGACTATGTGGGGGATCTCTCGCGATTCGAACAGGAATTCAATGAGGATCTAGCCGTGATCGCATTTGCGATTAAGTCCTACGGTCTTCCTCCTTCCCTGAAACTCAGTGTTCATTCCGGAAGCGACAAATTCTCAATTTACGAACCGATGCGACGTGCGCTTCGGAGGTTTAACGCCGGTGTACATATCAAGACGGCCGGGACAACCTGGCTTGAGGAACTGATAGGGCTTGCGGAGGCGGGTGGCGACGGACTCGAGATCGTAAAAGAGATCTACGCCTATGCAATTGGACATGTTGATGAGTTCTGCGCTCCTTACGCCTCCGTTATCGATATCGAAAAATCGAAGTTACCCAGTGCTGAAGAAGTAAATAAATGGACCTCGGATCAGTTTGTGGATGCCCTTCGACATGATCCCAAAAATCACTCTTTTAACCCGAGTTTCCGGCAACTGCTCCATGTCAGCTTCAAGGTCGCAGCACAAAAAGGAACTCGTTACCTTGACGCACTGAAGAAGCATGAGGAGATTGTCGCCAGAAACGTTACGGACAATCTTTTCGAAAGACATATGAAACCACTCCTGATCGGGAACTGAGCTATGCCGTTTATCGACGAAGACTTTTTATTGGGCAGCAAGCCTGCACGTCGGCTTTACCATAAATTTGCCGAGCACGAGCCGATCTTTGATTATCACTGCCATATTTCGCCTAGGGACATCGCCGAAAACCGACAGTTTAGGAACTTGTTCGAGATCTGGCTCGAAGGAGACCACTACAAGTGGCGGGCGATGCGAAGCAACGGAATTGCCGAGAAGTATGTGACGGGAAATGCAAAACCGGAGGAAAAATTCAATGCCTGGGCCAGCACAGTACCTCAGACACTTAGAAACCCGCTCTATCACTGGACCCATTTGGAACTAAAGCGCTATTTCGGCATCAACGACCTTCTTGATTCAGGTTCGGCGTCAAAAATCTGGCGTAAGGCTAACGCACAACTCTCGACTGATGCGCTGACTACTCAGGGAATCTTAAGGAAAATGAATGTTCAAGTTGTCTGTACTACGGACGATCCGATCGACAATCTCGGCTATCATCAATCCTTTGCAGCACAAGGTCACCCAACCAGAATGCTTCCGGCTTTCCGGCCAGACCGAGCGCTGGGAGTAGATCAGGCTGAGAGTTTCAACCAGTGGGTTGGAAAACTTGAAGAAGCCTCCAATACCGAGATCAAGGGTCTCGAATCCTTCCTGACCGCCCTTGATGCACGCCACGAGTTTTTCCATTCCCATGGTTGCCGTCTTTCCGATCACGGCATGAATCATTGCTTCGCTGACTTTTGTTCCCAGAAATCCGCATCATCCATCTTTGGAAAGGTGAGAAAAGGATCCTCTGCAACTGCTGATGAACATTCCAAGTTTGCATCCTTCATGATGCTTCAGTTCGGTTACATGGACGCTCAGCGTGGCTGGACAAAACAACTGCATCTCGGAGCCTTGCGTAACAATAACATTCGTCTTCTCAAGGAGTTGGGTCCCGATACGGGATTCGATTCTATCGGGGATTTTCCACAAGCGGTTACACTTTCGGCGTATCTCAACAAACTCGACTCGGAAAACCGGCTGCCGAAGACAGTGATCTACAACCTCAATCCTGCCGATAATTACGTCCTAGCCTCGATGATCGGAAATTTTCAAGACGGAACCATACCTGGAAAAATTCAATTCGGATCGGGATGGTGGTTCCTGGACCAGAAGGAGGGAATGGAATGGCAGATGAACGCCCTTTCCAATCTCGGTCTACTTTCAAGATTTATCGGAATGATCACTGATTCACGCTCACTTATGAGTTATCCGCGTCACGAGTACTTCCGCCGCACTCTTTGCAACCTGATAGGACGTGACATCGATGGCGGGCTAATCCCAGATGATGAGGAAATGGTTGGGCCGATGATCAGGAACATTTGCTTCGACAATGCGAAGAAGTACATGAACTTTCCAGGAGTTGTAGACCAAGTGGCGAGAAAACGTAAGAAATGAAGCTGCCTTCAGGGTTGCTTGCCGTTTTAATATTATTATCCACACTTGATTTTCTTTGCGCCGAATCCTTGCCCCCAAAGGTGTGGCCTTCTGATCACTCGAGCAACATCTGCACTGATACTTCCCTCTGCCTGACCTTCGACTCAGTGCCGGTTTTGACTCACTCCGGAAAGATTTTCGTGGTTCGCGAACAGGATGGCAAAGAAACGGACGTTGTCGATCTTGCCCTGCCTGATTTTACAGACATGATCGGGGGTAAAATCTTTCGCCTCGCACCTATTACAATCGATGGGAATTCGCTGACAATCAGGCTTCACGGACACGTGCTTAAACCCAGTTCTACGTATCGTATTATTATAGAACCCGCTGTTTTTAGTGCTTCCGGAGGCGGTAAGCCCCTTACATGGAGTTTTACAACCCGAGGACCCATTCCCGCAGGTCGTCGGGAACTGACTGTTTCCTCAGACGGCTCGGGAGATTTTTGCACAGTCCAAGGGGCAATCGATTATTTGCCTGATGACAACCAGTTGCCCTTTCGGATTTTTATCCGTAAAGGTCGCTACACTGGAATTGTTTATGCGGGACAGGGGAAAAACCATATTTGCTTCGAGGGCGAAGACCGTAAGGGAACTATTATTGAGGGAATCAACAACAATTCACTCAACGGAAACCGCACCGGGCGTGCTTTGTTCGGAATCGATGCAAACGACTGCTCCGTGATGAACCTGACCGTTCATAACACCACACCCTACAAAGGGTCCCAAGCCGAGGCATTAAGGATCAACGGTGATCGGTGCATTCTGCGCAACGACGACTTCCTGAGTTATCAGGACACACTCCAGTTAAATGGAAGGATCTATCTTAGTCATTGCGATATCCAGGGAGACGTTGATTTTATCTGGGGGGAGGGGACGGCTTTTTTCGATTCCTGCAAGCTAGAGGCACTTCATGACGGTTACTATGTCCAATCAAGGAACCCAGATGGCAAACAGGGTTATGTCTTTTTGAATTGTAGCCTGACACTCTCTCCAGGGGTAGAAAAGTGCTGGCTTGCTCGTATCGAAGCAGAGAGATTTCCCTTCAGCTCAGTTGCCTATATCAATTGTGAAATGGGACCTCAGGTGCCAGTTCAGGGATGGGACGCAAAGGGAACGAACACATCACATCTCAAATTTGAAGAATTTCACAGTACGGATCTCATGGGTCGCCCTCTCGATGTGACTCAGCGGGTAAGTTGTTCAAAACAACTCTCCGAGGATGAAGCTGTAAAATTGTCAGATCCTAAAATTGTCCTTTCGAAGTTCGATCTCTGGGATCCCTTGAAACCCTGAACTATCTTTCGTTACCATAACCATCAATCTAGACCATGAACATCCCCCGTAAGTCATGCCTGTTTTGCCTAATCTCTACTATCTTCGCACTGTCGTGCTTGTTTATGGTGCATACCGCCCGCTCAGAATCGGCCGTCTATGATGTCCGCTCTTTTGGAGCAAAAGGAGATGGGGTTACCTACGATACATCATCCATTCAGGCGGCTTTAGACGCTTGTGGAAAGACAGGAGGGGTTGTCAGAATACCTGCAGGAGGCACTTATCTCAGTAAACCATTGGAAATTCATGCCATGACCACGCTCCTTATCGAGCATGGAGCTATACTCCAAGCCAGCAAAATCCAGAGCGATTTTATGAAAAGGCCGGGCGATTGGCTCAAAGTCAAGGAAAAGGGCGGTTTTATCCCCTTTATCTCAGGCCACGATATCAGAGATGTTAGCTTCACCGGCGGTGGGGTCATAGACGGTAGCGGGGAAGTGTGGTGGGGTGAGGCAGAAAAGGCTAGAAGGATCAAGCCTGGGTACACGCTCCCGAGACCCAATCTAATCGTCATAGAACGCTGCAAAAACCTTAAGTTTGACAATATTACCTTACAAAATTCGCCAAAGTTTCATCTTGTCCCCTCGAATTGCGAGGAAGTCATGATCTCAAACGTAACGATTTTGGCTCCCGAGCACGCGGCTAACACTGATGCAATCGATCCAAGCAACTGTAGGAATGTAACCATCACGCGATGCAGGATCGATGTTGGAGACGACAATGTTGCCATCAAAGCTGGTGGCAACGTCGAGGGACGTGATTTTGCTTCCGAAAATATAAACGTGAATGACTGCACTTTCCTTCACGGACATGGAATGAGTATCGGAAGCGAAACCTCGGGTGGTGTTCGCAATGTCAGGGTCAGTAATTGCACGTTTGAAAATACGGAGAACGGGATCCGGATCAAATCCCAGAAGGGCAGGGGAGGGATAGTGGAAAATATCACCTATGACGGTATCACGATGAAAAATGTTAATCCGGCTATAACCTTGACGTGCTTTTATCAAAACAACTCTTCGGGCGACGGTTCTCGCCAGATTGCACCCATGACACCCACAGCAGATGATGCACTCAAGGCATCGGAGGATATACCAACCTATCGCCATATCCGAATCAAAAACCTCAAAGCTACCTGTTCAAAGGAGGCAGGAAAAATCCTAGGTCTCCCTGAAAGCAAAATTTCGGATCTCATTCTTGAAAATGTGGACATCTCGGCACCAAATGGAGTTGAGATTCAAAACGCCTCTGGGATCGAGTTAAAAAACGTTTCTGTTGTTGCTCAACAGGGAGCTCCATTTATTCTCCAGAACGCTCAAGTCTCAGGCTTGCCGTCAAAATGATGTACGGAATGATGACCGTGGGTTAACTCTCACTTCCCCCTAAAAAAGACTTTCTCCAGATGAAAAACGTTCTCCATTTATTTGCTCTCTCTCTTTTCGTTTTTACCCCACTTCACGCTGAAGAAACGGGATGGAACATGGTCCCGCAAATCCTGGCGCGAATTATTCAGCCAACGTTTCCATCTCGGACTTTTGAGATCACTCGGTTCGGCGCCACCACCAACGGAAGCGATGATTGCTCAGTCCCCATCGCGAAAGCGATTAGCGAATGCACTTCCTCTGGCGGTGGACACGTTGTGATCCCCGCTGGTAATTTTCTGACTGGTCCTATTCATCTTGATAATAATGTTGATCTCCATCTCGAGAAGGGGGCAGTGCTTCGATTTGCCACCGATCCCAAACTCTATCTCCCTGCTGTTCCAACTCGTTACGAAGGTTCGGATTGTTACAACTACTCTCCTCTGATCTACGCAAACGGGAAAACAAACGTGGCCGTGACTGGAGATGGGGTTCTTGACGGTCAGGCTGATTTCACCAATTGGCTGAAGTGGAAGGGTAGTAAGGAAAACCCTCCGAATGTCGAGAATCAAAAGGCGGCGCGGGATCGGCTTGAGCGTATGAACAATAATCAGGTTTCGCCTGATAAACGTCGTTTTGGTCAGGGAGATTTTCTAAGGCCCGACTTCATTGAGTTCAACAATTGCAGGAACGTACTCATTGAGGGTGTGAAAATTAGACGTTCCCCAATGTGGGAAATTCATCCGCTTCTTTGCACCAACGTTACAGTGCGAGGCGTCGATATCATGAGTCACGGTCCCAACAATGACGGGTGTGATCCTGAATGTTGCACGGATGTGCTGATCGAAAAGTGCCTCTTTGACACTGGGGATGACTGTATTGCAATAAAATCTGGGAGGAATGCTGACGGGCGTCGCGTGGGGATTCCGTCCCAGAACATCATCATTCGTGATTGCACAATGCGCGACGGACACGGAGGTACTACGATCGGCAGTGAAATCTCAGGAGGATGTCGCAATGTTTTTGTGGAAAACTGCGAAATGAGCAGCCCAGAGCTGACCTGTGCCCTGAGGTTGAAGTCCAATGCAATGAGGGGAGGGGTGCTGGAAAATATTTATATGCGTAACATCAACGTCGGACTTGTGAAGGATTCCGTTCTACAAATAG
>Ga0118677_10015012_pt1 | contig 10821 bp, 6 predicted proteins | sample AliMusrvi5mmetaG_FD_86154 | JGI IMG/M metagenome (GOLD analysis project Ga0118677, IMG submission 86154)
TTCTTAAAGTATTATTTTATTCTTTATTTTTTAATATCCTGACCGGTCCGAGCAAACCAGAATCGAGTAAAGGTGTATCAGATTTCAGCATATCGAAGCGGAATTTGTCGTGAGTTTTTGTAAATCGTTTTTCTTTTGGCAATTTCAGATCACCGACAACACGGTTTGCCCAGAGATTGATAACGTCTATCTCAAGTAGGTTATCATTAGGTTTAACCAATTTGGTGATTTCCGTACGCCAGGGAGCGCACCACAGAATCCCAAGGTTCTTGCCGTTTAACCGCACTTCGGCAACATCCATAACATTGCCCAGATCCAAAAACAGACGCTCATCTTTTCCCCCTGTTTTATTTACGCTATCCGATTTCAGGTTCAAATCAAATGTCTTTTGGTAGGTCGCTTTTCCTGAGTAGTATTTGATTCCATCTTCAGTACTATTTATCCAATTGATAAGTTTGGGAAAGGCCACGTTCGCAGGACCTCCCCACCGAGGATCGAAAGTCACTTTCCACGAATCATTGAGTTCAAACAGCTCTTTTAATATGAGTGAATTATGGGTGGTTTTACCCGCAACATCAGCCGCAATTGGATGACGAAATACAATAAACCAGGAGTCAAAACGATCGAAATCAAGTGGTAAAGTGGTGCAACCATCAGCCTGTCGGAAAGCGCTTGTCTGTCGAATTTCACCCGTAACTGCATTCCAGATCTCCGGTTGTTTTCCTGCGACACGGAAAGTGAAGTCACGATTTTCGGAACGATTGGTTCGGTTTATAACGAAATAGATCTCCGTATTACCATCTGAGCGATGAATATAATCGAATTTTTCGGGCGCTTCGGATTGCCCAGAAAAGGCGAAGTCCGGTTTTATGCCATCTGCTAAAAAAATCTCACGCGGTGTTTTCCCCCAGACTATCCGTCCTTTTCCGAAACGGCGTTCTGTGCGATCTTTGCCGTTTAAATCACCCCATACTTCGGAAGCAATTTTTCGAACCTCCTCATCGCAGTTTGAGTAATTTTTCAAGCCTGCAGCGGCTTCAGGTGGCGGACCCACCACTGTTGCTCCATCCCGAATCAGCTCCCTTATTTTCGTAATCACTTCAACCGACATCTCATTTGATGGGACGGGAGATGCCTTTAGTTTCTGATAACGACTCACTTGATTACAAATTTCAGGTGAAGTCGATGTGCAATTTTGCAAAACCAATAATCGGTAGCTCATCCCGTCTGGTAAAACGATCCGACCGTTTTTAACCGACATCCGGGTAAGCAAAACTTCAGCATTGGCGTAGTCGCAATCGTAACCCGGACCAAGCGTTGGAATTATATATTTTGGGGGCACCAGTGTGGGTGGTCTTTCCCCAAGATAGAAGCAAACATCACCTACAAACTTTCCCTGCTGAAGCATATACTGACAACGGGAAAGCCAGGTAAAGAACGGTTTCGATTGTTCCCACCAGGTGATATTTGGCGTCCAGTGCTGCCCTGCACAGAATTCAAATCCGGGTTTTCCATCCGAAGGGGGCTGGCAGGTAGCCTGATGGAGCATGATGCGGTTGATCCCCTCGCAAAAGGCATCGTTTGCGTAGGGCTTCAGATCTGCCGGTCCCAGTGACCAATGGGTGCGATCCTGTTCCTGTTGAGTAAAAGACTCAGCCATTGCCTCTTTTTTGCCGTAGATATGCGATGCCGTTGCGGTTTGTTTGAGATTGAGCCGTAGGTGACGGTCAGAATTGTATCCACCGGGAGCTGAGTAGTGGCCGTTTACCCAAAATTCGCCTGCAGGGATATCACACCGACCGAGGTTCTTCAAAACATCCTGAGGTGGGATATCGTTGGGTCCACCTGCTTCATTACCTACTTTCATCCCATATTTATGGCACAGATCTCTGAAATGACCGTAAAAATTCTCTGCTATGCAATCCTGGATCGTACGATCAAAATCGTTACGAAACCGATTTGAAACCAACGAATCGCCACTGGTGTACCCTGCAAGCACAGGAAGGTAAGGTTTCAGATCATAGCCGCGGAATCTCCTGAACTGGTTGGGGAAATCCTGAGTCCAGGTCAGTTTGCCACATTCCCAGCTATCGGACCACAGATAAGCCAATTTCCCTCCGGCATTTTTCGCCTCTTCTATAACCAGTTTGCCCAGGTGGTCAAAATGATCATCCAATGAAGCAGTACTTAAATAATCAATTTCATAACCTTCTCCCCCTTTGAATGTGTCGCCTTCAGGATAGGCGTGCCACTTACTCCAGGTGGAGCCGGTCAAGGTGTATCCGTTTCGTAAAATTACCCAGTCACCATCCGGAACATCCCATTCCAATTGACCGTCTGGTTTTAATTTTTCGGTAAGATCGATTATCGATGTAGTATCGAATTTTTTATTTTCACCATGTATCCGGAATGCCTGTACCCAAATATCGTGATAATACCCATCAACTGTTTTCGGCTGAACAAGTTTGCCTGAATATTTTTGTGGACCTAAAACTTTTATTTCGCTCTGGACAATCTTTTTCATCGCATTGTCGGGAGTCACCCAGGGACCCATCATGGTCCAGCCACCCGCAAGGTTAAATCCTATTTCGATGTTTAAACGTGCCGCTTCCCTGATTGCATGACGAAAGAGGTCCTTCCATTCAGTCCCAAGAAAATCCACCCCTAAAAGAGGCTCCCTTCCTGCATATCCGCCAGTGCAAATCAGATTGACGCCACTTATCCCCTTTGCCTTAAATTCTTCCAGATCCCTTGTAATTCCAGCCTTATCCACCCGGTTGAAAAGCCACCACCAATATACTCTGGGTTTGGCCGAATCCGGCGGTGATAAAAATGAATTTCTTAATGAATCCCGGTTCTTCCCGATAAGTGGTGTGCACGGTAAAATCAATAATAATAAACAAACAACTAATATTGATTTGAAGTTAACCATGCTGATTTTTATTATTTGCTTATTTTAATCGTCACAGCTTCCTGTTTTGCCAAAGCTGATCTTAAGTTTTGAGGTATTGCTATAAACATTCCATGATCTGTATTTTTAATATTTAGTCTTTTATTGGATGCAATAAGGGTGGCCATGATCTTTCCAGTTAATTTAGTTTTGATTTGAATTTCGGAGGGAAGTTCCTGCTCATCTTTAGCAGGCATATAAATTGCATAAATAACATTTTCCCCTTTTGCCGAATAAGCAACTTTGCTGTCCAGAAAAGGTTCAACTGGATTTGTCTCATAAATAGCTTCTCCGTTTGTAGTCAGCCATTTGCCCAATAAATTAAGATTTTCATAGACTTTGGGTTCGAATTCTCCCTTTCCGTTTGGACCAACTCCAAGCAACAAGTTTCCCCCTTTGGCAACGATATTCACCAGCAATTGGACAAGTACTTTCGAGGATTTATAATGATCATTCTTAACCCATCCCCAGGCACCACCCATCGTTATACAGCTTTCCCAGGGGACGGGTAATGCTTTTGCGGGTGTCTTTTGTTCGGGAGTCAGATAATCTTCATACTCACTTGGCACCCAGCGGTCAACGACCAGCATACCGGGCTGTTTTTCGCGTGCTTTTTCTGAAATTAATTTCATATTGATATCCATATCGTACGGATATTTGCAAAACTCCTCAACATGTTTATTGATTGTCGATAAGGGTCTGACCCAGCATCCATCAAGCCACAGAATATCGACCTTGCCATATTCAGTAGTTAATTCATTGAGCTGGTTTTGTGTGAACTCGACAAATTTCTTCCAGCGGTCAGGATGTTTGGTTATATCGTATGACGGATTCCGGTCTTTCGGAGGATAGTATGGCCACCAGAAATATGGTGTATTCCAGTCGGGTTTTGAAAAATAGATTCCGGTTGCCAGACCCTCTTTTCGGGTAGCATCAAGCACCTCCTTTAAAACATTCGACTTTGGATTGACCGAGAAAGGACACCCTTTATCTGTTACCTTAAAGTCTGTATATTTGGAATCAAAAAGACAGAACCCGTCATGATGTTTCGACGAATAGATCATATACTTTGCACCAGAGTCTTTAAATAGCTTAGCCCACTTTTCAGGATCGAAGTTAACAGGATTAAATTTTGATTTCGTATTTCTATAGTCAGTACAAAATTTATAATAATCATCGTATCCTTTACGGGTAATCCAATCTTCGGGACATAATGCCCATGATTCTACAATTCCCAGTTCAGAATATAGACCCATGTGGATCAGTAATCCAAATTTATAGCCCTGCCATTTCTTCAGATTTTGCATTACTTTCGGATCTTTGGGCCATACATAAGTATCTGTCTCCGACAAATTCTGAGTTAATTTTACCGCTAACGGATCGTCTTTTAACACTGCCGCGGCTTTATTTTCAGTTTGGGCCATTCCATGATCAATCGCGATGACAAGCGTGAGAAGAGCAATGAAAATTGATATTCGCTTCATAAAATATTGATATTTTATTTTTTAAGTGCTATCTTACTGTTTTAAAAGTTGTACTGGTCCGATCAACCCGGACCTGAGTAACTCAGAATCCTTTTTGTAATATTTCAATGTTGTGAAGGTATACCGGCCTGAGGTTCTGGGTTGTTTATTCTGCATCCATTCCGGCCACTGGCGATCTTTAACTCCATCATCAGGGAACTTTTCGTCACCGATTAGCCGGTTCGACCAAAGGTTTGCCACTTCAATTACGATTTGGTTTTTCCCGGGAACGAGCGCTTCCGAAATTTTTAATCTGCCGGGAGTAGTCCAGACAACGCCGACATCCTTTCCATTTATCCAAATTCTGGCAAGGTTATTTACTACGCCAGGATCGATATAAACCGATCTGCGTTTATCCTTTAAAATGTTTTCGGGAAGTTGTATTGTTGTAGTGTAAGTAGCTATGCCTGAATAGTATTTGATTCCATCTTCAGATCTTTTGGTCCAATCCTCCAGTTTATCAAAAATGATTTTTTTCGGACCTCCCCATGCAGGATTGAAAGAGACCTCCCATGGTTGATTTATTTCCATTATGACTTTTAACTTCGGAAAGTTTTGTTCTGCAACGGGTTTAGCTGATTTTGCACTTCCATTTTTTTCAAAAACGACAAAGAAACTCTGAAAAGGCTCAAATTTCAAAGGAATTTGAATTCTTTCATTTTTTAAGACATATTCAGGCAATGAGCGGATCTCACCAGTAAGGGGATCCCATAATTCAGGAGTTCCCTGGTCAATCCTGAAATTACAGAGGGAATTCAGGGTCGAATTGGTTTTGTTGGATACGAAATATATATCGCTAAATTCAAGCTTATGATGAGTATACCGAATAGAGTCACCTGATTCGAAATCGGGTTGAACAGCCAATTTTTTCAGTAAAGCGGCAGTGCTGTCGTAATCAGGGTAAAGTTCGGGCATCTTAATATCAGAATAGCTGCCTCCCCAATATATTTTACCGGCACCAAAAGGGTGTTCTGTGATTTCAGCTGGTGGAGTAGCTTTTCCCCAAATGGATAATGCTTTGGATATCACAATTTGATCACACTCGGGATAATTCACCAGACTGGGTGATTTCTTTGGTGGATTTCCTATGATTACTGCACCTGCCTTAACAAGAGATTCGATTTTATTAAGCAAAGCCGGGGCCATCGTCTCAGTTGATGGAAGCACCAGTAAGCGATAAACCGCACCTCCCGGAAAGATGATCCGGTTATCTCTGACGCTTGCTTTGTATAACTGCGAAGGAGAACATCCGTCGAAATTGTATCCTTTCCTGTCGGGAAGCATTCCATCATTGGTTAATGCTGATGGCGGAGCACGAAACACATGCGGAGCTCCCTCGGGGGTTAAGTAAAGAATATCTGCACTGGTCATTCCATGTTGCAGGATAAATGAACAGCGGGAAATATACCGATGATACCCATCTGCCATTGGCCACCAGGTCTGGCTCCGATCCCAGTGAACACCATAAGGTCCCATGGTCATCCCGGGTTTCAGACTATCATTAAGATACTGATGCTGAAATGTATGATAAACAAATTTATTTACCCCTGCGGCAAAAGCCCAGTCACCCTGATTTTTCATCGAGCCCGGATATTGTCTCCATGCATCCTGGCTTGCAGTGAAGGCTTCGGCAGCAACTACCGATTGCCCGTTAATATGTGCTATCGAAGCGGCCTGAATACAGCTAAATGATGAGTTAAAACCATAACCTTTACTCCAGAATTCACACATGGGAACATCGGCTATAGCACCCAGTTCCATATCGGCTGTAGGATTCATATCGTAAGGTTCGATCGAGAATCCAAGGTTATATTTTTTCCCGTAATTTTTGAGGTGAATTGCATGATTTTCAATAACCAGTTCCATTGCAGTTTGTCTCAAATCCCAAAGAAAACGTTCGCTTTTTTCAAGACTTTCAACCACTAGACCTGAATAAACCGGATAAAATGGAAGCATATCATAACCTCTTCTTTTTTTGAACTCTTCACGAAATTGGCCACTCCAGTTTTGTGCACCCATTTCCCAGCTATCCATATGAAGCATTTTTAAACCTCCCTGCAAATTTTTATCGGGAATTCCAATTTTTTTAAACAACTTGCCCGTAAAATTTGCCATGTGTGCATCGATGGCGATAGTATCAAATTTATCAGCTTCAAAACCTAGTCCCGGCAAAGGGGCCGGGCGGGTTACAGCTCCATTGTTCCGGCTTCCCAAACGAATGATCGTCCATTTACCTGAAGGAACTTTCCACTCAAGGGTGCCGTCCGGTTTCAAAAAACGGGTGACATCAATAATGCTTTCTTTTGCAACGACCGCTTCAGAAGGTAGTTTTTTATATTCGGCAACTGAAGGGAGAAACTGTTTGACTCCAACTTTGGAGGTATAAGGTGCGCGATAGTAAAGCGCCTTCTCATCAATATCTTCAATTTTAAAATTCTCTTTTGGTGTTGGGAACGCAAGAACTGCAACATCCTGATAATAATCTAACCACCGTTTTTTTAGTTCAGGCGTAAAACCTCCTTCACCGAAATAGGGTTTTTTAGGTTCAGGCCTGGGAAGTATTACTATTTTTGAATCCTCTCCTGAAACCTGAACAGTACTTGAAACCAGGTGCTGCATCGATTCCTTCCCTGGCACCCAGGGACCACCGCTACCCGACCAACCCGGACCAACTCCGAGCGTAATGGTAATTCCCAAACGTTCAGCCTCCCGGACAGCATGTTTAAAAAGATCCTGCCATAGCTCACTTAAAAAATTGACCGGACCGCGGGGAATGCCAACATTAACCTCCAGGAACAATACCTGTCCGATTCCAACGGCTTTCATCGACTCCAGATCTTTTGAAATTGCCTCTTTAGACATATTGCCGTCCATAAAATACCAGTAAACGCCTGGTCGTGCTGAATCAGGTGGATTCAAAAAACCGGATCTTAAAGTCTTTAATTGGTCATCGTTTTTTGGGGTGGCACAATTGCCAATCTGGATAACACTGACAATCAAAAGAATAAAAAAAAGTATTTTCATCATTTAAATAAATTATTTATTTTGAAACCAGTTCATTATCTCACCGGTAATCAGATCATGACCCATTTCATTCGGGTGATTAACCTGAGACATGTAACTGCTTAGTTTTTCTTTATCAGAATACAGGAATTCAAAGGCTTTATAGCTGTCTGCAAGACCAACCTGGTTTTCTCCCGCAAGGAGGCGGATTTGATCCGAATGTTTTTTAAGCATATTTTCCGGATCTGCATAATTAACACTTTGATCTGGAGAAGGTGTCAGAAGAATCATTTTTATCCCCCGATCTTTTGCCTGTTTAATCATTTTGTTCCATGCGGTGTAAGCCTTTTCCATTCCGGGACCACGGTCATTCAGTCCATAATCGATAAAAATCAAATCGGGTCGGTGGGAGAGAACATCTGCTTCAAACCGTTCTGCGCCCCGGACAGAATTTTCACCTCCGATGGCTGTGACAATGACATTCACCACAGCAAATGGATAAAGCGCTTTCAGTTTTTTCAGGAATAAATTTGGATAGGCAGATAACGTATTGACCTGTGGGGTTTTAAAATATCCTGCAGGTACGCTGTGCCCGTGAAAGACGATATTGATCGTTCTGTTTTTAGGATACTCTTTTTGTAGTTCACTTTTTAAGTCATGCAAATAAGTCGCAGGATCAGCAATTCCTGAGTTAGTCGTTTGACAATAGAGCGTAATTGCGAAAAAAATCGGGAATATAAATAGTAATTTCTTCATGATATAATTTGTTATTAACCTATTCTTTGATTCATTCTGCCGGTATTCCGTTATTTAAAAACACTTTTAATTGCTTCAAGATATCCATATTTATTTTTTACATCCGGTTCGAGGTAACTCCCTTCTGTCCATTCATTCCAGCAGTTGATGTTCATTATTCTTGGACCGATTGGATCAGCGAGTAATTTATCCTTTGTCATCTGAAGAGCTGTTTTAAAATTCTCAGGAGTATTATTGCCGATGGTATAAGTAAAAGGATAACCGAAATTTCCCCATTCCGATTTCAGATCGCAACGGGGACTTGGGTCCCATCCCATTGAAACGTTAGGATAATAGGGAACTTTGAGCTCACTTTTTGCTTTTTCCCAATATGTAAAATACTGGTCACGCACCATGTTGTAATCGATCTGCCGGTCGGGTAACCCAACATGATGTATCCACACATATGAAGTAGCGGAATCAAATCCCAATAACTTTATCAGTTCAGGATAGTTTGCAGGAACTTTTTCGACCGGAAGGAGTGGTCTGCCCCAGGCTACCAGGTTCCAATGAACTCCGTTCAATCCGGCAGCGATTGCCTTTTCATTCAGCCGGACCATCGCTGCTTTGGTTGCTTCAATAGTGTCGAATCCCTCCATGAATTTCTGGATATCATATATTGAAAAATAGGCTTTCCCATCAATTTTCCAATAGTTGGGTTGTGTGAAATATTGTGAAATCAGTATATCACATATTTCGTCAAACCGTTTGGAAGAGATCTTTCCGGGATAAAGTAATTTTTGAGGTGTTCCTCGGGTGTAAGGTTGTATATCAACCCAGTCGTGATTGGCCCACATCAGGGCAAATTTGATTTTTCTGACATTTTTTGCCCTGAGAAAACCATCGTCAATGCATTGATTTAAAAATGGCCCATCCTCATACATATACCAATCGAAGATAAAGCAATCAATTCCGAATTCCGAAGCCGCCTGAATTTTTTGTGCCATCACTTTCGGATCTTTCTCGTCGGTATATCCCCAGAGCGGAACTTTAGGTTGATTGTGTCCGGGGAATCGTGGTTTGGCTGCTTTCACAAGTTCCCATTCCGACCAGTCAATACCCTTATTTTTAATGTTTCGTGGATCGTTGGTGTGGTAGTTGGCAAAATAGTAGGAAGCTACGGTGATCTTTTCAGTTTTTCCCTCTCCATCAGGCGTTTTGCCAGATATAATTAGTGGCGATGACAAGTAGATGGCAAGAATAATAAAGTTCACTTTTGACATGTTTTAAAAATTTGAAAGTTTTTTAGTGGTTGAAATCCATGTTGTTGAATCTATATTATATGGCATTGGGATTAATTCAGGTCTTAAAATTTATTGTGCAATATATTAATACTTTATGTGAGTGTGTGTTTTATTTTGATTTTATATCTTTGAATTTTGACACAGTCACATGTTATGCAGCATCTTTTAAATTCCAATATCAGGTATCTTCCGGTTCACGAACAGGACGAAAACTGGAGCCTTATTGTAAAAACAGCCGGATTTCAGTCCGTTTCACCAAACAGTATTTACCCTACTGAGGGACATCCCGTAGACTATTCGTTTAATTTTCAGCACGGGCGTGTGTTGGATGAGTTTCAAATGATCTATATCACCCGGGGTTCAGGTACATTTGAATCGACAAGTTTCAGGAATGCAGGAGTAGGCGAGGGGACCGTTTTTTTTCTGTTTCCCGGTGAATGGCATCGCTACCGACCGGAACAATTGACCGGATGGGATAGCTATTGGGTTGGTTTCAAAGGAAAATTTGCTGAAAATCTTGTGGCAAAAGGCTATTTATCTGTTAATAAACCTGTTGTAAAGGTAGGTTATATTGATGAAATTGTGAGTCTCTATCAGCGGATCCTGGAAGCAGGAAATGAAGAGAGGGCTGGATATCAGCAATATATTTCCGGAATTGTGATCCATTTGTTAGGATACATCTATTACAGGGCGAAGGATAATCATTATGAAGATAAAGCCATTGTACAGAAAATTGATAAAGCCAGGGTACTGATCAGAGAAAAGATCAATATGAATGTTTCACCCAAGACTATTGCAAAAGAGTTGATTATGACCTACTCGTGGTTCAGACGACTTTTTAAGCAATACACGGGACTTGCTCCGGCGCAATATGTTGCACAGTTGCGCTTACAGCGGGCAAAAGAGCTTCTCTCCACAACTTCAAAATCTGTCAAGGAGATAGCTGTGGAGATGAACTACGAATCTGTCGATTATTTTTCAACCCGATTCAGAAGGCAAACTAAAATGACCCCGACACAGTACAGGAAAAGTAGTTTTGGAATCACTCCTGCCGAATAATCAGATTGTGTACTTTATTTTTTAATTGAATCATCCGTCTTTCTGCTTTTGGACTCATTCGGTATTTGGTAATTCACTGTTTGAAAAAACAGCTTTTCAGACATTAATGAGTCCGCAAAAGGTATCCAGCCCTGAGGTATTGGAAACGGGAATGCAATCAGTATCAGATTTCAGTGGTTGGGGAATTTTGGCTTTAATCGTTTCTGTTATTTATTTTAGCGGAGTAATCTATAAAGCAATATTGTTA
>Ga0118677_10015013_pt1 | contig 10821 bp, 9 predicted proteins | sample AliMusrvi5mmetaG_FD_86154 | JGI IMG/M metagenome (GOLD analysis project Ga0118677, IMG submission 86154)
GCTATTTCCGATAATATTTTGCTATAATAGCTTGAAATTCATTAAAATAGTTTCCATTGGTGGCAATAATTTCATCCTTGAAAAGACAATTGGTGTCACCAACAAAATCAGAAACTTTTCCACCGGCCTGCCGCAGGATAATCATACCGGCGGCAATATCCCAGGGACTCAGTCCTTTTTCCCAGAATGCCTCATACCTTCCGGCTGCCACGTAGGAAAGATCGGTGGCCGCTGAACCTTGTCTCCTGATTCCATGTGAATTGCCCATGAAAAATTTGATCGAATCGATAAACCCGTCTGCATTTTGAAAATTGCCATAGGGAAATCCCGTTACGATCAAGGCATCACTTGTTTTGGCAGCCTTGGAAACATGAATCTCACGACCATTCAGCATCGCCTTGCTTCCGCGCCAGGCATAAAAACATTCGTTCCGGGTTATTTCATAGACCACTCCAAGAATGATCTCATCACCCTCCAGCAAACCGATACTAACGGCAAAAGGTGGAGCTCCATGGATAAAATTGGTGGTTCCGTCCAGCGGGTCGATAACCCAGCGGAATTTTTCACCCGAATCAAAAGCAGTGCCTTCTTCAGTGATAAAACCGGATTCGGGAAGGAGACTCCTGAGCCTTTCAACAATCATTTCTTCGGCTTTTTTATCGACATAAGAGACGAAATTGGCCTTGCCTTTTATTTCAACCGATCCGAGATCGAAACTGGTTCTTTCACTGGCAATAAACGTCCCGGCTGTTTTAGCTATTTCAATGACTTGCTGGCAGATCTTTTCCAATTCCATGTTTTTAAGCAAAAGTAGTGATTATCTGTGGGGAGTGCAATGCCAATTTCATAGTAACTTACCGGATACTGATCCGTTTGCATTGATTTGCATCAAATTGATTTTTCTGGTAGTATTCAACAATTCAGCATGATACGGAACCTCTACCCGGATGTAGTTTTCAGACCAGCCGCTTGCAGTCTTTTGGTCAGACTGGTTTTCAAACAACACGAATGCCATTCTTCCCAGGTTCTTTTCATAAAAATGCCGGAGTTTCTTCTCTGACAAATGTATCAACTGCTGTGTACGCCTCTTCCGTTCTGCAATCTGCACCACTCCTGAAATGGACAGAGCCTTTGTATTAGCCCGCTCTGAATAAGGAAAAGCATGCAATTGTGAAACATCCAAACCCTCAATGAACTGATAGGAGCTTTCAAACAATTCTTCAGTTTCACCGTTCATTCCTGCAATGACATCAACCCCTACAAATGCATAAGGAAGCAGTTTTCGGATTACTTCGATACGTTGACAAAAAAGGGCAGTGGTGTATCGCCTCTTCATGAGAGACAACACCTGATCGGAACCTGCTTGCAGGGGAATGTGAAAATGTGGGGCAATTCTTTGGGATTGGGCTACAAATGAGATTATCTCATCACTCAGGAGATTTGGTTCAACAGAACCCATTCGGATCCTGCCAATCCCATCCGTCTGATCCAACGATTTCAATAAATCGAGAAATGACTCCCCGGTACTTCTGCCGAAATCACCGATGTTAACTCCTGTAAGATTGATCTCCCGGATTCCCTGGGCAGTTAAATTCTTTGCTTCTTCAACTAGTGTTGCAATGGATGGGTTCCTGCTTTTACCCCTTGCCAGCGGAATGGTGCAATAGGTGCAGAAATAGTTGCAGCCGTCCTGTACCTTTAGGAAACTACGGGTGCGATCTCCAAAGGAGGAGGCTGACTGAAATTCAGTGATCTCTTTAAAACTGCATCCATGTACCTCAATTTGGGCATGCTTGTCCAGACTTTCAAGATATCTCGTAATATTGAATTTGTCGTTGGCTCCGAGAATAAGATCAACTCCTTCGATGGAGGCTGCCTCTTCTGGCTTCAATTGTGCATAACATCCAATGACCACCACGAAAGCCGCCGGATTTAACCGCGTCGCCTGACGAATCAAAGCTCTGCTTTTTTTATCGGCAGAATCGGTCACTGAGCAGGTATTAATGACATATACATCTGCCTTCTCCTTGAAATCAACCCGTGCAAAACCCTGCTCCTGGAAGGAACGGGCGATGGTGGAGGTCTCAGAAAAATTAAGCTTGCATCCCAGTGTGCCAAATGCTACTTTCTTGTCCGTAAAAATCATGCCAATCAATTCGAGCCGTCAAAAATAGTCAATTGGTTGGAATAATTAGCTCAGGATTCATTGATGGAAGCTTCTTCCCCTCAAACTCTTCCTATTTTAAACCACGGAAGCTCTTGTACTCCAAAATCGAAAATCCAAAATTTTAAAGAAGGTCGCTAGCCAGTTCCGCGAGATAGCTTCTTTCCCCCTTAAGCAGGTTGATATGGGCAAAAATATCCTGCCCCTTCATCCTATCCGTAAGGTAGGCCAGTCCGTTCGACTGCATGTCGAGATAGGGAGAGTCAATCTGTTGGATGTCTCCGGTAAACACCATCTTGGTTCCCTCTCCGGCTCGCGTAATGATGGTTTTTACTTCATGAGGGGTCAGATTTTGTGCTTCGTCGATGATAAAATAGCAGTTTGAAAGGCTGCGGCCACGGATAAATGCCAACGGACAAATCACGAGCCTGTCATCTTTTTGCAGATCTTCAATCACATGGTGTTCATGCGTATGCGTATCAAAGCATCGTTTGATCACAGCAAGGTTGTCAAACAATGGTTGCATATAGGGCGATACCTTCTCTTCTGCATCTCCGGGCAAAAATCCAATATCCCTATTGCTCAACGCAACAATCGGGCGGGCCAACATAATCTGGTCATAGATATTATGCTGGGCGATGGCTGCTGCCAAAGCCAATAGTGTTTTTCCTGTTCCTGCTTTTCCGGTAAGGCTCACCAGTTTGATTTCGGGATCCAGAAGTGCCTGGAGCGAAAAAGTCTGCTCCGCATTTCTTGGCCGGATACCGAAAGCAATTTTCTTGTCCACCCGCTCCAATCGGCTGCGAAATGGACTGTAATGGGCCAGTACACTTGCATGAGGGCTCTTTAGTATGAAAAACTCATTTGGAAATGGCTTTTTCTCAATACCGGATTCATTTACTGAAAGAAAATTATTTTCATACAGTTGGGCAATCAGTGGGTCATCAAAATCTCTGATTTCACGAATTCCCTGGTACAATACTTCGATGTCTTCAACTTTATCATTTTTATAATCTTCTGCCTCTATTTGCAAAGATTTTGCTTTGATTCTGAGATTGACATCCTTGCTTACCAGGATGACTTTGCGGTTTGTGTGTTTGTCGCGCAAATATTCTGCAATGGCCAGAATCCGGTGGTCGGGGATATCCTCACGGAACGAGGCTCTAAGCTGTTCCGAGTAGGGTTTCCCTAACTCAATGAATAGTTTTCCCTTACCCTGACCCAAAGAAATACCTTTGTCGATAGGCTTCTTTCCAACCAATTCATCAAGGATCCTTACAAACTGCCTTGCCTGAAAATTGATTTGATCGTCCCCCCTTTTAAATTTATCCAACTCTTCAAGCACGGTAATCGGTATCACCACATCATTGTCCTCGAAATTATAAATACATTCACTATCGTGCAAAATGACGTTGGTATCAAGTACAAATGTTTTTGGCCGTTTCATTTTTTGGTCGTGTTTGTGATTACAGTTTAAATCATCCAGCTACTTGCAAAAGAGGCCTTTCCCATGTTACATTGGTTTTCAGCCTACCACAAAAGTTGATTCTACTGGGTTCGCTTAAAGATAGCACTAAAACAATGCGGTGGTAGTTTTGGCCACAGGTTTTTTACATCTTTGTATTTACAATTTGTTAGTAAAATGAAACAGATGGAATACGACGGGGTACTTGAATATTTGTTTGAACATTTGCCTTATTACCAGCGCAAAGGGCCGGCTGCCTACAAAGCCAGCCTGGATAACACTGTTGCCCTTGACGGGCTATTTAATTACCCCCATAGAAAATTTCGCTCTATCCATGTGGCTGGCACAAATGGTAAAGGTTCCGTTTCCCATATGTTGGCTGCGATCTTGCAGAAAGCTGGATATAAAACAGGCTTGTACACCTCCCCCCATTTGAAAGATTTTCGCGAAAGAATCAGGATAAATGGTGAAATGATCCCTAAAAGCTATGTAGTGGATTTTGTGGAGCGTTTCCTTGCATTGAACAAAACCAGACAGATTGAACCATCCTTTTTTGAATTGACCGTTTTAATGGCTTTCGATTTCTTTGCAGACCAGCAGGTTGATGCTGCTGTGATAGAAGTCGGATTGGGTGGACGGCTCGATTCTACCAATGTCATTTGTCCTGAATTATCCCTCATTACCAATATCAGTCTCGATCATACAGCTTTGCTGGGAGATACCATTGGAAAGATTGCGGTTGAAAAGGCAGGCATCATCAAGCCTGATGTGCCTGTGATTATTGGCGAAACACATCCGCAGTCATCCATGATCTTCGAAGGAATTGCTACAGCAAATCGTTCACCCATCCTGTTTGCCGACCAACAAATGAGTGTGGAAAGTACATCGGTTTCCCCGGATAATAAACGACTATTCAACATCAAAGACAAAGATGGATTCCTGTTTGAAAACCTTAAACTGGATCTGCTAGGAAATTACCAGTCTAAGAACATCTGTACCTTGCTGTGTGCCGTACTCGAACTGAGGAAGTCAGGTTGGCAAATATCTGATGCAAATATCAGGGAGGGACTGGAAAATGTGACAGGTTTAACCGGACTTTCCGGAAGGTGGCAGATCATCGGACACAGCCCGATGATTATTTGCGATACTGCTCACAACGAATCGGGTATACGAGAAGTGGTTGCCCAATTGCGTCAGATGCCCTATAAAAAACTTCATATTGTAATGGGAATGGTAAATGACAAGGATATCGCAGGTGTTTTGTCCTGGTTACCCAAAGATGCTGTCTATTATTTCACCAAGGCATCAGTTCCCCGGGCACTGCCTGAACATCAGCTGATGCAGATGGCTGCCTTCTTTGGATTGAACGGCGCTGCTTACGAAGATGTTCCCGCTGCACTGAACGATGCAAAAATGTATGCCGATAAGGATGATTTCATATTTGTCGGGGGTAGCACATTCATTGTGGCCGATGCATTGTCATAGTTGTTTCCTTGCTTGATCGTATTTTGACAATATTTTTTTATTTTCACAAGATCAATTGACCTCTGTATCATCTCTTTTTATCCAAATAACTTAACAACTGCGCTTATATGGAAAATGTACAGAATTTCACACGGAGAGATTTTATTGGAACTTCTGCTGCAACAGCCGCCGGAATTACTATACTTCCCAATCAGGTCGTTGCGGGTCTGGGTCACAAGGCTCCCAGCGACAAACTCAATATTGCCGCCATCGGTATCGGTGGCAAGGGCCATGCAAACCTGAAGAACATGAGTTCCGAGAACATAGTAGCACTTTGTGATATAGACTGGAACTATGCTACCAAGACATTTGAAGAGTATCCTTCTGCCAAAAAATACATGGATTACCGAATCATGCTTCAGCAAATGGATAAGGACATTGATGCAGTCCTAATAGCTACTCCCGATCATACGCATGCCGTTTGTGCCCTTGCCTCCATGCAGCATGGCAAGCATGTCTATGTGCAAAAGCCCTTGACACACACGGTTTATGAATCGAGGGTACTGCTTGAAGCCTCCAGAAAATACAAGGTTGTTACCCAAATGGGAAACGAAGGGCACAGCAGTGATACTGTAGCCGAGGTCTGCGAGCTCATCTGGAGTGGTGCGATTGGTAACGTCTCCAGGGTTGATGCATTTACCGATCGTCCCATCTGGCCACAAGGACTTACTCGACCTCCCCAGGGAATGTGGGTCCCTGAGCGCATCAACTGGGATCTATTCATTGGACCGGCACGGATGCGACCTTACCATTCTGCCTACCACCCGTGGAATTGGCGGGGATGGTGGGATTTCGGAACCGGTGCTCTGGGTGACATGGCCTGCCATGTTCTCGATGTGGTGTTTGCCGCTCTTAAACTTGGCCATCCCACCTCGGTCGAAGCCTCCTCCTCGGCGTTTAACAACGAAAGTGCTCCCAATAGTTCACTTATCAGGTACAAGTTTCCGGAAAGGGAAAAAATTGGCAAGCAGAAAATGCCGGCAGTGAAAGTAACCTGGTATGATGGTGGATTGTTGCCCTCGCGACCGGAAAGTATGCCTGACGGACTGGAACTGGGACAGGGAAAAAACGGAATCATCTTTCACGGATCAAAAGGGAAGCTGGTTTGCGGAAACTATGGAGCGGATTATAAATTACTGCCACACGAAAAATATGTAAATCTTTCCAAACCTCCTAAGACAGTCAGAAGAGTGGTTGGAAAACACGAAATGGATTGGGTAAGGGCATGCAAGGAATCACCTGAAAACAGGATCCTGCCAGCATCCAATTTTGAATATGCCTGCCCACTCAACGAAATGGTGGTCATGGGAAATCTGGCTGTCCGAATGCAGGGACTGCGAAAAAAATTAAAATGGGATGGCGAAAACATGACTTTTACAAACCTTTCCGATGAGGATAAAATAGTTGTCACTAATGGGATTCCTGGGGCAGAACCATCGAAGATTGAACTGAATGCCAAGCAATTTGCTGCCGGTTTGATCAGAACCAACTACCGTGAAGGTTGGAATTTAAACATTTGATTGTGTTTATTTTTACAGCAATGAATAGCATTCCCAGATCATGCAATGATACATATCCACATTTTCATATTTTCACATTTTCATATTTCCACCCAAGTGCATGTATAACTCTCTCCAGGTCCTCGATCATGTACGGCTAAATTTTTCGCCGGCAGGTCTTCTTTTTCTCAATATTGCTCTTGCATTCGTAATGTTTGGGGTGGCATTGGACATCAAAGTGGAGCATTTTACCAACTTGCTCAAAAAACCGAAATCAGCCATTGTAGGTTTTGTGAGTCAGACTTTTTTACTTCCTGCTTTTACCTTTGTTCTTGTACTTCTGCTCAATCCAACGCCAACTATTGCATTGGGAATGATCATGGTTGCAGCATGTCCTGGAGGAAATATCTCAAATTTCATTAGCTCCATGGCCAAAGGAAATGTAGCACTGGCTGTTAGTCTTACCGCCATCTCAACCATGGCTGCTATCTTTTTTACCCCTTTCAACTTTGCTTTCTGGGGAAATATGTACATCAAATTCTACAATGCTCATGGGGCTGCCGGACTGGTAAGGCCTTTGGAAATCGACAATTTCCAGATGTTCCAAACGGTCTTTATCCTATTGGGAATACCAGTCATCACCGGACTCTTCATTGCAAAAAAATTTCCCCACTTTACTGCCAAAATCAAAAAGCCTATCAACAAAGGCTCCCTGTTATTTTTTGTGGTAATGGTTTTCGTTATGCTTGCGGCTAATTTCTCCCAGTTCATGGCCTGTATTCATCTTGTTTTCATTTTTGTGTTGCTTCAGAATGGAATTGCCATGTTTACAGGTTATTTCTTCAGTTCATTAATGAAATGTTCACAACAGGATCGACGTACCATCGCAATTGAAACCGGCATTCACAATTCAGGACTGGCCTTGGCCCTGATGTTCAATCCCAAAATCTTTCCACCTGAAATGGAATTGGGAGGGATGGCAATTATTGCTGCATGGTGGGGTATATGGCATATTATCAGTGGTTTAACTTTGGCCTGGTATTGGTCCAGACGACCTGTAATAGCGTAATATGGGACGGCGATCAGTAGGTTACGAGGTTTTAAGGACATATGTACGCTTTGCATTTTGGCTGACGCATCGCCGTATTGTGGTGATCGGACTAACCAATATTCCGCCATTTAAACCGATCATCTTTGCAGCTAACCACCAAAATGCCCTGATGGATCCTTTGGCACTTGCTTGTACCAATACTCACCAGACATTGTGGCTGACCAGAGCCGATATTTTTAAAAACAAGACGATACGAGCGGTTTTAAAGTTTATGAAGATGATCCCGATTTATCGAATTCGGGATGGCAAGGACAATCTGATAAACAATCAATCGACTTTTAATCAGGTGACCAGGGTACTTGAACAAAAAGAATCCATTGCACTTTTCCCTGAAGCAGCCCATTCGGGCAGAAGACAGATGTTGCCGCATAAAAAAGCAATCCCTCGAATAGCCTTGGATGCTGAGGATAAAAACGGTTTTAATCTGGATCTGAAGATTATACCAGTAGGAATCTACTACGATCATTATTGGAAGTTTAACCGCACATTGCTGGTTCAGTATGGTGAGGCTATTGAGGTCGATCTATACAAAGAGCAATTTGAAGAAAATGCTCAGAATGCCATGCTATCATTGCGCGATGCGATTCATGACCGGCTGGAACCGCTCACCCTTCAAATCAATAGTGATAAGTATTATCAGGATTTTGAAAACATAAGAATGGTGACTGGGGAGGAATATGCTAAGAAAAGTTTAATTTCTAAAAATTCCGTACTGGAGTTGTTCTATTCAGACAGGGCTTTGATTAAGACCTTGGAAGAACTTGAGACGGCAAATCCGGATGTCTTCCAGTTAATTCGCGGTAAAACAGAAGCCTATGTCAATCTTCTTCACAAAGAGCAGTTTGACCATAGGATAGTTGTTAAAACAGAGATGAACTCATTTTTCAGCCTGCTGGTCAAGTTGACAGGGGTCTTGATTTCATCTCCTCTTTTGTTATTTGGAGTTCTCTTCAATTTCATTCCCTATTATCTGTCACATAAAATCCTTACCAGGAAGATCAAAGACCCTGCCTTTCTGAGTACTTTTACCTTTGTTGCGGGTCTTATTTTGTATCCCTTCTTTTATTTTCTGGAAAGCTATCTGGTTTTAGCTTTATCCGGTTCCTGGCTGATTACGTTGATTGTACTTGTTTTAATGCCACTTTCAGGAAAATTGGCCTATAACCTGCTGAAGTCCGGTTTGGATTTGTGGATGGTTCTCCGATTTAAGACAGACAGAAGAAAACTTTTCCAATACCTTAAAAATCAAAAGACAGAAATAATGAAAATCATTGAGGATCATTCCATAAATGGTTTTCCGGCAGGCGATGTTTCTGAATATAATTCTTGCGATTCCAAATAAATTTGAATTTCATCGCTTTGGGTTTACAACCCCTGATACATCGACCACAAATTAGACACTCTGAATTGGTGACTAATCCATAGTTATTCCTCACATAATCTTTTATAGGAATTCTAATCAAACAATCCATTTTGCATTTACCACACAGATTGCATTTTTGGGTATCAACAACAGGTATCAGTCTGGAAATTGAAGCACCTGAAGCACATAAGGCTCCCATGCAACACAAGTGAGTACAAACCCAGCGGCGTTCCAGTAACAGTCCAATCAAGACAGCACCTATCGTATCATAGAGTCCTACCTGTTTATAATGCTAATTAAAATCCATATTCAAAAACCATGGATCGAATCTAAATCTTATGATAGCCTTCAGCCAATGTATCGCTTTAATTGCCTTTTGGTATTTTCGGAGCACCTCTGATTCAAGATGATTGGAAATTTCATGAATTGCTTCTATTTATATGAACCTAATTTCTCCTCGTGGCATTTCATGTTCTTTGAGCATTGTTATTTCTTTTGTGCTATTATAGTTATTGTCTTCGCTTCGTCAATAAACTCTTTTACCTTAAATTCAGTCAATTTTAGAAATAGCAGGATTTCATCTTTTGTAAAAGCCCTTAATGTTGTCAGGTCATCAAATTCTAAAACCGATCCGTCTGTCTCAATTATGTATTTGGCAAACCAATTATAGGTCCATCCGGTTTCAAGATTTCTTTCTAATTTACTTATCCTTCGTATCTTTTTGTTTTTATGTTCAATATTTTGCTCAAAATCATTAAAATTATCGAAAATCCCGTTTGCCTCAAAAACACCGAAAACGAGTAGCCCATTATGCTTCAGTGATTTGTGAACTCCATTAAATGTGTCCAGTATCCCTTTATTGTTAGTCACGTAGGCAATAGAACGTCCAGTAATTAAAATTGAGTCAAATTGCTTGTCAAATGATAACTTTCGCATATCACCTTGGACAAATGCATTTTCTTTAACTTCAGTACGGGCGATCTCCAGCATTTCATCAGATAAATCCATGCCAAGATAGTTGTATCCATTTTTCAGAAATCGGCGTGCAAGCATACCAGAACCACAACCAACCTCCAAAATGTTTGTGCACTTATTCTCTTTTAATATTGAATCATAAAAATTAAATTCTTTATCATAATCAAAAATGTGTTGGTACATTTCATGATATATGTTTGCTAAGGATGAGTACAATTGAGTCATTATTTGATTATTACAACTGTTAAAAGTAATCTTTCTAAAATTTAGCATGGTGTGCTGCGGTTGTCCGCAAAGAGGGTTATTAAGCTAATATTTGTAACTGGCAGGCATGAATGCCCGGAGCCTATATAGTTACTATTGAACTCAGTAAAAAATCCTATCCGTTTTTTTTCTTTTCTACAATTGTTTTGGTCACTTCCCTTAATTCTTTAAAAGACATTTGCGATAATGTTTCTTGCCATGATACATCAGTCGGTTGTTGTTTTAGCTTAGAAAGAGGATTGTTTTCTGAATATTGTTTTTCTTGATCGGGAGTCCACAAAAGTAAGTCGTTCGGTTCACAAACTAAAATATCACACAGTAACTCCACATGGTCTAATCTAAAGATGCGTGTCTTATTATTCAGGATACTCGTAGCAGAATGTGGTGAAAGTCCTGCTTTAACCAAAAACGTATAGGGTTTTTCTATTCCTCTCAGGCTAAATATCGGTGTTAGGT
>Ga0118677_10015015_pt1 | contig 10819 bp, 6 predicted proteins | sample AliMusrvi5mmetaG_FD_86154 | JGI IMG/M metagenome (GOLD analysis project Ga0118677, IMG submission 86154)
CCTGCACCTCAAGCGCTGGCGAGGAATCGCCACGCGCTACGCCAAGAAGGTCTCATCCTTCCTCGCTCTCGTGCAAATCCGCTGCATCACCCTCTGGCTCGCCATCTCGTGACGACACTATCTAGAGCGGTTTAATTTTTTTTAATGCATCAAGACCCTGGTGGTGGTTCTGATCTGGAGTTGGGTCAGCTCCCGATCAAAAGTATGCTTTTAAATAGGGCAAGCAGCAGAACCACAAAGCCGCAACAGGCGAAGAAACCGACGGCGTCCTGCTTGCTCCACTTCGCGAGCTCCACATTGGTTCCGGGAAAAAGCTTTGTATGGTCAAAGCGGTTGGGGCAGGCATAGCTCAGCGCCACAGCCTCTACGTCCAACTCAGGAGTTGGCGCAACAGGCGTCTTGAGCTTGGCGTAAAATCGGGCAACCCGTTGCGCATCTCCAATGGGGGTGAGATAGCTGAATAGAATGATCAACAGGATCGGGAGGATCGCATCCACAAGGAAACGCGTGGTCATCAGCATCGGCGGGCTGAATATCCTTACATTGACCCCCAGCAGGGATACCAGATAGACTTCGATGCTGAAGCGCCCCAGCCCTTCGTTTAAAGACTTAGGATTGTTGGGATCGATGCGCGCAACGCCGTCCTCAAAGAAGACCGCCTTCGGTTCGATGATTTGGGTGCGGGTGATTTTTTCGCCCTTGCGAGTTGCGCGTCCGCTCTCCACGTCCTCGACTGCGGCAGAAACCTTGAGGTCAACTTTCCGCTCCTCCGTCATGACCGTGAGTGCTTGGGATCGCCGGATCGCCGGATTCGCGGAAATGAAATAAGGGGCCAATCCCAATACTACCAAGCAAATGATGACTTCAAGTTTCACTGCCTGCTCTGTAACCCGACTCCAAACAAAGGTCAAAATTACCGGCGCACCCCAAATCACGCCAAAGGTGATCATGAACTTCAGGAGGGAGAGAATGTTTTGCAGGTAGGCTGCCACCAATACGCCGACAGCCAGCAGCACGGGAATCGTCAGCCGGGCCACGAAAACGTAATGTTGCTCTGATTTGCCCTTCACCAAAGGCTCGTAGAGATTTTTTACAATCAGTGCGGAAATCGTCAGGGACGACGAGGCGAGAAAAGCCAGTTTCCCGCCAAGCAGAGCCACGATCATCAGGCCGATCATTCCCACCGGCAGAAGACCCCGGGTGAGGACGCCCCAAGTTTCCTCGGCATCCCCAATCTTTGATCCATACAGCGCCACCGCGATGAGCCCGGAGAACCCCCAAGCCATGGTCAGGATGCGCTTGCCAAAAGAACCAGTCACCGAACCCAGTCGCGCTGTGTATTCATCGCGCGCCGAGCCGCCCACCACCATATTGACCCCCGAGCCAGTGTTGGCGATGAAGGAGGCCAGCAACAGGGCTGCAATGGAATACCAAGTGTATTCGCTGCCAGCGCCATTGCCGAAGATATCAAACATATGTGGCGGAACCTGGGCATGAATCCCGCCAAACCAGCCCGCCCTAGCCAGGCCGATGGAGATCAATGTAGCTGAAATGATTCCCAGCAGCACTGCCTGCAGCCCATCCACAATGGCCGCCGCACCCAGCCCGCCGAGAACAATGAAGATGCAGACCAGCACCGAGGAGGCAACGTAAAACGTCATCGGCGTCAGGTGGGAAATATACGGCTTCAGCTCACCGCGATCATAGACCCCCTTGAGTTTATAATAGCGTTCCATTTGCAGGGGATTCAAAGAACCGGCCAAGCGGTCGCGTCGCAGGGAGATGAATTCGTCGTAATTTGCCACCTGCTGGCGCTCCTCCACCGTGTAAGCTGACGGTGCCTTGACCATGATGGGCTGGAGCGTCTTGAACGAAACAATATTTCCAAAGCTGATGCTCAGGATGGTGGCCAGGATGGATGTGATCGCATAAAGCGTGGGCAAGAAGTTGCCGCCAAAACGCTCCTTGAACATATCCGACATGGTGGTGAGGCGCACCCGCCGGAACCAGACCATCATAAACCAATAGTAGGGAGTGATGAGCATGGGAATCAGCAGAAGCCAGGTTCCACCGATTCCCTGTTTATAGACAGACGCAGATGTGGCCGTAGCCTGACTGGGGTCCGTCATGCCTCCGAAGTTCAGGAAGAACGCGTACCATTTGCCCAGTTTTCGCCCGGCAAGAAAGAATTCGTTCTTTGTCTTGTTCCGGCGCGAAAGGCGGTAACCAATGGCCAGAACGGTGACAAAGTAGATCGCAATCAGCGCAACATCAAAACCATGGAGGCCCAAGAGCGTCATCTGGGGGAGGGAGAAGGCAATAAGGGGTTAGTGATGGTTCCACCAAAGCCCGGAGGCTTTTTCTTTGACGAAGATTTGCTTCAGGAAATGGTAGCCTTTTTCAAAGCCCTCGAGCGTCGTCATCATGCAGTCATCGTGCTCGATGCTGACAACGCCTTCGTAATCAATAGTGGTCAGTGCGGTGAAAATGTCTCGCCACACTTTCTCGTCATGGCCGTAGCCCAAGGTGCGGAAGATCCAGGAGCGCGTGGCGGTTTGGGTGTACATTTTCGCATCCAGCCGTCCGTTGAGCGGGATGTTATGCTTATCCTCGCTGCAATCCTTGGCGTGCACGTGGCAGATGGCATCTTTTCCAAGATGACGGATGGCGACGGTTGGGTCGATGCCCTGCCACATCAGGTGCGCAGGGTCGAAGCAACAAGAGATCATGGGGCCCACCGCGTTGCGCAGCTTCATGAAGGACTCCGGATTATAAACCGAGAAGCCGGGATGCATTTCGATGCCGATCTTCTCAATGCCGTGATCTGCGGCAAACTTCACCATCTGCTGCCAGAAGGGGATCAACACCTCGTTCCACTGGTATTCGTAAATATCACGAAATTCCAACGGGAAAGGCTGCACGATCCAGTTTGGATACTTGCCGCCGTCTGGCGCGCCGGGGCAGCCGGAGAAGTTGTGGATATATTTGAGCCCCAGTTTTTCGGAGAGGAGGATGGCCCGCTTGAAATCCTCCCGGTGGGCGCAGGCGATGTCCGGGTTCGGGTGAACCAGGTTGCCGTGCGCCTTGAGGTTGCTGATGGAGGTGTTGTAGCGCTTGAGCAGGTCGCAATAGCGGTTGAACTCGGTGGAGCTGGCGAGAAGTAATTCCGGGTCGGCGTGCGTGCGTGAGAGCATGCCTCCCGCTGAAGGTTCAATGCATTCGAACTGGAAGGGGGCGAGATATTTGAGGGTTTCCTCAAGACTCATGTAGGTGAAGCAGGCTGTGGCGACTCCGAGTTTCATTATAGCGCTTAAAAAAAAGTTAAGGTAGGCAGGGTTCGTTCAATTTCAGTCCAATTTTTCCAGTCCCACCCAGCGGCGTTCCTTGGCGCTTTGCAAGGATTTTTCCGCGAGCTGCACGCCTTTGGCGCCGACGAGCAGGTTCCAGCGGAAGGGAGTGTCGATCACGTAGTGCTTGAGGAAGAGTTCCCACTGCGTCTTGTTCGCGTTGTCGTAGGAGCGGCGGTTGGGCATCTGAGACCAGAGGTTGAGGAAGTCGATCTGAGGGGCGACGTCGGGATTCCAGATGGGGCGGGGCGTTTGGGCGTCGCTCAAGGTATGGCAATCAAACATGCCGGCCACAGCGGAACCACGCGGGCCATCGACCTGGATGGACCAGAGATCGCGACGGCTGACGCGCACAGACCAACTGGAGTGCCACTGGATGGTGAGTCCGTTCTCGAGCTCAAAGAGCGAGTAGGCGGTGTCGTCGGCGTCACAGTCGTATGGCTTGCCGAACTCGTCCACGCGCCGCTTGGTGCAGGTGGTGGCCGTGGTGAAGGTGTTGCGGATGTCGCCAAAGAGGTCCCCGATGATGTAGCTCCAGTGCGGATACATATCGAGTATCATGCCGCCGCCATCCGCCACGACGTGGTTCCAGGCGGTTCGCTGGCAAGGCCATTGGAAGCCGTCAAAAATCCAGTAACCGAAGTCGCCCCGCACGGAGTGGATTCCGCCGAAATAGTCGGTATCAATGAGATATTTGAGTTTCTGCAGGCCGGGATAGAGCACCTTGTCCTGAACCACGCCGTTCTTGAGTCCCTTTGCGGCGGCCTCGCGGTAGAGGGCCACGGCTTCCTCTGTGGTGTCGGCGGTGGGCTTCTCCACGTAGAGGGCCTTGCCAGCGGCGATAGCTTTGCGGATCATGGCCGGGCGGAGGCCGGTCAGGGAGGCGTCGAAGAAAATTTCGTTATAGGGATCGGAAAGCGCCCCATCGAGATCGGTGGTATAGCGGGGGACATTGTGCGCCCGGGCAAGCGCTGCCAGCTTGGCCTCGTTGCGCCCGACGAGGATGGGGTCGGGCATGATAGTGTCGCCATTGGGCAGCGGGACGCCGCCTTCGGCGCGAATGGCCAGGATGGATTTGATAAGGTGCTGGTTGGTGCCTTCGCGTCCAGTGACGCCGCTCATGAGGATGCCGACTTTACGTTCCATTTGGATGTCTGTGTGGTGGGTTGATGCCACTGCCTCAATCAAGGCAGGAATATTCTTATTTCAAGGGGGGGAGTTTTTTATTGTTTGAACTATTTGGCTCAAAAGAACTGGAATCAAGGGGAGATTGAGTTTACAGTAAACCCATGCCGCATCCTCTTTCTCCCACCCTGCGCTCGCTGGCCGCCGAGGCGGGCGTCAGTCCCCTGACCGTCTCCCTGCCGCTCCGCAATCACCCCAGAATTTCCGCAACCACCGGGGAGCGCATCCAGCAATTGGCCGAGTTGCGGGGCTATACCCCTGATCCGTAAATCGCCACGCGGTTGCACCATCTGCGAGCACGCCGTCCCAAGCGACTGCAAGCCGTGATCGCTGCATTGACCACCATGCCCCCCCCAAACAGACAAATCTGTACAGCGAGAACATTGCCCGGGCAGCGGGGGAGTGCGCCGTGGAACTCGGTTTTGGCTTTGATCTCATCGAGCTGCCTCGCTACTTGGATCGGCCCCGTGCATTAAACAAAGTTTTGCGCAACCGGCTCACTGCGGTGAACAAGGGGACGCACCGCACGGAGTTCGGTTACGACGGGCTGGACCGGCGCATGCGCATCGTGGAGAAAGAAAACGGCAACGCGCAGAGCAGGGGGAGCCCTGACCTTGCAAGCAGGGCTCACGCATCTAAAATAATCGAGACGCATTGCGGAACTGCCTTACGGAAAAACTCTCACGCAAAGCCGCCAAGGCGCAAAGAAGAGAGGAATGAATCGCCAAAATTCACAAATCTTGGAAAAACAGGGGGGCTTGCTCGGTTTTTTTCTGTTCCGGACCTTTGCGGCTTTGCGGCTTTGCGTGAGAAAATGAACCGCAAAAAATTCACAAATTTTGGAAAAACAGGGGGGCTTGCTCGGTTTTTTTCTGTTCCGGACCTTTGCGGCTTTGCGGCTTTGCGTGAGAAAATGAACCGCAAAAAATTCACAAATCTTGGAAAAACAGGGGGTCTTGCCCGGTTTTTTCTGTTCCGGACCTTTGCGGCTTTGCGGCTTTGCGTGAGAAAATGAATCGCCAAAATTCACAAATTTTGGAAAAACAGGGGGGCTTGCTCGGTTTTTTTCTGTTCCGGACCTTTGCGGCTTTGCGTGAGAATCATTTAGATGCGGGAGCCCTGACCCTGCACGTTTGTGCACTTGACATATTTTAGGAATGCGGGCATTCTTTTTATCAAATCCGAAAAAAGCGAGCATCCCGAAACCTTCCAATAACGACCGAAATTACCCTGTAAACCCCATATTTCCTTGCTTCCCGGCAGCCTGGCCCCGCTTGGCTGACGCATTTTTTAGATACCCCATTTAGCCGCCCCGACGCCAGCCAGCCCTGAATCCCCTGAAGAATCCCTGATTATGAAACCTTCCCCATCCTTTTTTTCTCGTCGCAAACGCGCAGCCCTCTCGAACAAGGTTCCGGCTGCGAGCGCGGTTTCCTCCCCGGCACTCCGCCGTGGCGCGCGCGTCCTCACTGGCAGCCCGTTTGGGGCGCTCGTCTTCGCCGCCTCCCTCTTCGCGGTCCACCAGGCGGCCGAGGCGAACACGTATATCTGGACCGGCGCCACGGGTGTGAGCGGCACCAACATCATCGGCTACTCAGCGAACTGGAATCCCACCAGTGGCAGCCCCGGTTCTGGGGATATTGCGGAGTTTAATAGCGCCACTTACACGTACACGCCGGCTGTCGCCACGAGCGGGACCATTGGCGAGCTTTGGTTTACTGGGACTAACGGGGCGCTCACCTTCGGGGGCGCCCAGACCCTGACCCTGGCAGGCGTCAGCAACATCGGCATCCAGATGGACAACGGCTCCGGCAACGTCACCATCACCGCGCCCGCGTTAAAAATCAACGCGAGCCAGACCTGGCTCAATAACTCCGCCAGCTTGTTGACCGTTGGAGCGTTGACCAACTCCACCACCACCCCCGCCACCCTCACCATTGACGGCAGCGGTAACACCACCACCACTGGCAATATCACGGACAACGGCGCCGGCACCATGGCGATCGTCAAGCAGGGCACAGGCACGCTTACTTTGGGCTTCAATGTCGCTGCTGCACAGGCTTTCACGGGTGGGTTGACTGTTAAGTCGGGCACGGTATCTGCCAATGGCACAGTCAGCGGCATTTCGGGTTTGGGCTCGGGTGCCATCTATCTCGGCGACACCGCTGCCAACAGCAACAACGCCACCGTATATGTCAACCACGCTTTGACCTACACCAACGCCATCACGGTGAACGCCGGCTCCTCGGGCGTCCTTTCCATCCAGGCGAATGGCTCCAGCGCGATTTTCTCCGGTGCTGTCACGTTGAACAATAACTTGACGCTGGCTCAGCAGACGGCCGCCAATTCGCTCACCCTCTCTGGTGTGATTAGCGGCACATCCGCCCTCAACATCGGCAACACCGGTGTCGTCAACGCTGGCACCGTGGCGATCACCGGCGCCAACGGCAGCAGCTTCACTGGCGCCGTCAACGTCAACTCGGGCATCCTCAACTTCACCAGCGGCGCCTTGGGCAACGGCTCGGGCGCCATCACCCTCGCGGGCGGCACGCTCCAATACGCCTTCGGCAACACGCAGGATGTCCAATCCCGCCTGATCACCAGCGGCGCCGCGCTCAAGATTGACGTGAACAGCAACGCGGTGGTCTTTGCCGCGCCGCTTACCGACGCTACCATCAATGCCCAGGGGCTCACCCTCAGTTCGACCGCAGCGGGCGGCTCGCTGACATTGAACGGCTTGAACACCTACACCGGCGCGACAAGCGTGACCGGCGGCCTTCTGAAAATCGCCAGTGGCGCTTCCACCGCGGCGGGAAGCGCCGTGACCGTTTCCGGCGGCGCCATCGGCGGCGCGGGCACGGTCAACGGAACCGTCAGCCTTACCACCGCCGGCGGCATCAACCTTTCCGATGGCTCGGTCGGCACCCTCACCCTCGGCAGCACGCTGGCCCTCACCGGCGCATCCGGGAAGAACAACCTTACCTTTGACCTCGCGAGCGCTGGCAGCACCACGGACCAGATCGCGGTAACCGGCGCCTTCAGCATGACCACGAGCGGCGCGGGCGTGATCGCACTCAACCAGCTCGGGGGCGCGGCGAATCCGATCACCGCGGGCACCTACAGTCTGATCACGGCGGCATCAGGCATGACTGCCGGTGGGGGAAATTTCCAACTCGCCACCACCAAGGCTTTCGGCGAGACGTTCACCCTCGGTGGCTCAACCACTGCCCTCACGGTGACGACTGCGGCGGTCACCGTGGCCGCGCAAACCAGCACCACCTTGTCGGGGGCCAACGCCTCGTGGACTGTGGCGGCCAACTTTACGCAGAGCGGGGGCGGGAATGCCCTGCCGGACTACCAGTCCAACGTGATCATCAACTCCAATGTCGGGACTTCTCCCCTCAATGGGAGCACGGACATCAACAGCCTCACCTTTGGGACATCTGGCACTGCCGGTACGATTTCAGCGGGAACTGCATCGGCAGGCACGCCCGCCAGCATGCTTGTCATTGAGGCCACCAACGCCAACAGCAACACCGCAGGCAACGGCATCACGCTCAGCAACCTCACGGGCACCAATACGATTAGCGCGAACGTCGGCCTCGCTTCCAGCCAGACATGGACCGTCACCAGCGGCTCCGCACAGTTGGCTGTCAGCGGCACGGTGAGCGACTTCGGCGGGGGCTACACCCTCACCAAGGCTGGCGCGGGCACGTTGACCCTCTCCGCCGCGAACACCTTCAGCGGCGGCCTGGTGATCAAGAGCGGCACGGTGACGGCGTCAACCAGTGCATCGGCCCTGGGCACCGGAGCAGTCACCCTGGGTGACACCACCGGCAGCAATCCTGCCAGCCTGCTGGTAAGCACCAACGCCCTCACCTATGCAAACCCGATCACTCTGGCCACCAACGCCAGCGTAGGCACCCTGACTATCGGCAACACGGGTGCGGCCATTTCGACGACTTTCATCGGCGGCGTGACCGGCTCGAACAACTTGACCATCAATGAGAATGCCACCACGGGCGCCATTACGTTCTCGGGCGCACCGGTTAATAACACGGGCACGGTGACCAATACCGGGGCGGGCACCGTCGCGACGACCATTACCACCATCGGCAGCAACGTCACCGGCGTGACGGAAAACAGCACCACCAGCGCGCTGACGGTGAGCGCCCTCAATGTCGCCAGCGGCGGCACTACGCTCACCAATAGCCTCGGCACCGCCATCCTGACCATCAGCAGCACCGTGACCGGCACGGGCAACCTGACCCTCAAAAACAACAGCGCGACCAACTCGGGCATCACCCTCAGCAGCGGCGCCAACAACAGCGGCACCATCACCAACAACGGCACCGGCGCAGGCACCACGACCATCGCCTCCGTCGGCAGCAACGTCACCGGCGTCACCCAGAGCGCCGGCACCACCGGCGCGACGCTGACCGTGACCAACCTCACGGTGAACGGCCCCACCGGCACCACGCTGACCGACACCGTTGCCACCGCCCTGACCGTCACCAACCAGGTCACCGGCACGGGCAACCTCACCCTCACCGCGGGCAGCACGGGCGCCATCACCCTCAGCGGCGGCGCCAACAACGGCGGCACCATCACCAACAACGGCACCGGCACGGGCTTGACGACCATCGCCAGCCTCGGCAGCAACGTCACCGGCCTTACGGAGGCGGGCGCATCGCCCCTCACCGTCACCAACGCGGTCGCCTTGACGGCGGGCCTTAACACCTTCACCAACTCGGGCACCGGGCTGCTCACCCTCACCGGTCAGGTAACGGGTGCGCAACCCCTCACGCTCAACGCCAACAGCACCGGCAACATCACCCTCACCAACGGCGCCAACAACGGCGGCACCATCACCAACAGCGGCACCGGCACCAACACCGTCACGATCAACGGCGTCCTTGGCGGCAGCGTCACCGACGTGATCCAGAACAGCGCGAATTCCACCCTGGTGTTCTCGGGATCGAATTCCACTTACGCGGGGCCGGTGCACATCAACGCCGGCACTCTCAAATTCTCGTCCCAAAACGCCACCGCTCTGGGGACGGGAACCATCACTCTCGGTAACTCCACAGTGGGTGCGGATGCCACTTTTAGCATTGCAGGCGCGGCCGATTCCCAACCCCTTGCGGTCGCTGGTGGTTCAGGAAACCGGACTTTGTACTATGCCACGACCTCGGGCGCCGCCGCTTTTTCCGGCAACATCACTTTGGGCACCACAGGGAATCCCTCTAATCTGACTCTTGCAACCGTGGTCTCAGGCGGTGGCCTCACCGTCGGCACTGCTGCCAGCAGCATCACCGGCACGGGAAATCTTACCATCAACAACCAAAGCACCTCGTCTTCATTCAGTGTTGGTGTGGCCGGGACCACGATCAACAATACGGGCACGATCACCAACCTGGGAGCCTCGGGGATAATCACCACAGTGATCGCCGGGACCATCGGCGGCAATGTCACCGGCATCACCCAGAACGGCGTGACGGCGCTGCAGCTCAATGCCAGCAACACGGCCTTCACCGGAACGGTGGATATCACCTCCGGCGCACTTTATGCCTCGACTAGCGCTGCTTTAGGTGTCGCGAACACCGTTAACTTCGGGTCCAACGGCATTTTCGGCCTCAGTAACGGTGCTAGTGGCCAATCACTCACAGTAGCCGGCCTCACCGGAACAGGCAGAAGCGTTGCAAAAGAAAAAATGCAGGAATTACAGGAGTTTATTGAAATGATAAGTATTCTGATGAAACCCGGATTTATTCTTGAGTTATGCAAAATCTAACATTAGCAAATATTGAAATTATTTCAGAAGAAGTTTCCGGTGCAGGAATCACTCTTTCTCATTTGCGCGATGAATTAATCGATCATCTTTGTTGTCAGGTTGAAGATGAGATGCAAAAGGGATTAACCTTTGACATGGCTTTTGAAAAAGTAAAAAGCATACTTGGTCACAAAGGACTTAGAAAAGTTCAGGAAGACACATTATTTTTAATTGACAAAAAATACAGAACTATGAAACGAACAACGAAAATTTTTGGAACAGTTTCCATGTCATTAATGGCAATTGGAGCTATATTTAAAATTCAACATTGGGCAGGTGCAGGTCCATTACTGGTTCTTGGCTTTTTATTTTTAATTACGGTTTTCTTTCCATCGGCTTTATGGGTAATGAAAAAAGAATCAAAATTAAAAGGTACATTTTCAATTTATCTTATTTCAATTATTGGCGGGATTTTTTTAATGACAGGTTTTTTGTTAAAAATTCAACATTACCC
>Ga0118677_10015016_pt1 | contig 10818 bp, 6 predicted proteins | sample AliMusrvi5mmetaG_FD_86154 | JGI IMG/M metagenome (GOLD analysis project Ga0118677, IMG submission 86154)
TTAAAAATTGATAAAATAATGGCTGATTGCCATATTCTCGTAGCAATTTATTCATAACTTTGCATTTGGTTTAAATAATTAATGTTTTTAAATCTAATCTGTGTGAAAGGTGGGAACGGCCATTCTCACCTTTACTTTTTTTCTAATCTGGTTGTCTGATTCTCTCCATAGTTAAAATTTTGGTTGACTTTTTTGGTTCATTAGTTATAGATATGGGATTTATCTCCCCCAAATCTTTAATATCCTTGTTTTTTTATCAAAAACCGATTTGATCGGTGTGGTTGTATTGATCAGTTCGAGTACCTCACTAAAGGTTTCCAGTTCAATCGTACCGGTATAACCCAATTTTTTGAGCCTGTTACCCTGCAATTCGATTCTTACATTATACCACCGCTCCAGCTCCCTGGATACATTTTCAAAAGGCTCTTTAACAAAGATCAGTTTTCCATCCTTCCACGATGTAATCAAGCCGGTATTTACCTCATTCATTGCGATTTCATTCGCAGCAGTAATCCTTGATTGCTGACCAGGTTTTAATGTAGCCACCTGATTTATCTGGTTACTCACTTTTACGCTCCCTTCGACCAGGGTTGTTTCAAAATTTTCGTTTGGATATACTTTGACATCGAAGGAGGTTCCCAGCACCTCTACCTGTCCTAAAACAGTCTTAACCACAAAAGGTTTGCCGTCTTTTAGCACCTTGAAATAGGCCTCACCTGTAAGTTCTACATTCCGGATTTCACCATATTCACGAGGAAAGGAGATTGTTGAACCGGAATTAAGCCATACCTCCGACCCATCGGGCAGACTGAAACTGGTTCTGGCGCCATAAGGGGTTTTAACAGTTTCAATAACAGCTGCATAATGTGGTTTATCAGGCTTTTGAGAGAGGAAAAGTGTCGAGATCGTTAATCCGATGATCAATACAGCGGCTACTCTGAGCAGATTCTGGTATAATTTAAACCGTTTGGCCACTGTTCTTGACTCCTCCAGTGCAATACGGTGGTGAATCTTATCGAGTAACCGACTGTTCTCTTTGTTGTCTATCGCATTGCTTAATGTCTCTTTCCAAAGTTTAAGGAGCTCAAGCGACACTTTGTCTCCTATACTCCCGGAACATAAAGCTGAAATGACCTCAGAAAATTCTTCCGGGTTAGCCGTGCCATTTAAATATTTGTTGAATTGATTTTCCATTTTATACCGTTAATACACAAAAGGACGGGCTATCCCCTGCTCCGAACGTGAAAAAATTATAAAAAAAGATAAAAATAAAGGATGGAGAGGATGCCCATCTCTTTCAGAGAGAGCCTTATTTGCTTAATTGCGTGGGTGATATGATCCTCGACAGTTTTTTCGGAAATATTCAGTTGAAGGGCAATTTCTTTGTTGGAGAGACCTTCAGTCCTGCTTAAAATAAAGACCTGTTGTCTTTTTTCGGGAAGATTCGCCACTATTTTGTCTATTCCTGCCTTGATCTCTTCGTATTCTACAGGAGAAGAAGTCTGATATTCTTCGCCGACGGAGCGAAGATAGAGTTCATCCTTGAAGGTCTGATCCCTGAGGTTATTCCTGATCAAATTCAGGATCTCGTTTTTTGTAATTGTGAAAATCCAGGAGTTGAAGGTCTCGGCGTTACCAATCCTGTACCGGTTAAGCCAGATCTTTACAAATACCTCCTGCAGGATGTCATCAATCTCATCTTCAATTTTAAGGATGGACTTTGAGAAATGGTAAAGACGGGGGTAATAGTAATTAAAAAGTTCATCCACAGCTGCCTTATCCTCTTTTTTCAGCCTGCGGATGATCTCTTCTGTATCACCAATGGTCAGGACCCTGTTTTTTTCCATAGCTTAATTACCTGTCGTATTAAAGATTTTTCAACAGATCGGGTTAGTAGATCAAAAGTAATATTTTCTGATAGTTTTACAATATCTGGTGAACGATTGCCAGCTTGCAGAATTATTGGCTGGTATTACTTCTATGGTAAATCGGGTCGTATTCTTCCATACCAATTCCTTATAAGTAATAAGTAGGATATAATGTCCTATTGCCATAATTGACTGATTTCTTAAAAGTCCAAAATAAAAAAAATGTATCAACTTAAGGGTTTAATAATAAATACGACATCTTTTTATTCTCATTACTTATTTCTCAGACGAAATATTCATTCTCGTTTTTTCGATGTTCCAGCCCTCAACAAGAACTTCCTGATTTTTACTTTTTAATTGATTTGAATTGACACTAACTTTTACAGTTATTGTTTCATGTGGCGCCAGCGAGAAATAATTGGCAGACCAGAAAGAGGGCAACAGTTCACTGCCATCATCCAGCAATTGAGGATGGATAAAAAAAGCGAGCTGATCTGTCTGATTGGTGAATTTCAAGGTCCATACAGTTTCTGTTTTCCCTTTTTCAGTTTTCAGTACAGTGGCCTGAACTTTTGTTCGGGGCATATTATTCAATGTTTTATAATCTCTGTCATCTGCAAGCCAGTAAACATTATGAGAAACTGCTTTACCACTACCATCCTTTATATTTAAAACTACAAACTTTACACCAGAAGCCTCCATCAATATCTTTGGTATGGAGAAGAGATCTTCAACATCTGTTGCAGCGAGACTGACCTTTGCTGTCTGATGAAATAAGGATTTTGAATCCATTCCATAAACATCGGCTACGACGGTCAGATGTGGATTGGATTGATAGGTCCGGTTCAGGACTGTCACATTATAATCGAGTGGGTTTAATTGAACATGAACCGGTTCACACCCATTTTGCATAAAATAATAGCCTGCATTCGGCTCAAGGTACCAGTCGAAAACCTGCCATACCACGCTTGGGAAAGCGGCATTTAGCTTCCAGAGCATGACCCCGCCAATGTCGTTCAATCTGTGACCGGCAGCCTCAAAAATACCCTGATAACCAGTAGCATTCATTAACTGCATCTTTACGGAAAAATCTTCCATGGATACCGGCTTACCATATTGCGCTACCATCTGATCATAGTACTGATCGTATCTTCCATTCCCTGTGGCCGCGTCGTGATAACCCCACGAATGATTAAGTGGAAAAGGGAGGGTTTTATCCCACACCAGATTGGGAATAATTTTTTTCAGACTGGTATAAGGTGGTTGAGAAGGGAGTCCGGTTTCATCTTTAAACACCCAATCTTTGGCTGAATCGGCAAGGTGGTAATATTTTTTTGAATCCTGCCATGTATAGGGCCCTCCGCTATATACACCCGAAGTCTGATTGTCGGGCCAGGCACCATTCCATCCTTTGGGAAGTCTGGCAAATCCAGATGAACTAGGAATAAAAGGTCTTGTTCCATCCAGAGTGATCACCTGATCTCTCATCTTGTCGTATAGCTCTTTCCGGATGTGCCCCTCATTTCCTCCTGTCCACAACAGCAGGCTTGGATGATTACGAATACGGTAAATGGTACTTTCGACATTGCTCATGAATATATTGCTTTCCAAGGGGTATTCTGTTGATCCTTTAAATTCACCATGGGTATCGCCCGTAACCCAGAAATCGGACCAGACCAACATTCCGTAACGATCGGCAAGATCGAAAAAGACATCCTCAGGTGTAATACCCCCGCCCCAAATCCTTACAAGATTGATATTTGAATTTCGGAAAAGGTGCATCTCGGCATCATAACGCGTCGAATCGCGATTCAGCATCATATCGGGTACCCAGGCTCCACCTGTCAGATGAACCCGTTTCCCGTTGACATAAAAATCGCGTCGTAAAGATTTATTAGCCACCTCCACCGCTTTTGATCCAACAGTACGGATACCAAAGACAAAGGTCGTATCATCCGATACAATGCCATTGGCTTCATATTGAAGGTGGATGCGGTATAAATTTGCTTTACCATATCCATTCGGCCACCATAAACGTGGATTTTTGATCAGGAACTGAGTTGTGTTCGCTGAATTCAGATCAACAACCGTTTTTGTTTGGGGAGCTATCGTGAACTCCTTCGAAATTTGAATTGGCTGACCCGCAAAATTTTCCGGACGAATATTGATTTTTAGTACCCCTTTGGTACTACTTAAACTGTGATTCGACAAGGTGAGGTTGATCGAAAGTTTGGCCGTTGTAGTGTCCGGGAGGTTTGGCAAATCGGTGATCAAATGGGGTTGCATTATCGTCACATCGCCCGAGGTACGCAGGTATACCGGCTGCCAGATACCAATATTCCGGTCGCGTACCGGAGGAATCCAGTCCCAGCCAACCGAGCAAAGCATCGTAACATTTTTCCCAATATCACCCGTTGGTCCCCCATTCAAGAAAAAATCACCAAGTGCCTTCAGCTGCTCCTCTGCAGGCAATCCAGGGCAATCGAGCGGATAGATTTTTACAGCAAGAAAATTCTCTTCACCGGTTTTAATGGTCTTACTGACATCGAAGCTATATTCTGCAAACATACCGGCCATCCGTGTAGAATCGGCAATTGGATGTCCATTGAGCCAGACAGCTGCCCTGTAATTGATCCCTTTAAAGATTAACTGGAAATGGCGTCCCTTGTCAGCTGCAGGAACCTTAAAGGAGGTTCGGTACCAGTATGGATTTTTCCAGGGGTTAGGTGTGTTGGGCAAATGACTGTATTGCTCCAGGTGGTAGGTCTTATTGAATTCATCAGACGCATCAGGGATAAGCATATTGTTCATTCCTGAATAGGGATCGGGATAGATTCTGTTGGCTACTAAACCTGTCAGTACAGTTGAGGGAACTTTCACCGGGACCCAGTAGACGTTGGAATGATAATCGGGTAGTGAGATTTTATCGCCCGATGCATCTATTAAAATTGAAGACTGAAGTTCAAACCGTGAAAGTTCAACCTGTTTGATGTGTCCACCCTGTGCGAAGGATCTTACCGGAAGTTGGACAAGCACAAAGAGTAAAAGACCTGATATTAAATACTTTGACATTGTAATTATGATTAAAATTTATTGCAGAATCAGTATTTGGTACTTAAGATTTGAACCGGCCCGAAAAGTCCCGATGGTTGCAAAGGAGTTTCAGGTTTGTACGTATTGGAAGGGCACCATGTAGGTCTTTGATCGGCAGGAAGTTTGCTGTCACCGATCAGCCTGTTCACCCAGGTATTCACTACTTCGATCCTCAAATCATTTTCACCTGATTTTACAACTGTTGTGATATTAAGTCTGTACGGAGTCGTCCATACTCCACCAACGTAGATACCGTTCACCGTTACTTTGGCCATGGCTGTTAAATTTCCCAGGTTGATCGTTACCTGCTTACCTGCCGGCAAATTTCCAAGTTTGAATTTGCAATTATAGAAGGCTGTACCTGAATAATATTTTATTTTTTCATCCTGGAAGGTAGTCCAGTCCTGCAGTTTTTCGATAATAACCGGTTCTGCCGGACCCCTTTGCGAAGCCTGAAAATTGACCGTCCATGGTCCATTGATATCGGTAAGCAGTGCCGGTGCCGGATAATTGGCTTGAACACCGCTTGCTGAAGCCTTACCGGCGGTTTTTGAAAATACGACAAATACACTTTCATAAGGTTCCAGTTTCAGCGGGACTATGGTGGTATTCTCTTTCTGATCGTAAGCCGGTAGATTGCGCATATATCCGGTTGTGGCTTCCCAAAGTTCCGGCTGCATCCCTTTAACCCTGAATTCAGGAGATACTGTCTTTGTTTCGGCAGTTTGGTTGGTTACAAAATAGATGTCACCATTCGCAAGTTCCCGGTGCCCGTAATGGATCGTACGATCATCCGGTAACAGACAATCTGGAAGGCAATTGATCAGTGCAAAAGCCTCTTTCATTGTCATACCGTTAATGATCAAACCTTTGCCAAATTTCCTTGATTTTACCGTTACACCATCGACACCTCCCCATAATTCGGACGCAATCGATTTTACCTGACGGTCAGCCATCGGTTGGTTTTGCAAACTTGGTGAACGTTTTGGTGCAGGGCCTAAGATTACAGCACCATCCTGAACCAGTTGTCTGATTTTGGTAAGAAGTTCAGGACGCATGGTTTCCAACTTTGGTAGCACTAAAATCCGGTATTGAGTTCCATGAGGTAAAGTAATCAGTCCGTCCTTGACTGTCATATATTTCTCAATCACTTCTGCATTCATATAATCAAACTGATAGCCTGCAGGAAGTTCCGGATCGGCAACTCCGGTCATCTTCGGTGCATCTTCCCCTATAAAATAGGCCACATCAGCAACATTTAATCCCTGCTGAAGCATAAAATTGGTCCGCTTCAGGTATTGGAGATAGACATCGATTTGGGAAAACCAGGTATTGTTACGGTTGAACTCATTACCAAACCATGCATTCATACCCGGGAGTTTGTCGTCGTAAGGCTGGGTAATGTAGACATGCAGCAGGGTGTTGTTAATCCCTTCCGCAAAGAAACGGTCACCGCGTTGCTTGATCACACCCGGATAGCGGCTGAATGGTTTGCCGCTGCAGGTGTTTGATTCGGCTGATATTTTCGTTTTTCCGTAAATATGCCCACAGGATGTCGCTGCCCGGTTTTCGATATTCCCAAGTTCCCCTTCACTCCAGAACTCACCGCCAATTTCATCCGACTGACCGCCATACATTAAAAATTCACCAGGGAATCCCCAGTGACCATAGTTTTCCAGCCATGTTCTTAAACCGTGTTTATGGCTGATCTCTCTCAGTCCTCCAACATAATCATACGCAACCTTATCTGCCACCATACGTCGCATGTCCCATAGAAATTGGTCGGACGCCCTTTCACTGTTGACAACCATTCCCTGATAGACCGGCAGGTAAGGAGTCGGATCATAGCCATATCTCTGGTGGAATTCCTCCAAAAATCCGTCTGTAAAGTTTTGTCCCCCCGTTTCGTAGCTGTCCTGAACAACTACCTTAAAACACTTTCGGTCGGCCTCAGGAATCCGTTTCAGGATTTCACCCATGTGTCCGTAAAAATGTTTCTCCACATGTTTCTTACTCATCTTGTCCGCTTCAAAACCTGTAGCTTCAGGAGAGGCAGGGCTGTTTACTGTGCCGGTTGGAGTCATACCTGTTCGTAGAATTATCCAATCTCCCTGGGGTACATTCCAGTTAAGTGTACCATCAGCTGCCATGTATTGGGAAATAACCACCACTTTTGATCCGTCAATTACAGTAGCCTGATCGTCCACTTCAGGTTGAGCTGACCACTGATAATCCTTCCAATAGGGTAAAGGAGTAGGGTGCATTTTTGCCAACGTCTTTTCGCTAAATCGTTCGACTCTTGGCGCAGCAGCGAGAACAACTTCTGCAAGACCACAATCGGGCTTGGTATTTCTAATGATCAGTCGGAAAGTAGTCGCTTTCGTCGCAGGAAACGACACCGTCACGGGTGCAAAAGGATCAAAACCAACATTGAGAGCTGGATTTGACCGGTTAATCTGGAATTCAGAAAGGGTCCGGTACTGTCCATTCGTTTCTTTAACCTGGAAGATTGCATTCACTAACATTTTTTGCTCTGTAGGACGAACCGAAAGGCTACGCGCGGTAAAAGGTTGTCTGGCCTCGAAGTTGACTGTTAATTCACCACCTGCGGGGAAACTGATTCCAGTTTTTTTATTACCGTCAGTGATCAATGACAGATTGGCAACACCCGGAGAAGAGGTAATTTTTCCGTTTTTACTGTTTAACAGGAGTTGGTCATCCTTTGGAACCGGATAGGCAATTACCTTTACATCCTGAAAAAGGTCGATTGGTTTTTGAAGTTTTTGAGATAGTTTCAGTGGTCCTTTAACCCTAAGTTCTGATGAAGTAAGGTAACGCATTGCCTCTTCGGCTTTTATCCATGGCCCACCTGACTGGCTCCACCCCGGCGAGTTGAATATTCCAATTTCGATATTTAGTTTGGTGGCTGTTTTGAGAGCTTCATGCAGGATCTCCCACCACTCGGGACTGAGCATTTTGACTTTCCCATAAGGAATTCCGCTTAACCCGATATTGCCGATAAATGCCCTGTTTATCCCTGCCTTCTTCATCGAATAGAGGTCTTTAACAACGCCCTCCTTAGAGATATTGTCCGAGATCCAATACCAATAAACGCTGGTTTGGATCGAATCCGGTGGATTAATAAAACCGCGTTGCATTTTCGGTGAAAAACCAATCGATCTGTCTGTTGCTGAAATGGAAATAACAAAAGCAAAAAGAAGGTAGATTACCAGTTTAAAAGTAATTTTCATAAAAGATGATTTAATATTTAATGGTTTCGCTAATCGATAAAAAGTGCTGACAGAGCGGCATTTCTTCCCCTGACCTGGTTAATCCTCAATCTGATACTTCGGTCAACTGTAATTAGCACATATTTTCCTTTTTGGTAATCTTTGATCAGCTGCACCGGCATAAGCAATTCCTTGCTGTTTAAGTCAAAAATTTCAAGTGCTGAACGTCGGGCATCTCTCTCCCAATCGACCATATAAAGGGCAATTTTGTAAGGCTGATCCTTCAGGCATCTGATATCAATTGTCATTGTCTGAAGGCAAGCAGAAGGATCTTTGGTGATAACTGCACCTAATTTGCGATAAGTCTCATTTTCGCCAACCTGCACCAAAGCACGGAAATCATCTGTCAGGCCTGATATAGCAACATTACCGTTTAGTTTAAAATCTATTCCTGCAATAAAATCGGGTAACTTTTTAATGTCGCCTTTTACGCTGTCGTAATTGCATAGGATATAACCCTTGCTCCCATATTTCCCCTTCCAGTTTCCATGGGTAACTGAATCCTCTGTCGCTGGTTGAAGACGATAAGTTAAAGCCTCACGGGATACGCTAACGATTGCTTCCCGGGGTTGAAAGTTAATTGTATAAAAACCTGAAGGTAAATCTTTTACATATGCAAAATACTGGTCATCGGATATTATTGCAGTTTTTTTACCGTTTACCAGAATGTTTCCCATCTTATAAGCAGTTTTTGGGATACCTACCCTTGCAAGGGTTTTATCGGGTACCAGCAACTTCATCCGGCCGATTTTCTTATTGAATGAAAACTTAATCAAGCCATTAAGTGTTGGAACTGTTCCTTTGACCCAGTCCACTCCAGAGGTTAGGTTTGGTTTTACATTGAAGGTTGAAAAACCCGGGGTTGTTGGCTGAATACCCAACATCTCCTCAGTCAGCCATTTGGTAATCCCCGCACTCCAGGGGTGTGCCAGACTGGTATATCCGCACTGATTGTTTACCGGAGCACCATTGGGCCCAATTGCCTTATTCCATGATGGACGGTACACCTCAAAAAAGGTGGTGCCCCCGTAACGCAACTGCCCGCCCCAGCAATCATCAATTGTTGTAAGCGCTTCTTCATATTTTCCCATTCCCGCCATTGCCTGGATAATGAAAAACTGATTGAATGGAGAATAGGACAACCGTTGTTGCCGGTCACTGAACGAATTCTTCCAAAGTATCTCCTCTTCTGCGGGTAGGACTACACCTGAATTCACAAGATTGGATACCGCATGAATGCCTAAATTTTTAATCCTGTTTCCTGTTTGGCGCATTTGAACCATCTTTTCACTGACAAATCGTTCATATTTATCTGCAAGATCGTTCCTACCTTTCCATCTCAATAATTGGCCAAATTTTTTCCATGCCTGAATTGTGAGTGTCTGATAAACATATTGGGACTCTTGACAATTCGGATTTTCAAATCCCGCCCCCAACCGCTCATCCCAGCCATTAAAGGCTAATCCCTTAGCCTGGTCAAAATGGGAATATGCAGTATTTAATTTCTGGCAGGCATTCTCCAACAGTTCATTGAGGGTCCCCTGATCACCGGTATAGTTGCAGTAATCGATCAGGCTTAGTACCCAGTAAATTGGGTAGCTCGCAATACTGTTCGACTGAGTGGAGGTATGAAAAAGGTTCTTCCGTACAAAGTCATAATTACCGAAAGCGACCATTGATGCGGCCTGTGAAGGGTAGGCATCACCTGTCCATGAAAAACGGTCGCTCCGTTCCATAAGGATGGCTCCAAAAAAGTCTTTTTGGAGGTTAAGCTTTACGGTATAGGCTCCTGTATACCAAATACGGGTCAGAACAGGGTTGCTGCAGGAAAAACTTCCCTGATAATTGGTAGGTTTGACCTGGCAAACCAACCTGACATCACTGATGGTGAAAGGTTTGTTAACGCTTTTGATATGAATCCATCCGAAACGAACTCCTTCGTAAAGTTCATCATTTAATTCCAAACGGTAGGTCGATCCATGCCTTACGGGTGTCAGGGTCTTTTTGGGGTGATGAGCTCCTGCGTTTAAGATGGCAGGTTCGTTGTACTCGCTGATGCTCATCTCAATTTTCCCGTCAGGATCATCTGAATCAAACTCCAGCCATCCGGCACTTTCTCTTCCAAAATCGAACAACAGGTTACTTGCACCCTTTACCTTTATCGGTAAGCTACGACCTGGTCCAAATTGCACATTTAATGGCCTATCAGAAACAATTTTTTTAGGGTGTAAAATGTAGATCTCCAGACTATCATTTGCTGAGGTCTTTTCCCACCTGTAACCCACAAGTGGATCAGGAGATTCCCGAATATGATTTCCGGTAAACTTTCCAGAAATATAACGATAAGGCTCATCTATTTTAGATCGCAAGTTGATTCCCCGGCTCTGACCCATTAAAAATCCCTGATACAGGAGGAGGCCTATTATGGTAATTGAAAATTTTTTCATTTCATTTCGTTCAGAGTAGTTAAATCGCTGATAACAGGGTGTAATGCTGAATCCAAAATCCAAATCGGCACAATTCCTTCATTATTATCTGAATGAGATTTCGTTTCCCCATTATCGTGT
>Ga0118677_10000519_pt1 | contig 10817 bp, 13 predicted proteins | sample AliMusrvi5mmetaG_FD_86154 | JGI IMG/M metagenome (GOLD analysis project Ga0118677, IMG submission 86154)
ATGGCGTTTTCTTAATGGATTAGATATTGCGGAAAGGGCGTTTTTATAAAGCCGTCTGCAATTCCGTTTCAATTTCTTCGATGCCCGGATCCAACTTTTTAAGTTGGCGCAGTTCCGGCCACAAACCAGCCACGGCTAAGACAACCAGGATTGTGCCAATTCCACCCCCCACCACAGATAGAATCGGACCAAACAAAGCTGCGGTCGCGCCCGATTCAAACCCACCCAGCTCGTTCGATGCACTGATGAAAATGCTGTTGACTGCCGATGTACGCCCGCGCATCTCGTCCGGTGTGCGCACCAGGATAAGCGTTCCACGAATGACAACACTGATATTATCAAGCGCTCCCATCAGAATCAGCATGACGATGGAAAACCAGAATGATGTCGACAGGCCAAAGAATATGGTAACCAATCCAAAACCAGCCACAGCCCACAACAAGGATCTTCCTGCCTGTTTAAAAGGCGGCAAATGTGCCACTAAAAAAGCCGTGACCAGGGCGCCAATCGAAGGCGCGGCACGCATGAGACCCAATCCAACCGCGCCCACCTTCAGAATATCAGTCGCAAAAACAGGCAGCAGGGTGACCGCTCCTCCAAGGAGAACTGCAAACATATCCAGCGTGATCGCGGCCAGGATTTCCCGGGTGCTGCGGATGAAATGCAGCCCCTCCTTTAAAGATTCCAGAGTCGCTGCCTTGCGCACTGGCATCACCTGGCGGCCTTTCATTAAGACAACCATCACCATGAAGATAATGGCTGCCAGCATATTAAAAATATAAATGGAAGTCACGCTATTGAGCAGTGCCGCCGCCCCACCGGCAATGGCGGGTCCCACAATGGAAGCCAGTTGCCAGGAACTACTGCTCCAGGTAACAGCCTGGGTATAAACTTGAACAGGCACTGTTTGCGGCAGGAGAGTGGATGCCGCCGGGCTATTGAAGGCCCGGGAAATGCCAATCCCCAGCAGGCAAATATAGATCAATACAATTGAGCCCTGGGTAAATGACAGATAACCCAATCCTAATGAACAAATCGCCAGGAGAACCTGTGCGTAAATGACGATTCTTTTACGGTTATAACTATCTGCAATATGACCGGCTGGCAAAGACAGCAGGATGATCGGAACGACTTGAACCAGACCCACCATTCCCAAAGCCAGCTCGTTATGAGTCCGCAGCCATAACTCCCACCCAATGGCAACTGACAACATCTGGTTGCCCAGAGATGACATAAACTGTCCCACCATTAACAGGCGGAAATCGCTGTAATGCAGTGGAGCATAAGGATCATGCTTCTGGTTTGGTTCAGGCTGCTTCAAGTTGGTCTGCCCGTCTCTTTTCAATTAAACGGGATATCCAGATACTGATCTCATATAACACGATCAATGGCACCATTACCGTTAATGGAGCCAGGATGGGATCTGAAACAGGAGTGATTATTTCAGCAAAAACAAACAGGACAAAATATGCAATTTTACGCTGTTTGCGCAGTAAACCCGTATTGATGACGCGCAGCTGCACCAATCCAATTAATAAAGTGGGCAGTTGGAATGCGATCCCGCAGGATAATAAAAAGAATAATATAAATTGGATATAACCATCGGCAGCCGGCAAAAATTCGATATCCGGGGGAAAAAATTCGCGCATCACCCGGATCATTCCCCATAACAAATAATACCCAAATAATGCCCCGACAACAAATAAAAACAATGAACCAATCAAAACCGGAACAATAATCTCTCTTTCATTCTCGAAAAGACCGGCGCTGATGAACCCATAGAGTTGGTATCCCCAGACTGGAAAAGCAAACACCACCCCGGTGATCAGGGCGATGTTCCACTTGATCATAAAACCATCCATCAGGTTAAATGCTTTCAACTGCAGCCCCCCCGAAGGCAGCACCAGTAGTTTTAACAGTGTGTCTGAAAAGATAAACGCTGTAACCGTTGTGATCAGGATTGCCAGAATGGAATAAATCAAACGCCAGCGCAGCTCTTCCAGATGCTCGCTGAACGTCATTTCGGGTTGGTCACTCACAGCTAAGTTTCCTGAAGGAGAAATGGATGATTAATGGGATGTAAAATGGTCCAGCCAGGATTAAACCTGCAGCGCTTTTCCACAGCTCTTACAAAAACGCGCATCGGCGGGGTTGGGTGAACCACATTGGGTGCAAAAAATTCCAGGCTGTTCCGGGCTGCTCGCATCGGTCGAAATCGATTGAGAAGGCGGGTAAATGGTCGCTGCAGCGGGTTCAACCTGAATCGGATTGACAGGCTGGCTGTCAGCAGGTCGGGTCTCCCCTTTGGTGATCTCGTCTTTCATTGTTTCGGTCATCTCACGCGCCCCATTGCGAAACTCATTTAAAGTTTTTCCAATGGAACGGCCAAGTTCAGGTAATTTGGAGGGGCCAAAAATAATCAGGGCAACAATGATGATGATTACGATGTGCCAGGGTTGAATTCCAAAAGGCATATTACTTCTCCTTGTTTTATATCTCCAAAATTTGCTTCCTATAAATTATCTTTAATAATTATACAACACTTTAGCGAGCCCTGAATTATTATGCATTTTGTCACTACTCAGCCATTGAGGAGAGACAGGTTTTACGCTTTTAATGACTTCAATACGCTTTTTTAATGACAAAAAACGAGCCCCGAATTGTTCCAGCTAATTTAGATTTCTGCCTGGCAAACTTAAACTTTCCCTCTAACTCAATTGGAACCTCCATCCCTTCAGATAGCTTAAAACCAACGGCTCGCTTCTTAGGGTCATCAATTGTATACAGGACGTTGACCTCAAGGCCATCCTCATAAAAGACGTAGGCCCATTCGATGTTTTCCACTTGAAAACGCGAAGTTTCTAAAGGTTTGGCAGAAAACTCAATATCACGTTCATCCTTCAAAATTCGGTTTACATATTCAAGGGTTTTTTGGCTTTCGCTGGCTGGTACAACTGTAAATTCATGCTTGTATTTGTTCATGAAGTAGCGGGCTTCATTGGCACGTAAACCAGCAAGCGCGCTTGTTACGGGCGAAGACTCTAAACCAACCGTAGACACCTTATTAAAATCGACGATGTATTGCATTTTTATCTCCTTTCTATCTGAGTCTCTACCCTTGGGAAATTGCCGAATATTATCACCGGGAGCATTACGTAAAAATAAAATTCATATTTCTTAAGTTAAAAAGTATAACAAAAACGAAATCGAGAAAGCTCTAGCCCAAATAAAAGAATTTGGTCTAATAGTAATTTAATTGTGATAAAACCTCTCTTTTCTAGCTTGCGATCAGGCATGGGGCTATCTGTCCTTTTTCTTATGCCTAACAAAAGTGCAAGCATTGAAGCTCCCGAAAGATAATAAAAAGACGGAAAACCGCCTACAGCAGACAGGTAGTGGTGGAGATATAGGCCAATCAAGAAGTCCTCAACAGATAATTTCATCCCAATGTTTTTCTATTAGGCCTGGAATTTCAAAAAAGTCTTATATTTTCGAGGTCATCGTTTTTTACGCGGATGAGAACCTCAAAAGACAGCAAATATCACTGCACTTCATGCCCAAAGCCGAAGTTATCGATCCGTTCTCCTTTTCAACCATGCCAATAAGGAAAACACGGAAAATTGGGAACTTAGCCGTGAAAAATGAAGTCACCGGGCAGAGCCCAACGACACGCGGTTTATTAATGGCCGCCCGAACCTAGTACCTGGCCTCACCCTTTCTTTAAAGATTCGGTTTAACGATATCCTTCCGAAGATAAAGCACGAACTTAGGGGATTTGTAATAAATATTTAATTTTTCGCGGAAGTAATTTATTGTTTATTTCAATCATCCTGTCTAAGATATGAGATAGCAAATAACAAATGCTTCAATTCTGAATATACGTTAGGCTTTGAGGTGAAAGATGAGACACAAACGCATTAACCCTCAGATGTCTTTTACGATGCTCGCTTTATTTTTGCTACTAGTTTCTTTCTTTTTATCGTGTGCCACAGCCGCTGAACTCGCCCCTAAAATCACTTTCCTGGCCCCTCCCACCAATGTATATTCGATAGGAGACCTGGCTATCGCGGTTTCCATCACAAACTTTACCATTGTCGACAAACAGGGCCAGGCTGCGGTACCCGGCGAAGGACACCTGCATTATTATCTCGACGCAGATGCCTCAACCACCCAGGGAGTTCCGGCAGGGGCCGCGCCGGGAACCTGGACAACAACAGCATCCACGACTTATACATTCCCCAACGTCGGCAGCGGTGCCCACTCAATATCCGTTGAACTGGTGAACAACGACAACACGCCGTTGAACCCTCCAATAATAGCCACGAAGCAAGTCCTGGTGGTCCCTGAACTGGGCAATCCCAGGGCCGTTATACTCCTTCCACGCGATGGCGGGCAGTTACCTCCCGGAGACGTCATCATATCGGTAGAATCCAATAATTTATTACTCGTCGCACCCACCGGGCAAACACCTGCGCCGGGCGAGGGGCACATCATATATTTCATGGATGAGGAAGCCTCTGCGGACCCGGGAAACCCTGCAATAACAGACACCTCCTTCAGCACATCGGATACAAATTATACCTGGCATAACGTGACGACAGGGACCCATACCTTCAGTATCGAACTTGTCAACGACGACGATACCCCTTTGACACCCGGGGTCGTCTCAAAAATCACCGTTACAATCAAGTGACCGGGATATCCGAAGATTTGAAGCGAACGGCAGGAGGCAAACATGGTTGAGACCGTGAGCGAATACCAAAAAGAAAGAGAAACCCTTAAAGAAGGAGACCGGGCCGTAAAATGGTGGCTCATATCCGCAGCTTTATGGTTCCCATTTTTGACTCTTTTCGGATTGATACTTGCAATAAAGTTCTTCGAACCGGGCTTTCTTGGCAACGCCGCCTGGGACTCGTTCGGCCGGGTACGTCCGGCCCACGTGAACGGAGTGCTCTTTGGGTTCGTTTCTTCCGGCCTGATAGGAGCTATGTTTTATGTGATCCCGCGGCTTTGTAAGGCCCCTCTTCGCAAAGCGAACCTGGCCAAATGGGCTGCTGTGCTCTGGAACGTTAACCTGCTGATCGGCATCATCGGCATTCTTTTCGGTTTTGGACCCTGGTTTTCCAGCCAGGGCAGGGAATACGCCGAACTCCCATGGATAAACGATGTCTTCGTAGAGATCGCTTTGCTGACCATAACATACATCGTTTTCAATAATATCATCTACCGCGCCGAGAAGAAGATGTTCTCTTCCCTCTGGTACTACGGAGTGACTTTCCTGGCCTTCCCCGTCGTGTATTTCATCGGAAACGTGATGTGGCGCCCCCCGATGGGCGCACTAAACGGCACCGTCGACTCAATCTTCAACTGGTATTACGGCCACAATGTTCTTGCTTTCTGGTTCACCACAATGGGTGTCGGCTCAATGTATTTTTTTATCGCACGCCTCCTCAAACGCCCGATCTATTCTCACCTGCTCTCTCTGGTAACGTTTTTCACATTGGCCCTTTGGTACACGGGCGTAGGAGGGCATCACCTTCTCCAGGCTCCCATACCGGACTGGCTGAAAACCAGCGCAGTCATAATGACCGGCCTCATGGTGGTACCCGTGTTCGCTTTCATAACCAACATCCTGCTGACCCTCCGTGGTTCATGGAATAAAGTCTTCCAGAACGTGCCGCTGGCCTTCGTGGTTTTTGCAGTACTGGCATATACCTTGGGCTCGTTCCAGGGATCCTTACAGGGCATGCCGTCCACCAACGCTTTCCTCCATTTCTCCCAATGGCCGGTAGGCCATTCGCATCTTACGATACTGGGTGCATTCGGGTTTTTGAGCGTTGCTGCCATATATTACGTCCTCCCCCGGATAACCGGCTTTAAAATCTACAGTAAGCGAATAATGAGCTTCAATTTCTGGCTGGCTATGATCGGTTTCGCGATATTCTTCATCGGGATGTCGGGAGCCGGACTGCAACAAAACGCCAACTGGTGGGCACATATCAATGTGGTGGAAACCCTTCCCACCCTCAAAGTCTGGCTCGTCATCCGCGCTATCGGCGGCGGTCTTGTAGTGCTCTCGGCTTTCGTCCTTACGTACAACTTTTTCATGACACTATGGAAATCACGCGAGCCTTACGATGAAACAGAACCTGCCATAGAACCGATAATGGCGAAAACCTCGCTCGCCGAATCTGCATTTCAGCGCCGCAGCCAGCAAACACTGGGTTTTCCTGCGGTCTCCGCCGGCGGATTTTCGCTTTTCCTGATAATGACTTTCATGGTGGTGGCGATGCCTTATATGTACACCGACAATATCCCCAGCGCCCTGGCTCAACCGCTCACAGCCCAGCAAACTCGCGGGGAAGCATTGTACAGGACCCTCGGATGCGAGTACTGCCATAACCAGTTCATACGTACCCAGGACTGGGCGATGGGAACGGTATCGGAAAGCGGGGACTTTTACTATTCAGTCCCTAACTTCCTGGGAACCGAACGTACCGGACCATCACTCGGGCAGATCGGGGGCAAGAGACCCACTGAATGGCATATCCAGCATGACGCCAACCCGCGATCAGTTTCCCCGAGTTCAATAATGCCTGAATTCGATTTCCTTTCCGCAAACCAGCTTTCGGACCTTGTATCATATATCCAGGGGTTAGGCACCGAAAACCTGGATACGCAGGCCTTCCAGCCATTGGTACCGTCACAATTCGCGGACGAGGCAAATCCAAATACTGCAGTCCTGGCCGAGGTCATACCCGGTTACGACCCGGTTCAGCAGGTCTATTCGGGCGATCCGGCGGCCGGTAAGGCATGGGGCGATATATTCGATATGGGGAAACAACTCTTCCTTGAGAAATGTTCTTCATGCCATGGTTGCTCAGGCAACGGGCAGGGAGCCTACGCGCGCCAGGTGGTCACCCGCCCGGCAAACATCCACGAACGGGTTATCAACTATCCTGTAAACCAGGACGCTTTCCATTACTGGCGCATCCATGAAGGGGTGCCCGGAACCGGTATGCCGGCCTGGGGAATCTCTACAAGCGACACGGACATATGGCTTATCTCCAGCTACGAGGAAAGCTTCAAAGCCGGCGCCGTCCGAACAATATCCGGAGACGTGTCGGACGCTGAAGGCGACAACTTCGACGCCACCCAGCATCCAACCCCTCAGATCGCCGGCACGCAAGCCGATTACCTGAAGGGCCAATCTTTCTTCAACCTGTATTGCGCCCAGTGCCATGGGGACCTGGGCCACGGCGACGGACCGGCCTCAATCGCTGCCGCTGGCGGCTACATCAACCCGCAGCCGGCCAACTTCGAAGAGAGCAACCATGATTTCCAAAACTATGGGCGCTGGTTATGGAAGATAAGCGAAGGCGTAGAAACGACCAACATGCCGCCGTGGAAATACGCTTTTACCTCCACCGACATGGCGCAGCTGGTTTTCTACGTGCAGACCTTCGCGGCTCCAGCCGACTATACCAAGTGGGCACCGTTATATACAGACTCTTTCGCACAAAACTTTAAAGGATAAATATATGGATGAAGCGACAATAGCCCAAACAATCGAGACAGCGCTCATCTTCGCGATTTTCCTGGGATTTTTAATCTGGGGCATACGCAGCGGGCAATTCAAAAATATAGAAGAGGCCAAATACAGCATGTTCCCTGACGACGCCAACGAAACGAAAAACCCTACTGACAGGTTGAAGGAGGGTGATAAAAAGAAATGAGTAGCAACGTCCACCTCGCCTGGTTCGTCCTTCTGATAATGGGTATCGTGAGCCTATTAACCTACCTGGCAGTCCGCGCGGGGCACGGCTATTCTGTGGAGGACACGCAGGCGCATGCAGAGACTTTCGGCGGCGTCGTGCAGGAAGGGCATGGAGGCACTCCTGCAATCACCCTGGTCGTCATCTCGACGATAATTATCTGGGCAATCATCTACCTGATAATGCACTGGAGGCAATTTGCAGTCGTATTCTTCAGATAGCCTAATCTCGCTATTTTCAGAGAGTCAGGCGAGGTTGGGCGACATCAGCTCAACCTCGCCCGGCAGCCTCTATAACCAGAGACTGGCCATCATACTGGGAATACTGACGTTTCTATCCGCGTTCGCAGTATTCGCGTCCTGCCGCGTTATACCTGTTATCTTTCGCAGACTGCACAAGGACCCTCTGAAATCACGCGTTTACAAAGCCTTCTATGACGGGCATTTCTTTACATGGTGGGCATTCATTACCATCGCAATCCTCCACATCATGACCGCATTTTTTCATACCGGGTTTCCAAAATCCGGGGACCCTGATGCACCGGTACACTGGTGGATACTCGGATTTGCTTTCAGTTCGCTGATTTTCTTCAGTCTCGTAATCTTTTCGTGCCGGCTGCTTAACCCGTTCTGGAATTTCTTCACCGGTAAAAGCCCTTTGGAAAACAAGTGGATAAAATGGGTATACTCTCATCACGGCTTCTGGTGGTGGCCATGGATATTTTCATTCGTCGCACATATCGCCATAGCTTATGCTCACACGGGCATCTGGCCTAAATAGCATCTTGTGAATCTCTCGGGCTTATCATGTTTACGACTCGACAATTGGATAATGCTTTGAAAAAAACCAGTGAATACCTCAAACTCGCCGGGAAAGCCATCGTTTTGACGGTGCTCGTATTCGCGGCGGGCTGCGGTTCGAGTGGCACTAAAACATTCAGCATCAAAGAGGGCGTCCAAGGGTTCAGTTTCGAATACCCTTCGTCCTATTCTTTAATCCGCATAGATTTAAGCAATACTTCTGATTCTGCCTATACTACAATCGGCCTCGGAGCCAGGATCGGAGATGCGATCAGCGAGATATATGTATATGTTTGGCCCGCGAGCGCTGACCTTTTAACTGCAACAGCAACTGTTGAAACCCTGTTAACCAATGCCCAGGGAGTCCTCACTGATTTCGCTCTCGATAAAAAAACGGCCACCACCGTCGACGGCCAAATCGCCGCAGGTGCCTCTTTTACAGCGATCGATTCAGGTTCCGGTTCAGGAAGCCCAACGGGCCCGGCTTACTACCGCATCACTTGCTTTATGTATAAAAGCCTGATAATAGAACTGGACATGACTTCTGATGTTTCTCTAAAAGAAGTTACACAGGGAGACTATGACCACCTCTTGCAGACTTTCGCAGTTTTGAATTGACGCACATAATATCGACCCGATCCCCCACGTCCTGTTGTCCGAACGAAACTTCCCTACATCAGGGCTTCACCTTCGAGGTCGAAAATAGCAGTCCTGGCGGATGACCAGGAATGAAAATCGGCTCTGGATCCCGGCTATCCGGCCCTGATAGCACCTTTGAGACTATAAACAGAGGCCCTGCGCCAATGGCGGCAGGGCTCCCGTTTTTACATTTTCCTGTTTGGATTATCCGGTGACGTCGCGTTTCTTGAACAGGTAATATCCGAGGACAAGAAAGACGAGACTGTAGAGGCTGAGAACGATAATGGCATGGGGCACGCTCGGCAACACCGACGCCCCTGCCCCACCGTTTCCATTGATTTGGACAGACGAGGATTGATTATTGAGGCGCTGGATAGCGCTTACGTTTGCGGAAAAAAGGTAGTCCGGTACGTGAGAGATCCAACCATGCACGCCACTCATTATGCCGGTAACGATGGTTTCCAGGAAGAAAACACCGATGCTGGTGGCAGTGCCGGGCATGGCGGAGCGTCCGACAATGGCCATCAAAAAGGCCAGTAAACCATAGGGCATGATTATGAAAAAAGTACGCAGGAAATCAAGGGCCTGGTTCCAAGCGTAGGCGCCGGTGAAGAACCCGAGACTGAGGGATTCGCCGTTCACCCCGACAACGATGAAGCGGGTGATAAAACCAACCGCCACAGCAATCACCATCCCCGCAAAGATAAAAATCGTTATCGATACCAGTTTGGCGGTGAGGAATTTAAAACGGCTCTCAGCCGAAATGAGCTCGGTCCGGATGGTCTTCCAGCCATATTCATTGCCTACGGAACTCGCTGTGAAAATAGCAGCCAGGAAAAGGCCGAAGAAGGAGAATATCGAGAGGGCGGAAGGGATGGCGGAAGAAAGCAGGTCGTTGTGCAGCGGCCCCATTCCGCCTGTCCCGGTGGCTCCCGGCCCGGCTACGGTGGCGTTCTTGGTGGCAGCGAAAATAAGCAGGTTCGCAAGTACGATTATGGCTACAATGATGATGAGGAACACTTTGGTCATGGTGCGGCTGCCAAGTTTGAGCATCTCCGCGCTGATCATGCGGCGCAATCCGGAAAAAGGCCCGTTCGTTGAAACAGTTGTCGTACTAGTCACCGCTGGCACCTCCTGTCAATTGCAGGAAGACATCTTCTAAACTTGAAGTTCGGTTCGCCATTTCTGAAGCAAAGATGCCCTTTTCAGCCAGCGCCTGGGTGATCTTGCCCTGGCTGCCGGAGGGAATATCGACAACCACGTATTCGCCGTCCCTTTTAGCCGATTTGACCCAGGACAGTGCTGAAAGTATGGCCAGAGATTCGTCAGGTTTCTCCGTCTTTATCTGGAACAGGCTGCCCTGCGACAGCAACTCCCTTATGGGGGCGTTGCGGATTACCGTCCCTTTCTGAATGATGGCTACATGATCGCAGACCATCTCCACTTCGTGGAGCAAGTGGCTGCACAGCATCACCGCGCGGCTTTCATGAGCCAGGCACGGTATAAGATCCCGTATCTCTTTTGTCCCGGCAGGGTCGAGGCCGTTGGCCGGCTCGTCGAGGATGAGGAGCTCGGGGCCATGAAGGAGGGCTCGAGCCAGGGA
>Ga0118677_10015018_pt1 | contig 10817 bp, 7 predicted proteins | sample AliMusrvi5mmetaG_FD_86154 | JGI IMG/M metagenome (GOLD analysis project Ga0118677, IMG submission 86154)
CACTCAAACCATGGAACATGTACAATGGTCCCATCCATTCCGAGTCACGTTTTGACAGGTAATCATTTACAGTTACCACATGTACACCTCTGCGGGTCAATGCGTTAAGGAAAACAGGAAGGGTGGCCACCAGCGTTTTACCTTCACCTGTTCCCATTTCCGAGATTTTACCTTTGTGCAAAACCACACCACCAAAGAGTTGTACATCGTAATGCACCATTTCCCATTTAATAAGGTTTCCACCGGCAGTCCATTCGTTTTTATAAATGGCTTTCTCGCCGTTAATAGTCACAAAATCGTGGGTAGCTGCCAAATCACGGTCAATCTGAGTAGCAGTTACCAGAATTTCAGGATTTTCGGTCAGACGACGTGCAGTGTCTTTAATAATGCTGAATGCTTCGGGAAGCACTTCGTCCAAAACGACTTCATATTTGTCGGTGATTTCTTTTTCAAGTTTGTCAATTTCCGTGTAAATCTTTTCACGGAGGTCTATTTCAGTTTCTTCAATGCTTGCTTTCAACTCTGCAACACGTGCAACTTCAGCGGCCACATAGTCCTGAATACGTGTTTTTAGTGTTTCGGTGCGGTCACGAAGTTCATCGTTGCTGAGCGTTTTTATTTCTTCGTAAGTAGCTTTAATTTTATCAACAAAGGGTGTTATTTCTTTCAGGTCGCGTTGTGCTTTATTACCAAGAAGTTTCCCCAAAAATTCATTTAATTTCATATCTCAATGTTTAATTAGTATTATGTCAGTATGTTTTTGTCAGTTTTGTCATGTTTTGCGAAAAAGACTGACAAAGATACTATTTTTAGTTTTAAAATACGATTATCAGACCAATTTATTCGCAGACCTGAGTGTTACAAAAAGCACTCCAAAATTTTATTAAAATTGGTTTTGCGATTTTTTTAGTCATAAAAAAAATGTATAAAAATGAGATTATTGATAACAGGTTCAAATGGTTTTGTGGCAGGAAGTGTGATTGAAAATGCCAAAGGAAAATGGGAAATACACGGTATTAGTAAATCCGAAAGTCTCACCAGTGAATCCGGCTTTTATTATCATTGCCTTGATCTTCTGGAGGATCAGGCATTAATCACTCTTTTTGATGAAATCCGGCCCGATGCAGTCATTCATACTGCAGCAATGGCCAATATCGATATTTGTCAGATTAATCAGGAAGAGGCAGAGAAGGTGAATGTTGGAATCACAGAAACAATTTCCCGTCTTTGCCAGGAGCATAGCGTTAAATTGGTCTATTGTTCTACTGATACTGTTTTTGACGGAATCAAAGGAGATTACACTGAGACAGATGCACCTCATGCAGTTAATTTTTATGCCGAAACTAAAATTAAGGCAGAGCAGATCGTACTTTCAGCATCACCCGGAAACGTTGTGGCAAGGTTGGCACTGGTCATGGGGATTCCGGTAATCGGACAAGGAAATTCATTCCTTGCTGACACTATCGGGAAGCTTAAAAAAGGAGTTCAAATACCATTTCCTGCAAACGAAATCCGTACTCCAATCGATGTAATTACGTTAGGACGTGCACTGGTAGAACTCGCAGGAAATCAATTTTGTGGAATTATACATCTTTCAGGTAACACTAAGATCAACAGATATGAGATGGGCCTTGAGATTGCAAAGGCACTTGGATACCCTACTGATCTGATCATCAGCACCAATTCAAATGCTATGCAGGGAAGGGCTCCGCGTGCCAATGATGCATCCATGGACAATTCACTGGCAAGACAAATTTTAAAAACTCCGATGCTAACATTATCTGAAGGTTTGAGATTGACACTTAATTTTAAAAATTAAAATAATCATACAATGAGCAAAATCAAATTTGATCTGGAAATTAAATTTGGATCCCAATACGGGAAAGAAGAAGAAGAAGCTGTGTTGAAAGTATTGCGTAATAATGCACCAACCAGCGGAGATGAATGTATCGCATTCGAAAAAATGTATGCCGAATATTCGGGTGCAAAGCATGCAAGGGTGGTCAACAATGGAACATCAGCCCTCTTTCTTTCAATGATTGGTATTGGTTTGAAACCGGGTGAAAGGGTATTGACCACTCCTATCACCTGGATTGCAACGGCGGCCGCGCCGATCACACTTGGTGCCGAGGTTGACTTTGTCGATATCGATCCAGTTACACATAACCTTGATCCCAATCAACTGGAAGATAAGCTGTCACCCAATACCAAAGCGGTTATCCCGGTTCATCTTTACGGACAGCCATGTGAAATGGATGAAATAATGGCCTTATCAGTAAAACACAACTTTGCTGTTGTCGAGGATGCTGCTCATGCCATCGGAGCGGAGTATAAAGGGAAGAAGGTGGGTACAATAGGCGCGACAGGATGCTTCAGCTTTCACGAACAAAAGAATATCTCTACCCTCGGTGAAGGGGGAATCGTCCTGACCAACGACGATGATATTTTTGAACGGATCTCCCTTTACCGATCACATTGCACCAGGGTACATGGCGTAAGTACCAAATACTGCTCGCTGGACGAAGAAAAATTCCCTATTGGCAAAAAATTCTGGTGGCAGGACTTTGATGATTGCGGATACAATTTCAGAATGACTGATATTCAGGCTGCTGTAGGTATTGAACAATTGAAAAAGGTAGATCGTCTGAACCAGAACAGAATTAACAATGCGGCCTATATCAGCAATGGTCTTGCAGATGTTCCGGGACTGACCTTGCCAACTGTCAGACCTTATAACAAGCATGTTTTTCATCTTTATCCGGTAATGATCGATCCCAAAGAGTTCGGCATGACCAAGGAGGATTTTATCTATGATATGCTGAACAAGTTTGGCATCAAGGTTGGATTTCATTATATCCCGCTTCACTACTCGACAGCATTTAAAAACCGTGGATTCAAAAGAGGGCAGTTCCCTAACGCAGAAAAATTAGGAGATCAACTCGTCACACTTCCGATCAATCCACGTCAGACTGAAGAAGCGCTGGAATATTTGGTTAACAGTATTAAGGAGGTTAGAAAATAAATCATTAAACAAATACAAAACATAATAAAATGTCATCGGAATTTGTAGAAACGATAAAATCATTAATCGGAGATGGCAGGTTTTTCATCCCATCCAAACCCGTATTTATCACCCGGTCACCGGGAAGGCTCGATCTTATGGGTGGAAACGATGACTATACCGGAGGACTGGTTTTTGAATCAACCATCCGTGAGGCAACTTATGCCGCCGCCCAGCTTCGGAGTGATCAGCTCATTGTTTTGAAAAACCAGACAGCTTCGGATGCAGGATGGCAGGGTGAAGTAACGATCGCATATAATGAACTTACTGATGACTCAACCGTCCGAAATTATGTCAACAGTTCACCAGCAATTCGTTGGACTGCTTATGTATTGGGGACACTCTATTATCTTAGGAAGAGATTCTCGGTTCAGGCGAATTCAGGGATTCAGGTATATATGGAATCGACCGTCCCACTAAACAGGGGTGTCAGCTCTTCTGCCGCAATCGAGGTATCGGTAATGAAAGCTGCTGCTGCTGCGTATGGTATTGAGCTTTCAGGAATTGAACTCGCGCTTGCCTGTCAGTGGGTCGAAAATGTGATTGCCGAATCGGCTTGTGGAATCATGGACCAGATCGCGGTAGTTGCCGGGAAAGAGGGATTTATACTTCCCCTTGTTTGTCAGCCATGTATTCCGGAACCACTGATTCAACTCCCCAAAGAACTACAAATCTGGGGGATAGACTCCGGAGTAAGTCACCAGGTATCAGGTATTGAGTATGAAGCAGCCCGTGCTGCCGCCTTTATGGGTTACAAAATAATCTGTGACTGGGAGCAAATCGCTGTAACTGTAGATGACCGGAGTGAGATTGAGCGATATACAGATTCCTGTTGGGACGGTTACCTGGCCAATTTATCAGTCTCCCTTTTTCATGAAAAATATGAACCGACGCTACCCGTCAGGATGAGCAGCACTGAATTCCTTGCACAACATGAATTTCACGTCGATCCATACACTCAGTTGAAGGAGGGTGTTGTCTACTCCATTCGTGCCAACACCCGATATGCTGTCGAAGAGAACTATCGGGTTCAGCTGTTCTCCGAGCTGTCAAGAGGAGCATCACTGTCTCCTTCTAAAAGGGCATTCACGATGATGGGTGAACTTATGTATCAGTCGCACTTTGCCTATACGGAATGCGGACTTGGCGCTAAAGCCACCGATTATATTGTCAACCTTTTCAGAAAAGAGGGAATAAGCAAAGGAATCTATGGCGCTAAAATCACGGGTGGTGGTGCCGGAGGGACAGTAGCAATCCTGGCGGAGAAAAGTGCTTCTGAAGTTGTTCATCGTGTTTTCGACCTTTACGCTAAATCCGGAATGGGAGATCCCTACCTTTTTGAAGGGAGTTCTGATGGCGCAGATACCTTCGGAATTATTGAAATTATTGGCTAACTTTATACCTTCGAATTCAAATAAATTTGTCCCTGATTAAGAAGAATTTTCAGGGTGAATATTAGCTTGAGCAGTTCACAATATCACTGACTAACAGCATTGTGACTTTTTTGGTAAGAAAGTAATTTTCAGATTTTTAAATTATTTTATATCATCAGCTTATGAAGAAGTATAACGTTGGAATTATCGGTTACAGTTGGGTTTCCGGAGCCCATATCGAAGCGATTAATAAAACCTCCTTCGCCACTGTTACTGCTGTATGCTCATCCCGCAAACTCAACTCAGAAGAGGTCAGTTCTCAACACGGCGGGACAATTACGTGCTACACCGATCTTGCCCAAATGCTGGCAGATCCTGAAATTCATGTAATTTCTATTTGTAGTTACCCTGCTGATCATGCTCAACAGGCCATTCAGGCTGCCAAAGCCGGAAAACACCTGATCATCGAAAAGCCGATTGCCCTTTCGTGGGAAGATTGTGTTGCAGTTGAAAAAGCGGTGAAAGAGGCCGGTGTTAAAACATGCGTTGGCTTTGAATGCCGGTTCTCGGATCAGCTGTTGAAAATTAAGTCAGTCATCGATCAGGGATTATTGGGACATATCCACTATGGCGAGGTTGATTATTACCATGGCATCGGCCCATGGTATGGACAATTTCGCTGGAACACGTTAAAATCGGCTGCAGGAAGCAGCCTCCTTTCCGCAGGATGTCATGCTATGGATGCCCTTTTATTGTGTATGGGGAGTGAGTTTGAGAGCGTCAGCAGTTACGCTTCCTATTCCAAAAACGAAGACTTTGTCCCCTACGAATACCCTACAAGTTCAGTCTCCATTGTCAAATTCAAAAATGGAGCTGTCGGGAAAACTGCTTCGGTAATTGACTGTCTTCAACCCTATTATTTTCACTTCCACCTTGTCGGTAGTGAAGGAAGCCTGTTGGACAACAAGTATTATTCTACAAAAATACCGGGGCTGAACAAGAATGTCTGGACAGAACTTCCAATGAAAATGCTCGATTCAGGCGATGTATCCGATCACCCTTATCAGGCACAGTTTGAGGTCTTCTTCAAGGCTATTGAAGAAGACAAGGAGATGCCTTTAACAAATCTGGCTGAGGCCCTCAAAACGCACAAACTAATTTTTGCTGCCGATAAATCAGCCGAATCAATGAAGTAAATTCTAATTTTCAAAACTTTCCTTCAATGCAAAAAACAACATGTTTATCCATCATCCTGACTGTGTTCATGGTATATTCTGTCGAGAACAGTTTTGCCCGTTCTTATCCACCAACTTCAGCAGGGGAAAAAAATCTTCGACAGACCAAAATTCAGTTGTACAACGGCAAAGACCTTAGTGGCTGGTACACATTTATCAAAGGGAAAGGTAAAAACATCGATCCGAATCGTGTATTCACTATACAAAATGGTCTGATTCACATTTCAGGGGAAGAATTCGGGTGTATCACCACCGATGCCGAATTTGAAAACTATACCCTTGAAGTTGAATATAAATGGGGATCCATGACTTATCCCCCAAGGGTGCAAAATGCCAGGGACAGCGGGGTACTGTTAAATTCAACGGGAGAAGATGGCGCCTTTTCCGGAATCTGGATGCATTCAATAGAGTGTCAACTTATTGAAGGGGGAACAGGTGATATGCTCGTAGTTGGGGATGGCTCGGCGAAGTTCTCAATTACTTGTCCAGTGGAACAAAAAAAACAAGGCGAATCTTCTGTTTTTAAGCCAGATGGTACTCCTGCCACCATCTACGGTGGTCGGATTAACTGGTGGGGTCGCGATCCGGATTGGAAGGATATCAAGGGATTCCGGGGAGCCAGGGACCTTGAAAAACCTATCGGTCAATGGAACAAATTAAAATGTACCGTTCAGGGTCCACAGATTTTCATTTATCTGAATGGTAAATTAGTCAATCATGCAATCGATGTTCAGCCACGGAAAGGGCATATTCAGGTACAATCGGAGGGTGCTGAAATTCTGCTGAAACAAATTATTCTAACTCCTTTATCTCCAAATTAGAATCGTTTATACTCAGATAAAGAAATTGCTTCAAAATTATTGATATTCGTTAATAAATCTTAGTATGAAGAAAACAGTTTTAGGAATATTTGCCCATCCCGATGATGCGGAACTGATGTGCGCCGGAACACTCTCCCTGTTAAAAAAAGCTGGGTGGAGCATACATATCGCAACTATGACACCTGGTGATAAAGGTACGGCAGAGCTGACTCGGGAAGAGATTAGCATGATCCGCAGAGCAGAAGGGGTAAAAGCGGCGGAACTCATTGGCGGAATCTACCATTGTCTTGAATGTGATGATGTTTATATCATGTACGACCGCGCAACCATCAACAAAGCTACAGCCTTAATCCGCGAGGTAATGCCTGAAATTGTAATTACAGCGAGTCCTAATGATTATATGATCGATCATGAGATGGCCAGTCTGGTAACCCAGACCGCTTGTTTTGGAGCAGGGATTAAAAATATGGAAGCCGATGGAGAGCCTTTTGGCATGGTTCCTCATCTGTATTATGTCGATCCGATGGAGGGAAAAGATAAGTTTGGCATACCGGTCATCCCTGGTTTCTATGTCGATATTACAAATGAAATCGGAATTAAGGAGGAGATGCTGGCTTGCCATGCCAGTCAACGCGAATGGCTTAGGAAACACCATAAAATGGATCAATATCTTATTGGGATGAAACAATTCGCCGGGAAGAGAGGTGCTGAGATCAGCGTTCAATATGCAGAAGGGTTCAGGCAACATCTGGGTCATGGGTATCCTCAGGATAATATTTTGAAAGAGGTAATCGGGGATTTAGTGGTGATTAAATAATTTGAAAATTCGACAATTAGGCAATTTGATGATTCGACAATTTGAAAATTTGAGAATGCTGGGATTTCGCATTTAAGTATTTAATCCTTATGTCCGTGAATATTTTATTTTAATTCCAAGTGGCGGGAAGGCTGCCAGGAAGCAATTTTTTTGCAACGCAGTTGCTATATCTTTTTAGTACTTAGCTCAATATATTCGTAAAAGCAACTGAGTTGCGACATCTTACATATTTACGATTTCAAAAGAAAACTAGTGAAAAAATTATAAAACACATTTCCAAATCTAAAAAATTAATTCTTATGGCAAGAAAACTAAGTATGTTAGCTCCCGAATGGTGGGATTTTACAACCCTGGAGGATGATTTATTGATGGATGCTGCAAGACTTACTCCGGAAGATATCCTTCAATTATCCCGGCCCGGTTTTAAAGTTATTTTCTATGATACGTTGGAGGATTTCTACCTCGCAGAGGCACTTGAATACATTACTGCATGGAAACAGGCAACTTCAAGTAATCCTGTCGGAATATGTGGGCCTATTGGTCCTACGGAACAATTACCTTTAGTTGCCCGGATCGTGAATGCCTTGGATCTGAATCTGGGAAATGCCCATTTCTGGGGAATGGATGAGTGGTATGTTGATGGCAAAGAACTGGATGCGGACAATCCAATATCCTTTGAAAAAGCAGATAAAGATCTGTGCTTTAACCGAATTAAACCGGAGTTAAGAATGCCCGAGGCGAACATGCATTTCCCCAAAGCCGATACGGGCAAATATATTCAAAGCTGGGATAGCGGAGTTCGGTGTGCGGTCATGCAGGGTGGCCAGGGGGACACGAAGCACTGGGCATTCAATGATCCGTTTAAGAGAGAAGGTCTGTATAAGGATGCTCCCCCTACACCTGAAGAGTTTAGAAAACTCACAACGCGTGTTGTTGATCTGCACCCGATAACCTGTATGCAAAACGCACGGACCAGTGCCGGAGGTGTCGTTACCGGAATTCCAAGACAAGCCTTAACCGTTGGGCCGCAGCAGACATGGAAGGCAGATAAGGTTTCGATATGGCAGGCAGGGGCTCATGATAATCCATTCGGACAACGACTCACAGCCTTAATGATCGGTAAAAAAATCATGGACAGCGCTGTTCCGATGTCGCTACTGGCAGACCACCCAAATGTGCAGTTTAATTATTTCAGGGGTGGAATCGGAGTTTGTGAGACCGAAATGCACTAACTGCAGAAATATGATAGGATAAGGATGAAAATCTTTATTTATTATTCCAGATTTGGGTTAAAATTAATTTTCAACAATTAATAGAACACAGATGGGGCTGATTGCACAGATCGCCACAGATTGTATTAAAAATCAGTGTTTATCTGTCAGATCAGTGTTATCCGTGTTCCAATTTCAATCTCATTTGTTGGGATTTTAATTCGTCGGTATCGGTCAACAATCACATATGACTAAATCAAATTGCATAAAAACTTGCCTCATGAAATTATTTGTAAAAAGTGGTTTGTTATCCGGGATACTCTTGTTTTCATTAATCACCTTAACCTTTGGTGCTGAAAGAAATAGCAAAGCTGCTAATTCCGTCAATGTTCACCAATGGGTAATTCAACACTTTGCAAAAGGAAAACTCCCGCCATTTTCGTTTTTATATGGTGGCAAGAGTTCCGACACGTTTATAAGGACGTGGCAGTATCGTTCCGAAACATTAAAAAATACCGATCCAAATATTGAAGAATCAGTTTACACTTACACAGATCCCCAAAGTGGGCTTGCAGCCAGGTGCTTTGTCACCTGTTTTAAAGATTTTCCTGCAGTTGAATGGGTGGTGAAATTTGAAAATACCTCAACAAAGAATACTCCTGTATTAGAAAAAGCAAATGTTATTGATTACTCATTTGGTGCACAGGAAAAGGGGGCGTTTGTCTTGCACCATGCCCATGGAAGCAACGCTGAACGGTGTGATTTTCAGCCAATTGATGAAAATATGGAGATTGGGAAATCTGTTTATATGACCCCAACAGGTGGTCGTTCATCGGACAATACCGCATTCCCGTTTTTCAACCTGGAGATTCCTGGTCATCAGGGTGTTATGGTGGCAGTTGGCTGGACGGGAAAATGGTTTGCCGACCTGGTTCAGACCAATGAAAAATCGGTTTCCCTGAAATCGGGTATGGAAAAGCTAAAACTTACGCTTCTTCCAAAAGAGCAGATCCGCACTCCCAAAATCTCACTGCTTTTCTGGAACGGCGCAGACCGGATGACGGGGCACAACGAATTCCGGAAATTTGTCCTCGCCCACCATTCGCGCAAGATTGATGGAAAGCATGTTGAATTGCCGTTTGCCACATTTCTGGCCCGTGAAGGTCCACCTCCGTGTAATGAACATACCTGTTCAACGGAATCTTTTTCTGTTGCACTGATCAACCGTCACAAGCAATTCGGGATTGTCCCTGAAGTATTCTGGCTCGATGCAGGTTGGTATAAATGCAACGGCAGCTGGCCAAACGTTGGCAACTGGAGTCCGAATACCGAAAATTTCCCCAATGGGTTTAAACCGGTTACGGATGCTGCCCACAAGGTTAGGGCGAAATTCCTGCTGTGGTTCGAACCTGAACGGGTAACCAAAGGTACATTGTTTGCCAATCAAAATCCCGACTGGCTGATCAACCTTAAAGGAAATGGCAATTCGCTGTTTAACCTTGGAAATCCGGAAGCCCGGGTCTGGCTCACCGATTATATCTCTGATTTTTTAAAGAAAGAGGGGGTTGACTATTATCGCCAGGATTTCAACTTCGATCCCATGCCCTACTGGGAGGTAAACGACAAACCTGATCGCATCGGAATCTCTGAGATCCGCCATATTGAAGGGCTTTATGCCTTCTGGGATACGTTGCTTGAACGGTTCCCAAACCTGATCATAGACAACTGTGCGAGCGGCGGACGGCGTATTGATCTGGAAACGATTTCACGAAGCTCACCACTGTGGCGTACTGATTACCAATATGGTGAACCTGAGGGTGCCCAATGTCATACCTATGGGCTGAACTTCTATCTTCCGCTCCACGGCACAGGAAATTTCACGATCTCACCTTACCATTTCCGCTCAAGCATGAGCGCCTCGATGGTGATCAACTGGGATATTAATAGCCGGGAACATTCACAGCCCGAACTTCAAAAATATTTTAAAGAATTCCAGCGTTTACGCCCCTTTTACTATGGGGATTACTATCCGCTCACTGCTACTGAAAATATGACCAAAGACAATGTGTCGCTCGCCTATCAGCTGAACCGGCCTGATCAGAGCGACGGAGTTATCATGGCCTTCCGGCGTAAGAATTGCGAAACAGAATCTGTCAAGGTCAAACTCCGCGGCATCGATTCAAAAATGAGCTATGAACTGACCGATGAGGATTCGCAGGTAAAAACAACAGTTACCGGGGAGCAACTAATGAAAAGTTATGAGCTGATCCTGAAGAATAAGCCGGGATCGGTGTTGATA
>Ga0118677_10015019_pt1 | contig 10817 bp, 8 predicted proteins | sample AliMusrvi5mmetaG_FD_86154 | JGI IMG/M metagenome (GOLD analysis project Ga0118677, IMG submission 86154)
TGAACTCTTACATAAATGTAAGTTTGTTTAAAAACAATGTTTTAGTGTCTAATTTATATAAATTCTGGATGTTAAAAATGCTAAAATATCATTTCACAATTCAAGAATTCAAGTACCTTTGTGCGGTTCCTAAAAAAGCAATTATTTATGGTAAGTAAGAATATTGTAGATCGGGATGAAGTAGTAATCAAGTTTGTTGGTGACTCAGGTGATGGCATGCAACTTACTGGAACTCTTTTTTCTGATACAGCAGCCCTTGCCGGTAACGACCTGGCAACTTTTCCTGATTATCCTTCTGAAATTCGTGCTCCACACAATACTGTTGCAGGAGTTTCAGGTTTTCAAGTCCATATCGGACGTACTAAAATTCATACCTCCGGAGATTTATGTGATGTCCTGGTAGCTATGAATCCGGCCTCTCTCAAGGCCAATCTTAAATGGGCCAAGCCAGGTGCTACTGTTATTGTCGATGCAGACTCATTTGAAGAAGATGCATTTACAAAAGCCGGGTATACACAAAACCCACTTGACGACTCCACATTGTCAGGCTTTAATCTGATCAAGGCACCCATATCTTCAATGACCAGGGATGCATTGGCTGAGATTGGTTTGGATAGTAAAACCGCAGAAAAAAGCAGAAATATGTTTGCATTGGGTATTGTTTGCCATCTCTTCAGTTGGAATGGTGAAGTTACTCAATCCATCCTCGCACAGAAATTCAAGAATAAGCCCAATATTATCTCAGCAAACAAACTTGTTTTAGAAGCAGGCTATAGTTATGCTGATACTGTTGAAGCATTGCCCACTTTAAGGGTTCAACCAACGAAAGAAATTAAAAAGGGACGCTATCGTAATATTACCGGAAACATTGCAACTGCATGGGGTTTTCTGGCTGCATCAGAGCGTTCAGGACGACCAATTTTTCTGGGGTCTTATCCTATTACTCCGGCTACAGATATCTTACAGGAGCTTGCAAAACACAAATCTCTTGGCGCAAAGGTCTTTCAGGCCGAGGATGAAATAGCCGGTATTTGCTCTGCCATAGGTGCAAGCTATACAGGTTCTTTGGCGCTCACAACTACTTCAGGTCCCGGCCTTTCACTCAAGAGTGAAGCTATAGGACTTGCAGTGATGACTGAACTTCCTATCGTTATTGTTGATGTACAACGAGGTGGTCCTTCTACAGGTTTACCCACCAAGAGTGAACAAAGTGACTTAAATCAGGCACTGTTTGGACGCAACGGAGAATGTCCTGTTGTCGTTATAGCAGCAGGATCACCGGTAGATTGTTTCTATTCTGCTTATGAATCTGCAAAGATTGCAATGGAACACATGACTCCGGTTATCTTGTTGACCGATGGTCAGCAAGCCAATGGGTCAGAACTTTTCCGAATTCCGAGGGTATATGACTTGCCAAGAATCAATCCACCTATTGCAGAAGCCAACGATCCTGACTATCAACCATATAAACGTGATCCTAAAACCCTTGCTCGTCAATGGGCTTTACCAGGTACAGATGGACTACGCCACAGAATCGGTGGTCTGGAGAAAGAAAATATCACTGGAAATGTATCCTCTGACCCTGCTAATCACCAGCTGATGGTTAATCTGCGTCAGGCTAAGGTTGACAAGGTTGCTGATTTTATTCCAAAGCTTGAAGTTACCGGTGATCCCGATGCTGACCTGTTGGTTGTAAGTTGGGGGGGTACACATGGAACAATGCTTACTGCAGTCTCAGAAATAATTGGTCAGGGGAAGAAAATAGCACATGCACATTTTAAGTACATCATGCCATTGCCTAAGAACACGAAGGAAATTCTGGGTAAATACAAGAAAATTGTTGTCTGTGAACTTAACATGGGTCAGTTTGTCAATTATCTAAGAATGACCCATCCTGAATTTAAATATGAGCAATTCAATAAGGTACAGGGTCTGCCATTCATGGTTTCAGAACTTGTTGTAAAATTTAACCAATTGCTGGAGGAGAAGTAAAATGATCAAAAACACAATAGAACGTACTTCAGTTGAGCTTACCAAAGAAGACTTTGTAAGCGATCAGATGGTAAAATGGTGCCCCGGTTGTGGGTCACATGCTATCCTGAGTTCAATTGAAAAGGTTTTTCCAAAGATAGGATATCGCAAAGAGAATTTCATGGTAGTATCGGGCATCGGGTGTTCATCACGTTTCCCATATTATGTAAACACTTATGGCATCCATGGGATCCATGGTCGTGCTGCAGCTATTGCTTCCGGTGTCAAGATTGCCAGTCCACGTCTGAGCGTATGGATGGCAACCGGTGATGGAGACTCAATGGCCATTGGTGGTAACCACTTTATCCATATTATTCGTCGTAATATCGATGTTAACATTTTACTGTTCAACAATCAGATTTACGGATTGACCAAAGGACAATATTCACCAACGACTCCAATGGGAGCCATAACAAAATCCAGTCCACAGGGAACCATCGAACATCCTTTCAATCCCGGAGAACTTGTCCTTGGTGCACAGGGAACTTTCTTTGCCCGCGCTACAGACAATAACCCAAAACTGATGGTCGATGTTATGTTTGAAGCGGCTAAACACGACGGAACTTCAATCGTTGAGATCCTGGAGAACTGTGTCATCTTTGCTGATAAGACACATGCAGCTGTTACAGCTAAGGATCTGCGTGACGATTTCCAGGTAATCCTTAAACATGGCGAACCACTTATCTTTGGAACCAATAAAGACAAGGGAATTCGTTTAAATGGAACACTGCTGGAAGTAGTTAAGATCGGTGAGAATGGCATTACTGAGAAGGACTTACTTATCCACGACCAATATAGTCATGATCCTGGTATTCATCTGATGCTGGCTAAGATGGCACCGCCTCATTTTCCAATGGCTTTTGGTGTTATCCGTTCAGCCATGTATCCCACTTATGATGATATGGTAGAAGACCAAATCACTCTAGCCAAAAACACTTCAAAGATCAGGTGTGTTGATGACCTGTTGAACAGTGGTGAGACCTGGGAGATTAAATAACACATTTCAATTAGAACGGCGCCTTCACAGGGCGCCGTTTTCGTTATCTTTGCATTATGCTTGACAGGTTTCTACAATATATCAAAAGACATCAGCTGATAGCATTCCACGACAGACTCTTGCTTGCTGTCAGTGGAGGCATCGATTCCATGGTGATGTGCGAACTGTTTCACCAGAGTGGGATTCGTTTTGATATAGCACATTGCAACTTTTCATTGAGAGGGGAGGAGTCGGATGGGGATGAAATGTTGGTCAGGACTTTAGCCGATAGGTTAAAAGTAACCCTTCATGTCAAAAAATTTGATACTTCATCATATGCTGCCAGGGAAGGTGTTTCCATTCAGATGGCTGCACGTGATTTACGATATGAATGGTTCATGCAATTGGCACAGGAAACAGGGTATAATAAGATTGCCATTGCCCATAATCTGAACGATCAGGCAGAGACATTTTTTATCAATTTATTACGTGGGACAGGGATTGCAGGACTCCGTGCCATGAAACCAATGCATGAAGGTTACATCAGGCCGTTATTGTCTTTTACAAGGGAGGAAATTGAGAACTTTGCCTCAGAAAATGACTGTTTATTTCGTGAAGACTCAAGCAATGCATCCGACAAGTATCTACGCAATAAGATTCGTCATCATCTGATGCCATTATTGAAGGAATTTCAACCCGAGATCTATCCAATCTTTTCTGAAAACCTTGAACGCATTGCCGAAACTGAGAAAGTCTTTCTGAATGAAATCGAAAGACAACGTAAGAAAATATTGCATGTATCAGGAACCCGTCAAATGGTCAGTATTGAACCTTTAAAACTACTGGACCCAATACAGACTTATCTTTTTGAATTCATTAAACCATTTGGGTTCAACGAATCTACTGTATCTCAACTTGTGTCAGTGTTGAATGATATTCCGGGAAAGGTGTTTCTTAGTCCTACTCATCGGTTGATTAAAGACCGGGACTTTTTAATCATAGAGCCTTTATCTGAACTCAAAATTGACAATCCTGAAGTGTTGATCGATGAAAATACTCTAAGGTTGGACGTCCCGTTTGATTTAGAATTTAAGAATATAAACCGTCACCAGTTTACTGCCTTTAATCCGTCTCCATTGATCGCCTGGTTAGATAAAGACAAACTCAAGTTTCCTCTCTGTTTGAGAAGAATGCATACCGGAGACCGGTTTCGTCCTATTGGCATGAAGGGTTTCAGAAAACTAAGTGACTTCCTTACAGATTTAAAGATTCCATTGCCCGATAAACAAAATACCTGGGTAATAACTTCAGGAATAGATATCGTATGGGTGGTTGGTTATCGTATAGATGACCGTTATAAGGTTACAACCCAAACAAAAGAGATTTACAAAATCGTAACCCAATCAAAGGGATAATCAATTTGCATTATCAGCTTTTCTTTTTCCGCAGTAAATCTAAAACACCATTGATAAAAGTCAAAGGGTGTACGGGATTTCCCGGAACATAGAGATCGATTTTATATTTCGATAGAAACTCACGGTTTAGTGCCGGACTGTCTGCAAAGATACCACCACTGATAGCATCTATACCTGCCAGTATAATGATTTTAGGGTCCGGTGTTGCGTCATAACAGATCTGCAAAGGTTCTGCCATGTTTTCAGTTATAGGACCTGTAATGACTATCCCATCGGCATGACGGGGTGAAGCAACGAATTCTATTCCAAATCGGCCCACATCAAAATTCACATTTCCCGAAGCGTTCAGTTCCAGCTCACAGCTGTTATCACCTCCGGCAGAGACCTGACGCAGTTTCAGCGATCCATGAAACATCTCCTGAATCTCTTGTCTGATCAGGTCAGCATTTAGTTCCAACGGCTTATCCACACCCATGTGGACAATCAAATCCTTTCTGTCGTTGGTGGCAATCTTATAATCAGTAGTAAACTGAATTTTCTTAGGAAAAGCAAATGCACATTCCCCGCAGAAAGTACATTTTCCAAGATCCATTGATATAGGTGAACCTGTCAGTGCTCCGGTAGGACAGATCTCTGCCAGTAGTTCATCATCAACCAGTTCGTTTGTGATAATCGGTCTCCCTCTGAAGATCCCGGGTACCTTAGCCTTTGTAACGTCAGGTATATATTGTTTTCCTTGATGATAAAGGATTTTCAAATTATTGAACATAATGCACTCTTTAAAAATTATAAATCGTGTCCTGAGTATGAATGGTCAAAACTCTTGTTACTGATTGGGAAGTCTGAGATTTCATTATTTCTGACAGCAATTCCCAAAGCCAACCAGTTATTAAAAGAAGGATCTTTGATTTTGTAATGTCTCAATTCACCTGTTTCATCTGTTATGGCACAATGACAAATCTCACCTCTCCATCCTTCAACCAAAGAAATACCAAACATATTTGCAGCCGGGGAACTAATTGCAGTTCTGGTTTCAGTTATTTCGGGTAACTCCTTTAGAAGTTTACGGATATAACAGATTGATTGTGCGATTTCCTGTCTGCGCATCTGTGCTCTGGAGTAGACATCACCGTGATGTTTGATGATGGGTTTATGTTCAAGGATAGGGTACAAATCATGTGGATGAGATAAACGGATATCTCTGTTCACACCACTCATCCTGGCAGACATTCCAACAGTTCCTATCTTTCTGGCATCCTCTTCACTCACAACGCCTGTTTTCTCAAAACGTGACAATGCACTTGGCATTCGGAACAACTCCTGGCACATCTCATTAAAGTCAGGTTCATAAGCATCAAGTACACTTGTTAATGTAGCTGCCAGTTGTTCGGTGTAAGGAAAATTAGACTTTCCAACTCTGATAAGGCTTTTTGCAAACCTGTTACCACACCATTGTTGAAAATAATTAATGATCGGTGTCCTCAATCTACCAAACACAGCGCTTCCCAATTGGTAAGCAATATCAGTACACATCCCACTTAAATCACCGGTATGGATTGCAATTCTTTCAAGTTCAAGCGCTAAAGTTCTTGCAAACTGTAAATCCTTATCGGGAGTATATCCACAAAGGCTTTCCCACAAATTAACAAAGGCTATCGAATGTCCTGCAACTGTATCTCCTGTAATAGATTCAGCCAGAGTAATCCTTTGCAGAATCTTTTTCTTTTCCAGAAACAGCTGTTCTACTCCACGGTGTTGATAGCCCAGTTGTATTTCCAGATGTAAGATTTGTTCTCCATTACAGATAAACCTAAAATGTCCCGGTTCAATAATCCCTGCATGAATAGGTCCAACTCCAACCTCGTGTAACTCTTCACTGGTGATGCTATAAAAGGGATAGTTGGCAATAGTTTTAGTCTGATCTGCCCTGTTTTTTGAATATCTGACAGGTTTTAACCAGGGATGATCCGAATATTCTATACCAAAGTTCTCATGGATTTCCCTTTCATATTTTTCAAATACCAGTGTATGTGCAGTGAAAGAAGGATAAGGCTTATTGGGTTCAACAACAGTCGAAGAAACATAAATCAGATGAGTTTCATCATTTGCAATACAACAAATCAGTTTGATCTTACCGGCATCAGGAAATCCATAATAATTTACACAATGATTCCCCGGATCACTCATCAGGTCAATGACATTCGATGCTAAAAACTTCCCGTATTCCAGTTCAGGAATAGAAGATAGTGGGATAGACTCCCCGTTTTTTATGCTGATATAGTTCATGTTAATGAGGTAAGTTTTGGATTGCTTCCTGAATAAGGTTTACAAATTGTAAAGGAGGATTCAATCCCAGATAAATAGATAAACCAATCAAACCGAATTGAAATGAAGAATGCCATGGATTAATCTTCGGAACATGTGAATCATCAAAATCTTCAACGGGAGTGAATAAGAGCTTGAAAATATTCTTACCAAAAGCCCAGATAATCATAGTTAAAAGTATCATCACCAGAACCAATACCGCTATCTGGTGAGCTTTAAATAGCGCGCTGAAAATCATAAATTCACTCACGAACATACCTGAAGGTGGCATTGCAGTGGCACAGATAAAACCTATCAAAATAACCATGGCACCCGTGAGGTTGTATTTGAAATAATTACCAACATCATAGATGCTTTTACTTTGGAAGACCTTGTATACCTGTGAAAACTGAAAGAAGAAACTTGATTTCACCAACGCATGCAATATAATATGCAGGATGGCAGCATAATAACCAATTCCACCTGCAGCCAATCCGATGATAACCAATCCCATATGTTCGATACCTGAGTAAGCCAACATACGTTTGATGTTTTTCACCTTCACCATATACACAGTAGCAACAAATACAGTCAGACATGCAGCAATCATCATCACATTGTTAGCCCAGGTGAAAATAGTGGTATGTGAGATGATGATAAAGATCCTGAAGATCCCCACGAAGCCCATATTCATCAATACCGTTGCAAATAAAGCTCCGGCAGGTGCAGGCGCCTTGTCTTTGGCATCGATACCGGCAGTGTACATGGGGACAAGTCCAAGTTTTGCAGTGAAGCCTGTAAAGATAAAGAGGAATGATAGCCTCAGCCAAAATACATTCAGCACTGGAGCCTTAACCAACAGGTTGTTAAAAGTAAGATCTGTTGACCCTGCCTGTCGCATGGCCATACTCAGGAACAGGATGCCAATAAAAATAAGGGTAATACTGATGGCGCAGATGAAAACATATTTCCAGGTGCCTTCCAGTGAACGTTCATTTCGATGATGGTAGATCAAAGCAGAAGCGCTGAGTATTGTGATTTCAACAAAGATCCAGGTTACGGCAATATGGTTTGACAAATAAGCAACGCCAATGGCTGTAATCAGCATTACAATTGCCGAACAATAGATTCCTCTGGATCTATTGTTCTCATGATGGTCTGTAATGTATAAATGGCTGTAATATATTGCAGGTATGGCAACAATAGTTAAAGTTATCAGTAGGAGTATTCCTAACGCATCCGGTTTGAAATACTCCAGTTCTATTACCCTTAAATGAGTATACTCATAAACCGTAAAAATACATTGTAATAGCAGAAATGCAATCAGCAGGAGATTGTTGATCTTCGTATTCCTGTTGAAGAACAAAGTCCCGCTGATAAAAAAGGCAATAATTAAATATATTCCTATCATAATACTTTAGGTAATAGATTAATCTTTTAAGTTTCTGAGTTGATCCACATCTACATCTTTCAATACATCTCCAATCTTATTGACAAAGATTCCCAATATCAGTACGCTGGCAAAAATATCGAGCAAGATACCAAGGTTCACCAACAATGGCATTTCATTACCGATAGCCAGTGAAAGGATGAAGACTCCGTTTTCGATAACAAGATAACCCATGACATGTGTAATGATTTTTTTCCGGGTCCCAATGATAAAGAGTCCCGTAAACAATGTCGACAATGCAACAATGAACGAAATCTTTTCAAGGTGTGTATCTGTAATCGAATTCGACAAGAGAATGGTGATAACAATAATCGTAGTGACAATAATCAACGACACAAAATTTGGCAGGAAGGGTTCAGTTTCCCTGGTGATGTTGTTTCGCTTTATGATGTATTTGATAAACAACGGAACCAGGATAGCCTTGACGATGATGGTTTCGAGCAAGATAAACACCAGATTGACGGTATTGATCTCATTCAATTCTATCAGCGCCACACCAAAAAGTATGACCCCCTGGAAGGCAAGAATCTTAATGTAAGTGAGCAGACGGTTTGCAATACTCAAATACAGTAACGAAATCAACAAAATGATTAAGAGTACGTTGATCATTTTAAATACAAATAAGTAGTTTCAAAATTAAATAAAGCGTTTTAATACAAGCAACACGCCAAAAAATATCAGTAAAGTTACCGAGGACAATGTAAAGATGAATTGAGGATTATGACTCATCCTGAAACGGGCCATAAAAGACTCAAGCACACCTACTACCACAGCAAAGAGTATTTGGATCCCAAAGAAAACAGGTATCGAGAAATACAAAGGCATCCCTCCAATGAAGAAGTTTGCAATTAAAGCACCATACATAGCAAACTTCAGATAAGAAGCCGACAGAATCAGTCCTAAATCAAACCCACTGTTGTCTAAAATCATCACCTCATGAACCATTGTCAGCTCAAGATGCGTCTTGGGATCATCAATAGGCATACGGCTGTTTTCAATCATGGCAATCATCATGAACACATAAGTAGCCAAAGCCCCCAACATGAATGTGATGTATGATCCGAAGTTTAAGGCAGAAAAGATTTCAAAGAAGGAAGTATGCCCGGTAAGCAAGGCAAATGAACCCATCAGGATAAAAAATGCAGGCTCAGCAAACATTGAATACAATGCTTCACGACTGGCGCCCATTCCTTCAAAACTACTACCCGTATCCAAAGCCGAAATGATACTGAAGAACTTACCCAATGCCAATACATAAGCAAAGAACACAAAGTCACCATTAAAGGAGATTATCCCTCTTGTGCTACCAAATGGAATCACCATGATGGCCATCAGGACAGAAGCAAAATAGATACTTGGGGCTATCTGAAAAATAATGGTTGTAGTCTCACTGAAGACTGCACCTTTTTTAAACAACCTGATGACATCTTTGATAGGCTGAAAAATACCCGGTCCTTTCCTTCCCGAGGAAAGACTTTTGGTTCTTATAATAATGCCTGTAAAAAACAGACTTGCAATAACAATTAACAGTAGGCTCAACATGCTACAAGTGATTTAAAAATTGAATCAACGAAATAACTTTTTCATAAACCATTGGAGTAATCAGGATCAAGGCAATGAATACGACACCGTACAAAATATAAATCTGTAGGACACCATTTTGCAGGAATGTGAACAGATTGATAAAGCGACGGATAACTTTGAGTGGGTAATCAATCAGCATTGATTCAACCTTGTCATATGGATGTGTTTCATGATGTCCCGCATCAGGGAAAATACCATGAATTTCTTTTTTCTTTTTCTCAATGCTCAAAATGGGTTCAGCCAGTTTCCGGTAGTTACGGACAAAAGAACTGGCCGTATACTGCATTTTAGTAGTTGACCCTACATAAGCACATCCCCAGGTTGTATGAACCTGAATCTGTTTTGTACTGGAAACCCTTTTGCGGATATAATAAATCAGTCCGGTGAGTGCAAATAATGCAAAAGCACACAGACTGATCATATTTAAAGTATCAAATGGGAAGAGTTGTTTCGTCTCATCTATATTTCCAATTTTACGCATAAATAAACCAACAGGCAATGAAAGCGCTTTGACAAAGAACGAGGGGAACAAACCAATGGCCAAAATCAAAACCAATCCTGCATACATAGGAGCCAACGAACCAAAGCGGTTTTCGACCACAGGGTCGTGCATTACCGTTCTTGAATTACCCAGAAATACAGTTCCGTAGGCCTTAGTGAAACACAACATGGCCAGTCCACCAATAAATGCCAATCCAAAAACACTAAAGATCAAAGCCCATAACGGAACCAGTGTTGCACTATGTAAACCCGAAAACATTCCATTGTAAATCAGAAACTCAGAAACAAAACCATTGAAAGGAGGAAGACCACAAATAGCCAGCGCAGCAATCAGAAATACAAATGCAGTATAAGGCATCTTTTTAGCAACGCCTCCCAGATGTTCAATATTCATTGTATGGGTAGCCTGGTAAACATTGCCTGCCGAATAAAACAAAAGAGATTTAAACAAAGAATGGTTAAGCGTATGTAGCAATGCCCCGGCAAAACCAAGAAGACATAGTATTTGATTATTCGTTCCCAGACCGATACATCCCAAACCAATCCCAATCCCAAT
>Ga0118677_10015020_pt1 | contig 10816 bp, 10 predicted proteins | sample AliMusrvi5mmetaG_FD_86154 | JGI IMG/M metagenome (GOLD analysis project Ga0118677, IMG submission 86154)
AAAACCCAGGGCGCTGCCCTGGGCTACCGAATGATCAGCCCTTCGGGCTTTTGAAAGTAAATCGTTGACTACTGCTATCCTGCATTATTCATAACTATTTCGAATAATGCTCAGTTAGCCCGGCAGTCCTTACGTTTCGTGAATAATCCGGGCTATACTTCGCGTGCCGTTATTCGGTAGGTATACTTTTGAGGTGGTCTTTCTTACGAGTGACAATGAATACTCACGGAGATTAACAGCGAAAGCTGGTAGGTTTAAACAAAATGTGCAGTTCATGTTTTAGCCTGCATTATTCATAACTATTTCGCATAATGCCCAGCTAGCCCGGCAGTCCTTGCGTTTCATGAAAAATCCGGGCTAGTCTCCAACTTCAGCTTCATAATTATTTATAACCTACTGAATTAAGGAGTGGTCGAGTGTTGCTAACCCCAGAGGTTCTCGAAGGATATAGCAACACTCGCCTATCCGCACTGTCACCGTAATATAGAACAGACATTACCGTTTTTTCGAGTTGCCTACAATACTCTATAAAGCAGGAAATCCCTATGCGTTATGGTCATTTCGTGTTTATTGCCATCCTTCTCCTCTCGCGGGCCTTACCCGCTGCCGAGTGGCCGCAGTGGCGTGGGCCGTTGCGCAACGGCGTGGCGCCGGAGAGTCCGGTGTTGGCGACATCCTGGCCGCAGACCGGACCACAGCGGCTCTGGTTGAGCGAGCGCATTGTCGCCAATGACGCCGGCGGCATGGGCTCGGTGGTCATTGCCGGGGACAAAGTTTACCTGTATGCCAATTGGAAAAGCGGCTTCGCCGGTGAGAAAGCCGCGCGCGATGTCGTATTTTGCCTGGATGCCGAAACCGGTAAAACTCTCTGGAAAGCAGCGTTTCCCGGTCAAGTCTATGGTAGTGGCACTTCGAGTACCCCCTGTATCGCCGGCGGGAAGTGTTATGTGGCAGGCGGGAAGCGTCTGTATTGCCTGGATGCCGTCAGTGGGGCATTGCTTTGGCAGACCGGGGTGATTGGCAATGAGATCAGTTCTTCGCCGATGCTGGTTGACGGCGTGATAGCGCTCTGCGCGGGTGTGCTGCAGGGGTTTGATGCCGTTACCGGGAAGTTCCTCTGGCAACAAGCCGCGGCAGGCAGCGGCAATAATTCCTCCGCCGCGTGCTGGACGAAAAATGGGAAGAGCTACCTGATCACGAATATGGGCCATCTGTGCTGCACGGACCCCCGCAACGGCTCCGTGCTGTGGTCGGTGGATTCGATCAACTGTAATGCGACCCCGGTCATCTCCGGCGACGATGTCGTGGTTGGATCACCGGTGTCCTGCTACAAGCTGTCCCTGCAGACAGCCGAAAAAGTTTGGATTGCCAACATCAGCGACTGCGGATCAAGTCCGCTGATCTACCAGAATTATGTATATGCCTGGGGACGCAATACCTTCTCCTGTCTCGATCTGGCAACCGGGAAAATCTCCTGGGAGCACCAGTGCAACGGTCAAATCGATTCCCCATTGCTGGCGGATGGCAAAATCATTGCGATCACAGCAGGCGGCAACCGGCTGCTGATGTTCCAGGCTACTCCGAAGGGGTACGTGGAACTGGCGCAAGCGCGCTTGTTGATCGCCAACTGTACCTCCCCTGCCATTGCACGAGGCAGGCTCTTTTTACGCCTGCATGACAGCGTGGGTTGTTATATGCTCACCCCTGGGGCACCGGCAGCAGCGCCGCGCAAGCCGGAAAATCCGCCTGATCTGGTGAATGGCGTGCAGTATGCGTATTATCACAATTACGGCAGCATGACCGTGGCGGATCTGGCCGCATGCCAGCCGGCCAATACCGGCACGGTAGCCAACTTCGAGCTCACGCCGCGACGCATGCCGAACCATTACGCCTTCAAATTCACCGGCTTCCTCGACATCCGCCAGGACGGGGACTATATCTTCTCGACCACCTCCCAGGATGGCAGCCAATTCTACATCGGCGACACACTGGTCGTCGATAACGACGGCACTCATAACGTCAACGAGATGACAGGCCTTATCACCCTCGACCCCGGCAAACACGCCTTCACACTGCTGTTCTTCCAGTACGGCGGCAACGGCAAGCTGGAGATCAGTTACGAAGGTCCCGGCCTGCCAAAACAGAAGATCCCGGACGCGGTGTTATATCGGATGAAATAAAAAGCAGTATATGGAGTAAACATCATGTCGGAACTCTTTGTCGGCATTACCACCTGGGACGATGCGCCGTTTGTGCGGCGGGCGGTCGCGGCGCTGCGGCGCACGGCGCCGGATATCGATATGCGCATCGTCGCGTGGGATAACGGCTCGCAACGGGAGACGCTGGCGGCACTGGAAGACAGCGGCGTTCCCTACTATTCACAACAGTATCCGCAAGGCGATGCTTTGAACGCCTTGCTCGAATTGAGCGACGCGCCTTATACGCTGTTGATGCACAGTGACGTATTCATGCTGCACGAGAGGTGGTTCCCCATGCTGCGGGCATGCATGGATGCGCGCGAACTCGTTCTCATCTCGCCGGAGGACATCGGCCTGGGCAATATGAACCGGCGGGCACTCGGCACGGGCATGCCGGAGAGATCTTTCATGCTCTTCGATACTGCGAAAATCAAGACCTGCCGCACCGTGCGCTGGGGGCGTTTCCTTGAATACCTTGTGCGCGGGAAGAAAATAAATTCCTTTCGCCGGCTCGATTTCTACAGCAACCACATCACCCATCGCCTACCGGCCCTGCTCAGCGCCCATGGATTCACCTGGCAGATGCTGCAGCCGCTGTCCTCGCCGCGCGAAGCATCCCCCTGGTTCACCCTCTAGCTGCCGGAGCACCCGGACTGGTCTGCCGATTTCAGCTACTACCGCTACGGTTTCGGGAATTTTTACGCCTTCAATGGGGTGATCACCCATTACCATAACTGGTATGCGCGTTCGATGACCGGCACACTGTGGGATCCCAAAGCCCCGGAGGATATTCAGTCAGTCTATCAGCAGTATTTCGAACAGTCCCTGCAGCGCTTCTTCGCGGATTACGATGCCGGACGGCTGGTGTTGCCGGCGGTGGAGTAGTTTTACGACCACCACCATTATTTCAGCTTGCTGTCGCTTACCAACCGACCCACCAGAAAATCGGCATAAGCCTCATAATCTTCCCAGGCCAGCGCGACGTTGAATGGTCGTGCGGCGGCATCTGCGCGCGTGTAGCCTTCATCATCGACGCGCACCCCCATGCGCTTCATACTTAGCCAGCGGGTGGTGCTGGCCAGATGGACTGCCACCGTGTCGAACAGCACCGACGATTGCTGCTCGGGATCGCAGCAGCCATGAAAGGTGGACGCCCAGATATGGTAGTTTTCGATGACGGCCTGCACCAGCAGATCGGGACAATCGCGCACCTGCTGATAGCGGGCGCCGTCCAGCACGACACGCGCACAGGTGTCCAGTGGCGTGATCGTCGCCTCCAGCCAGGGGGCGGTGAAGGCAGCCTGCGCTGATATGGGGTCGCATTTCACGTTCCACTCCGCGGCGATGCCTGCTTCCATTGACAGCGTCAGGTTGGTCGTAATATGCCAGTGGAAGCTGCCGTGCATGCCGACGAAGCGTGTCCGCGCGGCGATTGCGGGTTCGCGGCGCAAGGCTTCAGCCACGTTCGGCACCGGCCCGATGCAAATGAGCGTGACCGGTTCCGCGCTGCCCATGATGGTGTCGATGATCGCCTGCACGCCGTCAGCATGCACCTGGCCGGGGTAGCGGTAAAGATCGTAGTGCTCGACCCACGCGGCCTGCCGTTTGTTGGTCAGCCGGCCGCGATTCGGGATGCCGATCCCGACGGGCACATCTGCCCGTCCCGCAACCTCCAATAACCGGGCGATGAGCTTCGCGCGATAGGTAGTGTCCGCCGTGTCGGCCGCAACGAGCTTCACATCCAACTCCGGCGACTTCAGTAACATCGCCAGCGCCCAGGTATCGTCGATGTCGTCACCGATGTCGGTATCCAGGATTACCGGTATAGCTTTCATGTAACCTCCTTAGGCTCTAATGTTACTCTGAACGACAACATATTGTAAATTTGAGTTGCCCTGCTATGGTCGTAATCCGTTTTTGCTTTCGTGACACCTCGTAAGATCCTGAGTTGTCGTTCAGAGTAACATAAGAGCCTGAGTATAGCTATAAGAGAGCGGCAACCTAACACCGACGCGAAAAGCGGGGACAGGTATCACATTTTCAATAAAGCGGTCTCTCGTTTAGTGACGGAACTGTGGAAAATGTGTACCAGTCCCCGTTTTTCACTTACCGGCTCTCTTTTTTCAAATTGATCTTCAACCCGGCTTTATACGTGAGCAACAGCCCGGCTCGTAGTGAGGTCGTAGAGCATGAGCTTGCCGAATGGCTCGGAGGCAGGATGCCGGAGTGCCGTTCGCCATTCGGCATGCTCTTGGTCTACGACATACCCACCACTTCTCGTATTATTAATATAAGCGATGAGGTTGTGCGACGGCACTCCGACATCCATGCCTCCGAACCTTACTACGAGCCGGGCGGCGAATCAGACGCTAAATCGTCGGGAATGACCTGAAAGCGATACACTCTCCTGACCCACAAAAATCCACCTAATCAGGATAAGTTGCTTTCGTCTGCTCTTGATGCGCATAAGATCCAAACAGATAACGAATAGTCGTCCAGAATGCATTATAATATCCGCTGCCATCGATAGCGAGATATCCGACGACAAACTTCCGCATTTCATCATCATCAATCGCAGGATCCAGGAAGGGTTCGATGACTTTCTTCCGCATGTCGTTCAGCTTGGGAATATCCAGCCCTAATTTAGTGATCGTAGTCGTTGCAGCTTCATCTGAAGGATCAGCAGGAAGAATTCTACCATCCCCAGTATAGTTAAACCGCTGCTCGCAATCATAAGCAAACGGAGACACGGTCAAATACTCGTCGAACCAATCTCCTTTCAAACTTCCGCAATGTCGTGGTACTTTACGGGAAAGTCTATTTTGACAGGAACAAAGCATGTTGGCAAAGTCGAGTGGATCAACCCCGGGATCACTTCGTGGTCGAAAATGTTCAATATGTGAATTATCATCATCGACCCGTTGCTCGCAATAACAACAGATATACCCATGTTCATGCATAAGCGCATGCTTTACTGCTTGCTTAACTGAGCCACTTAAATTCTCAAAGGTTGGTTTCCAATTATCATTCTCCAGCGCTTTCCATTGAGTAAATTCCCCAGGCTCATGTTGTTTCATAATATGCTTCATTTACCGATGATCTCCTTACGGCGGATCAATACTTCGGCTTTTGCCAGTTCTGAATCCTGGCCGATTTTCTCCTTCAATTTCGCGATTTGTTCACGAGCCTGTTCCAGTGCTCCGTCGTCGATTGCGACATACATCTCATGTAATTGTTCCTCTACCTCATCCGGGCGGGTTGTGGGTAATTCCATCAGTTCTTCCATAATCCGATCGACATTCATCCCGAAAGATGCTTCCGGTTGCTCCGCGACAATGCCGTCATTGGTTAGTTTTAACGAATAGATGTTTTCTTTGTTGACATGAGTGAGTATACTCGGTGAGTGCGTGGAAATGAAAAATTGGCAGTTAGGAAAGACCTGCAGGAGTTTCGGGACGACTATCCGTTGCCATTTGGGATGCAAATGCAGATCGATCTCATCCACCAATACTATTCCGGTCCCATATTGTAATGGAATCGTTGATCCAGGATTTGCAATCGCCAATCTTCTGGCCAGATCACCAATAAAGGCTATCAGGCACTTTTCACCATCAGATAACTGGTTAACAATGAGAGTTTTGCCATTCTTATCCACCTCCATACGCAAGGGTGATCTGCGCACGGTCAGATTGGAAAATTCCGGAAGAAATTGTGTCAGAGCAGAGCGTACGGCTTCCAGTTGTGGATCCGGGGAAGGTTCTCCACGACGAATACTTTCGTTCTCGATATCTTCTCGCTCCCTGAACCATTCGAAAAACATGCGAAAATTTGCACCACTGGTAAGCGCATCATCGTACGCGGTAAGCAGTGAAAAACTATGATGTTCACGAATACGCAATGGAATATCCAGTACAGCGCGATTCACCGGATAATACACAAATATCGGTAGGTTGGTTTGCTCGGATTTCTCAGATATCAAACTTTGCATGGTAGCAGTGTAGTCATTCAAATTGTAGAGTTGACTTTTTTCTCCAAAAGATTGATGACCAGCTTTCGTTTTCGCCACTTTCCATTGTAGATAGACATCACTGCCTTCAATCCAGCAGGTAGTTAATTCAATAGAAGCCGATGAGTTTCCAATGGTAATATCATCTTCCCCGATGGGGCGGCCAGAAGACCCTGCATGGCGAATGCGACTGACCACCCAGGACAACATGATCGCGATGGCATCCAGCACGGTAGATTTACCGGCGCCGTTTTCACCGTAGAAGACATTGAGCCTTCGCTGGAAATCCAATGAAAGACTTCTTGCCCCGCGAAAATTAAATAATTGTAACCGTGTGACATACATAAATTTACCTCATATACAAACTAGGCTACTTATGTGATGAGCCCAATTGTTGTAAAGTTTTTTTGAGAAATGCTATAGAATGTCTGCAATGAATCAATCATCTGCTGATCATTGATTCGAATGCGTTTTGCGTCCAAGTCAAATACAAACTGATCATTCTCCATTGAGATTCTCCTTTCTATTAACGTGGGTACTAATGGGGCAGAGATTGATATGGTGACGCATGGTGGTGTTTACTACTATTGCATCCACTATTAACATGGGTACTAATGGGGCAGAGATAGATATGGCTTACGCCTGTGGTCCCGTCACGGCAGGCACCGGTTTGCCCTATTTCCCTGGAGTAGTCCGATCCTCTCGTTGCCATAATTGTGCCAGGTCACGAGCGCCATGAATAAATGCCAGAAAATATACCTCACGCTGGTTGAAGCTGTAAATCAGTCGATAGTCTCTGACAATTAGTTCTCGCACGTTTCTATTGGCAAATTCTGGCACAATCCGTCCTCGTTCAGCGAAGTTGGCCAAAGATCGAACTGCATCGCGAACTTCTCGAACAAAGGCCGCTGCATAATGGGGTGAATCGAGGGCAATGTAGTCCGCAACAACTGTCAGATCAGCTAAAGCTTGCTCCGTCCACTTTATTCTGCGAGCCACTTTTGCATCCGCCTTTCCACTTCCTCCTGGTTCAACAGGCGAGCTTCTTGCACTTCTGCTAACCCTCGCTCGATTTTATCACAGACATAAATGTGGTATTGAATATCCTCAAATGAAGCGTCGTCTGGAATTTGTTGCAACACGTTGCGAACGGCTTCTTTTGCGCTGCTCATGGATGTTTACTCCTTTGATAAGTATATACACGTCGTCCCCCATCTGCAAACTGCGATTCATGAATAATCCGGGATAATTCTGGCGCCTATATCTCCACCTTGCAAATGCCGATCCTCATCCGCTCCCCCCCCAGTTCCCCCTCTTCGCTATAGGCGCCCTCCGGCGCCGCTTCGAAGTTGAGTGTTTTAGCCAGTGTTTCCGCCTGTAAGTAATCTTGATGCGGGCGTACGGCTTCAACTAATGCGTCCGACATTTGCAGGGAAAGGTTGATGTGGTCGCTGACCTGCAGGCCGGCTGTTTTGCGCGCGTCCTGTATGGTGCGCACCAGGTCGCGCGCCAGGCCTTCGCGGCGCAGTTCTTCGCTGATCTCGGTGTTCAGCGCCGCCACGTAGCCGCCTTCTTCCGCCACCGCGAAACCTTCCGGCGAGGAAGACTCGACGAGGATTTCCTCGCCACTCAACTCCAGCGTTTGCCCGTTCACCTCCAGTGTGAAGGTTTCTCCGGCGCGCGCGGCGGCGGCGATGGCCTGCGCATGTGCGCCCGTCACCGCGGCCAGCGCATCGCGCATGGACGGCACCAGTTTGCCATATTTGCGCCCCACCACCGGCAGGTTCGGCTTAAAGCGATAATCCACCAGCCCGCTGGAGCCTTCCAGGAATTTCACCGCCTTCACGTTCAACTCTTCGCGTAGTTCATCGAGGAAGCCCGTCAGGCCTTTTTCCTCAGTCATGCCCGGCACGTGCACCAGCAGTTCCGCCAGTGGCTGGCGCACCTTCAGGCCGAATTCTGACCGCGCGGAACGGCCAAGCTCGACAACTTTCATCAGCACCGCCATGCTGGCATCGAGCGGCGCGTCGACCAATGTGTCGTCCACCTTCGGCCAATCGGCCAGGTGCACGCTCTCCGGCTGATCCTGCCCGGCCGTCAGGTTGCGATAGATCTCCTCGCTGACGAAGGGCGCGAAGGGCGCCATCAGCCGCGCCACCGTCACCAGGCAGGTGTAGAGCGTGTAGTAGGCCGCCTGCTTGTCGGCATCCGTCTCGCTCTTCCAGAAGCGGCGGCGGTTGCGGCGCAGGTACCAGTTGGAGAGGACGTCGGTGAACTCCTCGATGGCGCGCGCGGCTTCCGTCACTTCATACTTGTCCAGCCGCCCCGTCACTTCCGTGATCAATCCCTGCAGCTTGGAGAGCGCCCACCGGTCGATGAGCGCCAGATCCTTATGCTCAACCGGCTTCGGCTCCCAGCCGTCGAGGTTGGCGTAGGTGACGAAGAAGCTATAGGTGTTCCACAGCGTGAGCAGGAACTTGCGCACCGACTCGCCCACCAGGCTGGCGGAGAAGCGGCGCGGGTTGCCCGGCGCGGAGCAGGTGTAGAGGTACCAGCGCAGCGCGTCGGCGCCATGCTCGTCCAGCACCTCCCAGGGGTCCACGATGTTCCCCCGCGACTTGCTCATTTTGAAGCCCTTCTCGTCCTGGATGTGCCCCAGGCAGATGACGTTTTTGAAGCACGGGCGGTCATAGAGCATGGTGGAGACGGCGTGCAGCGTGTAGAACCAGCCGCGCGTCTGATCGATGGCCTCGCAGATGAAGTCGGCGTAGTGCGCTTGGTTGTCCTCCACCCACGCCTTGTTCTCGAACGGGTAGTGCCACTGCGCCAGCGGCATGGCGCCGCTGTCGAACCAGACGTCCATCAGGTCGAGCACGCGGTGCATCTCGCCATCGCATTTCGGACAGGCCCAGGTCACTTCATCGACATACGGACGGTGCAGGTCGAGCTCGGACAGATCCCGACCGGCCTTTTCGCTCAACTCGACGATGCTGCCCACGCACTCCTGGTGCCCGCAGGTACATTCCCACACCGGCAGCGGCGTGCCCCAGTAGCGCTGGCGGCTGATGGCCCAGTCGATGTTGTTCTCCAGCCAGTTGCCGAAGCGGCCTTCGCGGATGTGCTCGGGCACCCAGTTGATCAGCTTGTTGCCGGCGACCAGCAGGTCCTTCTTTGCCGTGGTGCGGATGTACCAACTCGACTTGGCGTAGAAGAGCAGCGGGGCATCGCAGCGCCAGCAGAAGGGGTAGGTATGCTTGGTGCGCGCGGCCTTGTACATCAGCCCGCGGTCCTTCAGATCGCGGATGATGAGCGGGTCGGCTTCCTTGAAGAACCGTCCTTCAAAGTCGCGATATTCCGGCAGCATTTCGCCCTGCAGGTCGACGGAGAAAAGCACGGGCAGGTTATGCCGGCGCCCGATCTCCAGGTCGCCGTAGGCCGGGGCATTGTGCACCACGCCGGTGCCATCCTCCAGCGAAACGTAATCGTCGGCGATGGAACGGTAGACCCGGTCCCAATCAACCTCGTCGCCCGCGGCGGGCACGCCGGGGTACAGGTTCTCGTATTTGACGCCGGCCAGTTCCTCACCGGTGAATTTGCACAGCACGGTATAGTCCTCGCCCAGGTTGCGCTCCGCTAATTCCTCGGCCAGGATGTACACCTCATCGCCCTGCTGTGCGGCCACGTAGACGCCATCGGGCTTCAGCGCCACCGAGGTATTGGCAGGCAGCGTCCACGGCGTAGTGGTCCAGGCCAGGAAGCTCGCCGGCTGCGGCAGGCCTTTCAGCGGGCCGGGCAACTCACCGTCCACCGGCACGATGCGGAATTTCGGCCAGATCGACGGGTCTTCGGTATTCTCTTTATACCCCTGCGCCACTTCCTGGTCCGCCAGCGTGGTCACGCAGCGGGGGCAGTGCATGTTCACCTTGTAATCGCGATAAAGGAGATCCTGGTCCCAGAGTTGCTTCAGAATCCACCAGCAGGATTCCAGGAATTTATTCTCATAGGTGATGTACGGATCGCCGAGATCGACCCAATAGGCGATGCGATCGGTCATCCGCTCCCAATCCTGCACGTAGCGGAACACGCTGTCGCGGCATTTTTTGTTGAACTCGACGACGCCATAGGCCTCGATGTCCTGCTTGCCGTTCAGGTTCAGTTCCTTCTCCACCGCAACTTCCACCGGCAGCCCCTGCGTATCCCAGCCGCCGCGCGCGCCGATGAGGTGGAAGCCCTGCATGCGTTTGTAGCGTGCAACCATGTCAAAGTAGGTCCAGTTGAGGACGTTTCCCATGTGCAGTTCGCCCGACGGGTAAGGCGGCGGAGTGTCGATGCTGAAGGGCACGCGGACTTTGTCGTTCCAGTCGTAATGGTAAATAGCCATCTCTTCCCATTTCTGCTGCCACTTCTGCTCTATCTCTGTAAAATTGTATTCTTTAGGCATAGGTTGCATGCATTTAGTCCTCGTTAGTGTGATGGCTTAGGGAAAACAAGAAAATCACCTAAAAACATTACCCTATCTTCAATACCGAACCTTTTGGGTGCTTCGTATGATTCCTCGAACTGCCATCCTGGTTTTCCAATTACCACAAGCTTTTTTTCTGCAAGATTGGGG
>Ga0118677_10015022_pt1 | contig 10814 bp, 6 predicted proteins | sample AliMusrvi5mmetaG_FD_86154 | JGI IMG/M metagenome (GOLD analysis project Ga0118677, IMG submission 86154)
TCCTCCAGACACCATCTCGCGATGATGCCCTTGCGGTTCCGCTAGTGGTTCCTGTCACCAAGGTCCACAGTAGGACTTTCACCCCCTAGTCGCAGCGCCCTGCCGGGCGCACACAAAAAAATGCAGGCTGGAAGCCTGCACCACAATTCAGCCTGCAGTTCTTGATTATCAATTATCAATTATCAATTGTTAATTACTCATCACCTTATATCTTTCCCTTCTTTGCGCCTTAGCGGCTTTGCTTGAAAATAAAAAACCTAACAAACAATCCGCAAATGCACCAGTTTACCTGCCTAACAAAATCTGCGAAATCTGCGGATAATCATTCCCTTCCCCCGGTCCCCCAGTCTCCAAGTCTCCCCGTCAAGCCAATTTGACATCCCATACTTCTTGCATTATCATTGATTGGGCAAACGTTTGCGGCATTAAGGTAAATATGAGTAATCCTACAATCACGGATATAGCAAAAAAGTGCGGTGTGTCGGTATCTACTGTCTCCCGGATACTGAGCAGGAAGACTGGGTTTGTAGTCTCCGAGGCAACCCGGTTGAAGGTAATCGATGTTGCTGAAGAGTTGGACTACCGGCCCAATGCTGCTGCACGGGCTCTGGTTAAGGGCAGGACCAATATGGTTGCTTTTCTTGGCGGTGAAGGTCTGGGTAGTCAGCTATATGGTCAACTCCTGAAGACTGCCCGGAACAGGTTCGGTGAACACGGGTTTGATATGGTGTTTGCTAAGGCCAACTGTGAACGGACTCTGCCGGTGGATGGGATAGTTGCATTCAATAATCCGGTCTGGGTGGATGAATATGTAAGATCCGGCAGGCTTGGAGATACCGCGCTGGTTGCATTCGGATCGGCATATGCATTGCCGGGATGGGACTTTGACAGTGTTGGGATTTCCCTTGAGCTGGCAGTAAATGACGCTATGCAGCAATTGATTAACAATAGCCGCAAAAGAATTGTGCTGATGCACGCCGGTGAGTGCCCCCCTGAATCGGACTTAAGCCAGACCAGGCATATTGAGTATTGCGCAATGATCAGATCAGCAGGAATGGAACCCCGATGCGTGCATATTGATAGCTCCACAAGACCTGATGCACGCAAGGGTATAGCTGATCTATTAACCTCAGGATTTGTGCCTGATGGAATCCTGTGTATGGATGATGAGATAGCTATCGGAGCTTTGACTGCACTTCGGGATGCCGGGTTAAGGGTTCCTGAAAATGTTGCAGTCATTGGATGCGACGGAATAGAAGACACCCTCTACACAACCCCAAAGATATCGACCATTGTTCAACCCCTGGATGAAGCCTGTGCGCTGGCTGCGGATTTCCTGCGCAACAGAATAGAGCACGACGAATATCCAGTCCAAAGGGTTGTATTAGATGCTAAGTATGAGAGCAGAGAATCGACATTAAATTCCGTTCGTCCTGAGCCAGCAGAAGGATGAACGAGGGGTTAAACATTGTGCTGATATTATAGTTCAGCGGAGGTAATAAGTAATTGAAGATCACAGTAATTGGCGGCGGAAGTTTATTGTGGGGGTTTGGGTTTGTCCGGCAGTTTGCTAAGTCCGAATCCATTGCAGGCAGCACCATTTGCCTGATGGATATAGACCCGGATGCTCTAGCACTTGTCGGAGCAGCAGCCAGCAGATATGTCGAGTCCTGCGGAAATCCGATAGTTTTGCAGCAAACAACAAACCTGAATGCAGCCCTGGACGGTGCGGACTTTGTTGTCATCTCCATTTCAACTGGCGGGCTGGATGCTATGCAGCACGACCTGGAGATACCGGAGAAGTATGGGATCTATCACACAGTGGGAGATACCGTCGGGCCGGGAGGTTGGCTTAGAGCTGTCCGCAACATTCCGGTTTTCAATGACTTCGGCAGCAAAATGAAAAGGCTCTGCCCGGATGCGTGGCTTATAAATGTAAGCAATCCCCTTACTCCCCTTACCAGAACACCCCAGAGAGAGTTTGGAATCAAGACTATCGGTATGTGCCCGGGTGTGGAGAATGCTGCTAGATCGCTTGCAAGACTTGCCGGAGCTGACCCGGCAACTCCTGTCGATTATATAGTAACTGGAATTGATCATGGTTCCTGGTTTACCCAAATCAAAGCTGGGTCAATGGATGTACTAGATAAGCTGGAGGAGATGGGGTTCAAGCGGAGTGATGACAATCTGCCGGCGGAGGTATCTGCAGATGATCCACTCGCTGAACGGGCACTGTTCAGGGCAGCTTTTGCGGTCTGGAAAGAGATAGGTTACCTTCCCAGCATCAGCGACAGACATATAGTAGAGAACTTCCCCTGGTTCCTGATGGGAGATCCAAATAATCTGGGTTTTGGGATCAAGCGGACAAGTGTTGAAGAGCGCCAGGCCTGGAGAGACGACCGCCAGGCCCTCCTTGAGACCTATGTTAACACCGGAAACGAGGAAGCAGTCGGCAGTCTGGGGCATGGAGACGATCCGATAGTGACAGTAATTGAATCCTTGTTAGGGCAAAGATCATTTGTATATGGCTCTAACTATATGAACGTCGGCCAGACTCCGGAGTTGCCTTTAGGAGCAGTTGTCGAGACACGCTGCAGGTTCGATTCAGCAGGAGTCCATCCCCTATCCTCTCCGATGCCTTCAGTAGTCCAAATGCTGACAGCCAGCCACGTTATGAGGCAGGAGGCTATAATAGATATCGCACTGCACGGCACATTCGATGAATTATCGGCATTAGTTATGACCGATCCGCTCTGTTCCCGCCTGAAAATGGGCGAATGCCGGTCTATGGTCCGGGAAATGCTGCAGGCCAACCGGAAACTCATTCAGAATCCGAGACTTTTGGAGTAGATGATGAAAACATCAGCAATGGAACCTTTGAGATTTTTGAGCTGGGAAGAAATGGATCTGATCCATAACACCGCCCTGCAGATACTTGAAAAGACCGGGATGAAGGTAGACCATATCAAAGCTCTGGAATACCTTGAGGCTGCCGGTTGCAAAGTGGATATGGACACCAGGATAGTCAAGTTTCCTGCAAGCGTCGTTGAGGATGCTGTCGCCAGGATGCATACAAACTTTGCCGATCCTGACCGTTATCCGAAGCGGATGTCTGTCCGGTATTCCCAGGTCAGGTTCGACAAACAGCCATTTTATATACACGAGGATTTCAGTGTCAGCGCCGGTGGATTCTGCTGCTTTATCTGGGATTTAGAAGGTAATCGCAGGTGGGCAACTATGGATGATGTTCGAAAATCCATAAGGCTTGTAAATAGACTTGACCAGATCAGTTATACGGGATTGCCATGCGCCGCCCAGGAGGTGCCGGTCGGTATTCGTCCCGTAGTCATGGCAGCAGAGCTTGCAAAAAACACCATCAAACTCGGAGGAATCGAAACATTCAAACCGAGTGATGTTGAATATATCACGCGAATCGGGGAAGTCGTAGCCGGTGGACGTGAAGAGCACCGTAAGAATCCTGTCCTGGTCGGTTATGCAGAAGCCCGAACACCGCTGTGTATCGATGAAGTTATGGCGGATGTTATGCTGGCACACCTTGAACGCGGTCTCCCTCAAAGTCTGGACACAATGCCAAATTTGGGTGCAACTGCTCCGGCAACTGCTGCTGGAGGAATGGCTCTGGGGATGGCTGAGACTCTTGGAGGGCTGGTGCTGGGATATGCCATTGACCCGAACGCGACCATGACCATGGATTTCACTCCAGGTTACTGCGATATGCACAGCATGATATTCGGATATGCCGGAGCGGAGCGGTTTTCGTTGATGTCAGCCAGGGTGCAGTTGATATCTGAATACTACGGTTGCCCCTCCGGAGTCCACGGTGGAAAAACCAACTCCTGCGTGCCTGGTGTGCAGTCAGGTGTTGAGAAAGCATCCACTATGCTGGCAGCGGTGTTGGCAGGGGCAATCGGGTTTGGAACTGTAGGACACCTGGAAAATGCCCTGACATTCAGTCCCCTGCAGCTTGTTATGGACAATGAAATTGCCAGATATGTCCGCAGATGTGTTCGGGGTATCGATGTCAACGCAGACACTTTGGCAGTGGATATCATAGAGCAGGTCGGTATCAACGGAAGTTTCATAGGAACGGAGCACACCGCAGACCACTTTAGAGACGAACTGATGATTTCGGAGTTCTTTAATGTCTCATCATGGGGCATTGGCAATTCTCTCGATAAGGAAAGGTTTGAAGAACTGGCCAGGCAGCGGATAGATTCAATACTTACACAGGAGCAAATGCCAGTACTGAGTCCTGAACAGGAAGCTGAGATAGATGAGATCGTTCTGGAAGCCAAACAGCAGGTCCAATAAAAACAAAATGCTGACGCATTCCGTAACAAAGCAGAATACATAGCGTGTTATTATTACGCATTACACCTTAGTCTAGAATAAGTATAATTGCCAACAGCACTTATTTTGTTTACAGCTCGTGTGCTACTTTAAGTTTTCGCACACTTTATTTAATGTTTGCAGGTATTTTTATTGGTTTTTCCTGCCAGCACATGGCACAACTGATATATCGGTAAATGCATGCGATTACTGAGATTAAGTATCAGTAGGTAAAATATCATGGCTAAGTGTTATAGGTGCAACGATGATAATCCCGTCCGCTGTGCAATGCTCTGCGATTCATGCGCAGTTGATGTGTGTGTGAAGTGCGGTCAACCGCACCCCACCTCAGGTGCCCTAATCTGTATCCACTGCCCCAGCAATCGCTGCATAGTGTGTGGGAGTTACAAGATAACCAGAGTTGCAAGGCTCTGCCAATCCTGCTCAACAGGGAAAGCACCAGTTCATCGAGTTGCATCGATGGGTGGCCGCAGGTAGTAAAATTACGGCTTCAAATACACGCCTAAATACTCGACGCTTACGCTCCAAAGACATACGCTTTGGGGCCATTGCAGCTGATGTACTTAAGGTAAATATCAAATATCTCCATAAACCCAGTAATAATATGGAATTCTTTGTCCAATAAGTGGCATAATTTCCATGCTGATCGTATCTTTCAACATTATTACTGTCAGGTTTATTCAATGACCAAATGTGCCAAATGCGATTCTACACATCCTACCCGCTGGGCTATGCTGTGCGATAAGTGTGCTGTCGACATATGCGTAAAATGCGGTAGGCCCCACCCTACAGCAGCCGGATTGATCTGCTCATCGTGTTCGGATGGCCGTTGCATGGTCTGCGGAAGCTACAAGACTACACGAGTCGCCCGTATCTGCGAGACCTGCGCAACCGGCAAGAGACATACTTATCGTATCCCCGTTCTAAGCAGACGCATATCCTAACGCGTATTATTCACCATACTCCACTTTCGACCGGTAGCAAGGGCGAAAGGGAGTCAATCACGAATAATGCGGAATGAAGCAGACTCTTCATTTCTACCTCAAGCAGGTATTTTCATTCAGGGCATTTTTCTCCTTCATCTAATCTCAACCTGAACTTGACTGCGCTGATACCACGGAGTTAAAATGTTATGGGAGCACTATGGCTTCTATGATAGTAAGGTTAACCACAACGGCGCGGGCCTGCTAACAAGCATTATTTCATTGATAATGTACGTCCAGACGCGTTGTTTTTTTATGAGTTGCTATGTACAGTTGGCGGCTCTTCAAAGGAAATCGAGGGATTTCCATAAAGGGGAATAAAAATGCCGAAGAAATCAGTCAAAGCTACTACAGAAACAAAAGAACAGCTTCTGGACTTCCTGCGCCAGATGCGCGAGATCCGCGATTTCGAGGACTCAGTTTACAGACTCCTCCGTGAAGGCACCATTAAAGGCGCCTCCCACCTGTATGCAGGTCAGGAAGCTGTAGCAATCGGATCGATATCGCTTTTGGAAGAGCGGGATGTTATCGCCAGCACCCACCGTGGCCATGGCCACTGCGGCGCTATGGGCGTTCTTCACGCTAAGGACGAAGAAGCCAGACAGACCCACTGGAATAAAATGATGGCTGAGCTTATGGGCAGAGCCACCGGATACTGCAAAGGCCGCGGCGGTTCTATGCACATCGCCGACGTCGAAAAAGGCAACCTGGGTTCTACCGGTATCGTTGGTGGAAACATACCAATCGCCACCGGTGCTGCATTAGCTGAAAAGATCAAAGGCTCCGGAGCTGTAGTCCTCTGCTTCTTTGGAGATGGCTCTACCAACACCGGAAGTTTCCATGAAGCGCTCAATATGGGAAGCACCCTGCTTTGCGGTCTGCCAGTAGTATATATCTGCGAAAATAACCTCTACGGAATGAGCGTTCCTTTCCACGAGAGATCAAATATGTGCGCCGGCCAGGCATCCAACATCACCGACATCGCTGACAGAGCAGCCGGTTATGGAATGCCTTCAATCATCTGCGATGGTATGGATGTTGTAGCTGTCCGAGAAGCAATCAGGAAAGCTATCGAAACCGCTCGAACAGAAGGAACCCCGACCTTTGTTGAATGCAAGACCTACAGATGGTATGGTCACTCCTCTTCCGACCAGCGTGTTTACAGGACCCGCGAAGAAGAAGCAGAATGGAAAGAGAGAGACCCTATCACGGTCATCCGCAAACGGATGATTGAATCCAAAATGGCTACAGAAGCTGAAATGGACGCTGTAGAAGCTAAAGCAGCCAAGACCATTGAAGATTCCATCGCATTTGCCCTTGCAAGCGCATATCCCGATGTCAGCGAACTCTACAACGACATTTATGTCGACAAGAACCCGGCTGAGTTGGCTGCAGAGATCAAAGCTGAGAATGCTATTCTGCCAAAGATCAAAGAGATCGAAGCTGCAGTAAGAGCAACCGCAAAGGCATCCCTGCCTAAACTCAAAGCTTCCGAAGTCAAAGTTCTGGAAGAGAAATACGGTATGCCGATCAAATCCTACGGCGCTGCAATTGTTGATGCACAGCGCGAAGAGATGATCCGCGACAAGAACGTAGTCATCATGGGTGAAGACGTAGGACTCTACGGTGGAGCTTATGCTGCTACCAAAGGACTGTATGACGAATTCGGAGCTGCCAGAGTCATGGACACCGCTATCAGCGAAGCCGCTATCGTCGGTGCCGCCGGTGGAGCTGCTATGAGAGGTCTCAAGCCGATTGCAGAGATTATGTATATCGACTTCCTGACCATTTCCTCTGACCAGCTTATTCATAACCTCAGCTACAACAGATATATGTTCGGCGGCAAAACCAAGGTCCCTGCAGTTGTAAGGACTGAAGGCGGAGTCGGAAGATCGATCGCTGCCCACCACTCCGAGAGTATGGAAGCGATGTTCATGAACATCCCCGGACTCTATATAGTAATGCCATCCACAGCATATGATGCAAAGGGCCTGCTGAAGGCTTCGATCCGGGACGAAAATCCTGTCCTCTTCATTGAGCACAAGGTCATGTATTCCGGCGTTATGGGACCTGTTCCTGATGAGGACTATATCATTCCTCTGGGAGTTGCAGACATCAAGCGCCCTGGTAAGGACGTCACGATAATTGCTTACTGCCGAATGTTGCACTTTGCAATGGCTGCAGCAGAGAAACTGGCTGAGGAAGGGATTGATGTAGAAGTCGTCGACCCGAGGACTCTGAACCCTCTGGACACCAAGACAATGGCTAACTCAGTCCGCCGCACAGGCAAACTGATAACCGTCTCCGAAGGTTTCCCGAGATGCGGAGTTGCTTCCGAACTGACACGCCAGATAATGGAATACAAGTTCGAAGACGGCACATCCGGTTTCGACTACCTGGACGCCCAGCCCGTCATGCTCTCCGGCAAAGACTGCCCAATCCCAATGAGCGAGCCCCTGGAGGACGCCTGCGTTCCAACAGTAGAAGACATCATTGAGGCAGCCAGAGCGTTGGCTAAGTAAAAATTAACGTAGGGGTGCCCCTTAGCGGTCGCCCGAAAACACTAAAAGGGAGCACAAATCGTGCTCCCTTTTTATTTCCCAAATCTGCCAGGCATCAGAAAAATAATATGTCCGATCCGTCCAATTGCTATAACATAATGCAGCAGCAACACGCAGCAATAATCGTGTAAATCCCATAATCCTGTTCAGACAATCCCCGCAACACCCGGAAAAAGAAGGTAATCCACCCCCAAAAGTGCAACATTAACCTTGAACGACATTTTACCGGAAACCAAATTTCTCATCCCAGCAGTATCATCAAGGAGTTGTTTTATTTTGGCAGTTAATAATAATGGTGAGCTTGAGAAGCATCTTTGGGATGCTGCCGACAATATGCGGGCTAACTCAAAGCTCAAATCGTCCGAGTATGCAATCCCCGTCCTGGGGCTTATATTTTTAAGGTATGCCGATCACAAGTTTGCTGAGGCTCAGAAGAGCATGCAGGCCCTGGAAACCGGGAGCAGGCGCAGTATCGGTAAGGCTGATTATCAGGCAAGTGGTGTGCTTTATCTTGCCGAAAGCGCGCGGTATGGTAGACTCCTGAATCTTCCTGAGGCAGAGAATATCGGTAAAGCTGTCAATAACGCTATGAAGGCTATTGAAGCTGACAATGAGGAGCTGAGCGGGGTCCTGCCTAACTCTTATAACCACCTGGATAACGATATCCTGGTTTCGCTGCTGAAGACGTTTTCACAGATTGAAATGGACTCCCAAGGGGATGTTTTCGGCAAAATATACGAATATTTCCTCGGTAAGTTCGCTATGGCAGAGGGGCAGCGGGGTGGTGAGTTCTTTACTCCTCCTTCACTTGTCCGGCTGATTGTTGAAGTGATAGAGCCTTTCCATGGCCGGATACTCGACCCTGCGTGCGGGTCCGGTGGTATGTTTGTGCAGAGTGCCCGGTTTGTCGCGTCCCGTAAAGGCAACCCCAACAGCGAGATTATGGTATATGGGCAAGAGAAAGTTGCTGAGACAGTCAGACTGTGCCGAATGAACCTTGCAGTCCACGGACTCTCCGGAGATATCCGGCAGACAAACACTTATTATGAAAACATCCACGACTGCCGGGGCAGGTTCGACTTTGTTATGGCCAATCCACCTTTCAACGTCAATGGTGTGGACAAAGAGAAGATCAAGGATGATCCCCGCTATCCATTCGGGCTGCCGAATACGGATAATGCCAACTATATCTGGATCCAGGAGTTCTACAGCGCCCTCAGCGTCAGTGGACGTGCAGGATTTGTGATGGCGAACTCTGCAGCAGATGCCAGAGGCAGCGAGATGGAAATCCGTAGACAGATCATAGAGGACAGGACAGTCGATGTCATGATAGCCATCGGCTCCAATTTCTTCTATACAGTCACCCTACCCTGCACTCTCTGGTTCTTCGATAAAAGCAAGAGAAACTCGGATCGCAAAGACAAGGTCCTGTTCATCGATGCCAGGCACATATTCACCCAGGTAGACCGCGCCCACCGGGAGTTCACCCCCCAACAGATAGAGTTCCTCGGCAACATAGCCAGGCTCTACAGAGGAGAAGAACCGGACAACCTCCATGACAGCGCAGAAATGCTGACTGAACAGTTCCCCGATGGCAAATATATCGATGTTGCAGGCCTATGTAAGGAAGCGTCTGTCTCAGACATAGAAGCGCAGGGCTGGAGCCTGAATCCTGGCAGGTATGTAGGAGTAGCAGACAGACCGGCTGATGATTTCGACTTTGCTGAGAAGCTGGAAGAGTTGAATGAGGAACTGGAGACGCTGAACCTGGAAGCAAGAGAGTTGGAAGAGCGGATTGCGGAGAATGTGGCTGCTATACTGGAAGGAATTGTATAGTGGAGACTATCACAAGGACTTTAGGGGCTGTATGTGATGAAGCAAATGGTATCATATGCACTGGTCCGTTTGGCACACAATTGCATGAATCTGATTATGTGGATATTGGACTTCCAGTGATTATGCCTAAGAATATTCTTGATGGCAATATATCCACTGAAAATATTGCACGAATCAGCGATGAAGATGCTAAGCGACTAAGCAAGTACAGACTGATTAAAGGAGACATAGTATATGGTCGGCGGGGTGATATCGGACGTAGAGCCCTTATTAAAGATAGAGAGAATGGCTGGTTATGCGGTACAGGATGCCTACGTATATCTCTTGGTTATTCGATTATAGATCCAGAATATCTTGCATATTTCTTGAGTCAAGATGATGTAGTTACTTGGATATACAATCAAGCTGTTGGTGCGACAATGCCAAACCTGAATACAGGAATTATCCGCAGCATACCAATTTCATATCCCTCACTCCCCACCCAACGCAAGATAGCTGCCATCCTTTCGGCTTATGATGACCTGATCGAGAACAACACCCGCCGGACAAAGATTCTGGAAGAGATGGCGCAGACGATATACAGAGAGTGGTTCGTCAACTTCCGCTTTCCCGGTCACGAGAAAGTCAAGATGGTTGAGTCTGAACTGGGGATGATACCGGAAGGGTGGGAAATCAAGAGAATAGGAGAAATTGCAAAGGTAAAAGGTGGGAAACGACTGCCTAAGGGAAGAATGATACAAGATGAGATTACCAGTCATCCTTACCTCCGCATAGTTGACTTTTCTGATAGAGGGATAGATAGGTCAGCTATCAAGTATATTGATGAGGAAACACACAGAGCCATTGGCCGATATACAATATCAAGCAATGATGTTTATATAAGTATTGCAGGAACCATCGGTCGGGTTGGGATTGTCCCTAGTGATCTTTCTGGTGCCAATCTATAATGGACCCAGTATTCTAGACAATATTTTCTGCAAAAATAAGTTAGAATCTAGCTATGAGAAAACGCTACAGTTCCGATTTTAAAGTCCGTGTTGTGATGGAGGTCTTGAAAGAAGAA
>Ga0118677_10015023_pt1 | contig 10814 bp, 10 predicted proteins | sample AliMusrvi5mmetaG_FD_86154 | JGI IMG/M metagenome (GOLD analysis project Ga0118677, IMG submission 86154)
CATATGCAGAGTGAGGGGCGGGCTGCAACCCGATCTCCCCTCTATTTTGTAGGTATGACCCAACCTGCCTTCGGCTGCTGGGCTGTAATTATAATAACCTCAGTGGTTCAAGTCACACTTGGGCGCTGGTCAAAACGGACCCATTTCTGCCGGCCAAAAGTAGGCCACCTGTAAAACAGGATTTGAGCTCTCTACCCAGGGGGTAGCGTGGTGGATTCCTCTCTCCGTGGTCATGCTCTATAGGCCGGGCGAACCCTGCAGACGGGCGTTCTCCGTGGCTCAGGCACCATCTTCCAGGTCATCGCCCACGTTGGGCTGATGGCTGGGTTCGTGCCATGGCCTTTTCCACCGTTCTACGGGCATAGCGCTCGACATCGCTGCCACGGCGGCTTGCCGCCCGGTCCACCAGCATCTGGTAGACCTTCTCGGGGGTCTGGCCCGTCTCCAGCAGGCGGCAGACCCAGCCCCACTCCTGCGCCGAGGCGCTGCCGTCCCCGGCTCCGCCTTTGGCCCCAGGCCGGGGGGGTGCCGTGAGACCGCGGCTGGGAACCGGTGGCGCCTCCATTGGCTCAACCGGAAACCGGCGTGAGCCGTCCATCCGGCAGACCAAGTTCACCCAGCAGCCGGCCCGCTTCCAGTTCTTGAAGCCGGCGAGTCGGCCCAGGTGCTCGCCGGAGACCGAGCCCTTGTCGGCACCGAACCGGGCTGCCAGTCCACGCTGGGCCTGCAGCCTGGCGCCCTCGTCCAGGCTTCGGTCGCAGGGGAGCCACACGTGGCAACCCCCTGCCGGCGAGGTCTGGATGACCATCGCTCCGTAGGCTTGGGCCAGTTGCTGTGCGACCGGGACCGGCAGATCGTCCAGGAACACCAAAGGCCAATCAAACCCTCTCGCTGGGCGGATGTAGATCTCGGCCCCGTGCGCGTTTTCCGCTCGGACCCAGCCCAAAGGCAGACCCTCCAACGGCTGGTCCAGCCGCCAGAGCATGGTTCCGTCGCTGCGCCGGACCGCGAGGTCCGCCCGGCCGACCTGGATCACCAACCACCCGTCGAGCATCTGCTGGGTATGGTCCGCGGCTCGCATCGGCGCACCTCCCGGTCCGACGGATCACCCCTGGGGAGCCCTGAGCGATGTCCCGTCGATCCGGAGGGTGTGGCAGTGATGCCGCAGGCGACTCAACAGCGCGTCAACCAGCGATGGGTTGCCCAGGAAGTTCTGCCACTCCGGGAAGTCCAGGTTGGTGGTGATGATGGTGGAACGGCGGGTGTAGCGCTCCTCCATGAGCTTGAAAAAGATGTTGGATTGCTCCGGCTTGACGTTCAGGTAGCCCAGCTCGTCGATGACCAGCAGCGGATATGCGGCCAATTTGTTGATGAGCTGGCGCGAGGAGCGGTCCGCCAGGGAGGCGTACATCTCGTCGAACAGGTCCTGCGCCTTGATGAACAGCCCCCGGTGGCCATTCTGGAGGGCCTTGAGCAGGATCCCCGAGGCGAGGCCGGTCTTGCCCACCCCGGTCCCGCCGATGAACACGATGTTCTCGGCCTTGGCGATGAACTCCAGTTCGGCGAAGGCGCGGATCTGGCGCTGGTTGACCGCGGGCTGTTGTTTGTAGGGAAAGGTCTCCAGGCTCCAGGTCTCCGGCAGGCGGGCCGTGCGGATCCGATAGGCCAGGGCCGTCTCCTGGCGGTTGTGCCACTGGGCCCGGAGCAGCCTGGCGAGGAATTCCTCGTAGGTGGGCTGGGACTGGGCCGCTTCCGCCAGTTCCTGGTCCAGGATGTCGGCTATCCGGCCGAGGTGCAGGTTCTTGAGCAGCTGCTCGACATCATCCTTCATCGCGTTTCTCCTCGTATTCGCCGGCACCGTCTTCGCTGAATCCAGCGGGATCCAGCACGAAGTAGTCCCGGGCGACATTCCTGAGTACCATCCGGTCGACCCGGTCCAGATCGAAAAGGCCGTATTCCTGCGCGGCGTTGACCGCCGCGAGGAGCGGCGGTCGGGGGTAGTCGCGGAGCATGCCCAGCAGCCGCCGGAGCATCCGCACGTACCGGCCAGGGCAACGCGCCTTGATGGCGGAAAGATAGTCCCCGAGCCTTGGTTCCACCCCGAGCAGTTCCTCCTCCTCCCGCGGCGGTGCGGCTTTCGGCCGACCCTCACCCCGGGCGGGACGATGGCTAGGCTCGGTCACCCGCTGGTCGAGCGCTTCGATCACCTTGGCGTGGGTTGCCACCATGCGATGGCCCTCATAGACCTCGATCCGATCCTTGGTCTCATGGACCTCCAGCCGCCGCCCAATCAGGGCGTAGGGCACGGAATAGCGGTTGCTCCCGATGTTGACGTAGCCCTGGCTGTCTACGATCCGGTTCTCGATCTCGCAGACCGTGGGAACCCAGATCGGCAGGGGCCTGAGCAGGTGCTGCTCCTGGAGGAACAACTCCCTCGGCGCGGCGTGGAGCGAGCGCTTACGCATCGCATTCACCTTCTCGCACCAGGCCCGGGCCTGCTGGTTCAGGTCGTCCCAGTCCTTGAACTCCCGGCCGGCCAGGAAATTGTTCTCGATGAAGTCGAAATTCCGTTCGACCCGGGCGCTCCGGTTGGCGTGGCCGATCGCATGGGCCTTGAACACGAACCCGAACCGCTCGGCGAAGGCCTCCATCTCCGGCACCGGGACCATGGCCGCGCCGCTGCCCTGCAGGACCACCACGTGGGTGTTGTCGATCATGCAGCGCCCGCAGGCGCCACCAAAGAACTGCAGAGCCTCCGTGAGGAACACCTTGCACCAGAAACGATTGAAGGTCGGGTAGTACTGGTGGAACAGCATGCGGCTATGGCAGAGCACGAGGCTTGCGTCCTGGATCAGCCGCGTTCGGTCACCGATCTTGACCTTGTGGGGCGAGGTATCGTGCTGCATTTCCTCCGCGGGATCGAAGTGGTACTGCCCTGATGGCTGGCGGGGAGCGCGGCCGATCTCGTTGTGACGACAGAAGTCGGTCATGGCCTGGTAGGAAAACTCGGCGCCGGCGTCGACGAGCTTCTCGTGGATCCGCCTCAGATTGCCCTTGCAGTCCTTGAGCTGGGCGATGATTTCCTCCCGGTGGGCCTCGACCTTGGACACCCGGACGAATTCCGGGATCTCTGCGCTCCCGGCCTCCAGGATCTGCCGGACCTTGCTCCGGGATACCTTGAGGATTCGGGCGATGGCCCGGATGGCATGCCCCTGGTCCTTGAGCAGCAGGATGGCGGATCGCTTCGCCTGGTCAAGCATGGGTCAGCTCCCGCTCGCTCCGGTCGAACAGGGCGTGGCAGTCCGTGCGCGCTTGTCGGACCGCCGAGTCGGCCTCCTGGCCCTGGGCCTCGGAGAGGCCCCGCACGGCGCCCTCCCGGAGGTGGCGGCCGGCCTTGCGGGCCACGGCGGCCAGAGCGCCGAGGTCATCCAGCCACAGGGAATACGGGCCCTTCAGATCCTCCACGGACCGGACCGCCTGCTGGGAACGCAGAAAGAGTTCGGGGTCTCCCAGGATCCGCTCCCGCACGGCGGGATTGCCTTTCAGCCACCCGGCCTGGAGTGCCTCGGCCTGCCGGGTGCTGAACTCGGCCTTGAGCAGGGCCTCGAGGAACCGGAGGCAGTCCCGTTTGTTGGCGCGCGCCAACGGTACCAGGACCTTCATCGCCGTGTGTGGCGCGATCCGGCCGGCGCGGACCTTGTCCTGGACGGGCTCGGGGAGATCCTGGATCAGGGCCAGGCGCCGGGAAACCCAACTGGTGGTCCGGTCAAAGCGCCGGGCCAACTCGTCCATGGACATCCGGAACCGGTCCCGCAGTTCCCGCAGCAGCCAGCCTTGTTCGAGGGGACCCTCCGGCTGGGAGGAGCGCATCAGCCGCTCCAGCAGAAGACCCTCGGCCTCGCCCAGGTCCCAAAGGGTGGCCAGGACGGTATCCCGCTTCAGCCGCTTGAGGGCCCGCAGCCGCTTGTAGCCGTCGAGCAGGACGTAGTGGTCCTGCTCGGCCACCACGACCACCGGCACTCGCTGGCCGACATCGTCCAGGGAGGCGAGCAACTGGGGGTTCTAAGCCCAAACCCGCTAATTTCTCAAGATATTTATAAAACAGCAACTTACAAAAATCAAATGGTACCGTTTCCCCGGGGTACCCCAACATTGGCACAACCAGGAGCAAATCGACCGAATTGGTCAGGATTGCGAATCCTCACAGCCAAGCCCCGAACCGGCTGTAGTTGGGTGAGTCAAAACCAGTCGGTTCGGTAACATTCATTCCGGGGCTCAGGCCGGTTGATGGGTTTTGAGCCATTCCTTTAGTGCATGGTCAACGCGGGTCTGCCAACCGTCTCCAGTAGCGCGGAAGGAGTCCACGACGTCGCGGGTAAGACGGATGGAAATCAACTCCTTAGTGGGGGCTTTTTGGGGACCACGCACGCCCAGTTTGTGCAGCAGAGACGTAGGCAGCACCTCACGGGCAGGATGAGCCTTTTCGAAGTCGGCAGCCGTCCACTCTGGATTCTCGGTGTCGGTCATTTCAGGGTTAAGTCTTCGCTTGCTCATACAGTCTCTCCTCTCTCTGGTTCGCTTTGCGGAAGCTGATCACTCTGATGCCGCATTGGGTTTCAGTAAAAACCAAGGCATGAAGCCGTTCTGATAGGAACCCTATGGCTCGATAACGGGTCTCCCCATAGTCTTTCCGGTCGTCTACAACGATCCAGGCCGTGGCAAACTCAAACTCCGCCGCCCGCTCGAAGGATAGCCCTCGAAGCTCAATGTTCAGCGTGTTCTTGATGAGATCGAAGGAAACTTCCACGATCTAAATGTATTTACAATTAACCACCCTGTCAAGGGGTGTGACCCGGATTTCTCGTGCCATCCCACCCTTGAAAGCGCGCATCACGGCTCTGCCCTGGAATCCGCACCATCTATAGAACATGGGCCTCAGCCCCTGATGGTCAGTGTTATAGTTCGGCGTCCCCACAACCGATAGAAAGTAGCTTGCCACATTGCAACAAGAGGTGCTCATGGACAGAAAGCAGAAAGCCTTGGTCGTCGATGACACCCCCTTCCATAGCAATTTCCTGAAAATGTTCCTCGGGATGAAGCACTATGACGTGACCGTGGCTACGGATGGAGTGGAAGGGTTGGCTGCGTGCAAGAAGGAGACCTTCGATATCGTGTTTTCGGATATCGAGATGCCGAACATGAACGGCATCGAACTGCTCCGCTCCATCAAGCGGCTGGCTGCCTATGCCTCCACGCCCGTGATCCTAATCTCCACTCTCGATGATGAGGGCATGAAGCAGAAGGCTGCTTCCCTGGGGGCTTTTCACTACATGGTGAAGCCGTTCGATACCAAGAAGATGGACATCCTCTTCACCAAGCTGAAGAAATAGCCATGTTGGATCCAGGCTATTTCGAGGACCTGTTGAATCAGCTGGAGCAGGATGCGCTGAACATCGACCGGACGGGGGATACCTCCATCGTCCACATGCTTTTCCGCGCGGTCCACAACCTCAAGAGCAGCACGGCTCAGGCCGGGTTCGTCTCCCTGTCCCACGAAGTGCATGAACTCGAGGACGCCCTGGACCGGATCCGCAGGGGCAAGGACCTCTGGACCGCCTCTCGTTTCGACCAGGTCACCAAGGTGATCGATCAGGTTCGCCTCACGGTCCTGGGCGTCCTGCCCGAGGCAGGCTTGTCGCCTCGGAAAGATATCCCTGACCTGCCGCCCACGGTCTCCTTCTCCAATCGGTGGGGCCTGGAGCTTTCGGCGGACGAACTGGCCTCCTGCGAACGCTTCGAGACCGAAAGACTGGGCATCTACCGGATCGAGAAACTGTTCCGGAAAGGACTCCCCAGGGATGTGTTTCTTGCCCTGCCGGTCTTGGAGGACATCCGGGAACTTGGGACGCTGATCGCGGTGCAACCCTCTTGGGAGATCTACAGCGAGGGACCGGAGGAACAGGTTATAAAATTCCTGTTTGCCTCTTCCGAGTCCGAGGCGAAGCTAGCCGAAGTCATGTTCGACCCCTTGCTGGTCCTGAAGGAACCTAGTGCCGAATCTCCCAAGGGGTCGTTGCGTTTTCTCATCGTCGAAGATGATCCGACCGCCGGCGGACTGTTGCATTACATTCTCAAACAGCACGGAGACTGCGTGCTGTGCGAAACGGGAAGTGATGGCCTTGCGGCCTTTCACGAAGGCTGGAAGCAGGGGGCTCCATTCGATATGGTGGTTCTCGATTTCTTCCTTCCAGACATCCATGGGGATGCCATTCTCAAGGAAATCCGGGCCAGTGAAACTCAGCGTGGCATGCGGGCGGCTGCTCGCTGCATGGTGCTTATCAACACCGCGAGCAAAGACGTCAGCCAGATGCTACAGACCCTCGAACTGGAACCCGATGGCTACCTGATGAAGCCGATCAACGTCGACTTCATCATCGACAAGATCGCGGACCTCAAGGCCCAGCGCATGCCTTCGGCCTAGACCGCCTGACAGCGCGGACACTGGCCGATCCCGCATCAACCGTGATCAAGTTCCGCCACGACACAATTGCCGATCCCCAGATACTCGATCCGGTCGAAGGCCTCCCATTTCGCCAGGAGGATGCCCCGGCCATGGCTATCGAACAGCCGCTCGGGCTTGGGTTCCTGGAAGTCCTCCCAGGGGAAGCCCTGCCCCTGGTCTTCGATCCGGAAGCGGGTCTTGGAGGCTGATCGCACGACCGTGACCTTCACCCACTTGGCTTCGTATTCAGGGAGTCGCTGGCGCCGATCGACTTCGGAGGCCCAGCTCTGGGCTTCGATCAGGGCGCTCTTCTCTTCGTAGGTGATTCCAAGGTTGCCGTGCTCGAGGGCATTTATCATCAGCTCTGAAAGCCCGACCACCGTGCGTTTGGGATCCGGGCAGGTCTTCGCCAGCAGGGCGGCGAGGTCGTGACACTGCGGCATAGTCTGGAAGTAGAAGACTCCGCGATGGATCAGACCCATGGCGGAACGCGTGCCTTCCATCTCAGCCCAGAATTGCCGCCGAGCCACATACTCGCCCACGGCCGCCGCGACCACCTGGAGCACCAGCTTGGGATCCAGGGGCTTGACCAGGTAGTACAGCGCGCCAGCCTTAAGGCCTTCCAGAACCTCGTCCTCGCTGTCCATGGCCGACTGGAATACGACGGGGATGTCCTTGAGTGCCTTGGTCTGCTTCATGCGGTGAAGGACCTGCAGGCCGTCGATGCCTGGCATCATGCGGTCCAGCAGGACCGTGTCGAAGGCCTGGTCTGTGGCGAGCAAGTCCAAAGCCGCGCCGCCATTCGCAGCAAGGGTCACGTCATAGCCTGCGTTGACGAGTATCCTTTCCAGGATAGAGGCCAGGAACCAATCGTCATCCACTACCAGGATTTTCGTATCGGACATGGCGATTCTCCAGGAATGACGTGAGTGGAAGTGGTCTGGACGCAGATGATAAAGGCATCAGCTTGCACCTAGCCGTGAAAACCTAGCCGCCGCTGAGGGTGCGAAGGTAGCGGCAGGCGACCTGGAAGGCTTGGTCCGCATCCTCGACCCACGCGCCCAGGGTCGCGGGTGGGGCGGTGCCACCTTCCCGTTCCAGGTATTCGGCGATACGTCCCAGGGCGTTCAAGCCTAAAGTCCGGGAGGAGCCTTTCAGTGCGTGAGCAGTGGAACAGATGCCCTTGGTGTCCCCGGTCACCGCACTCTGACGGAGTGACTGAAGGAGTTCCACCCCTCTGCGGGTGAACGGCTCGATGACGACCGTCGTCATTTCCTTCCCATTCCGGCCGAACACTTCCCAGAGCTTCTCGAACAGGGCTTCATCCAGTTCGAGTTCTGGCGCGGGTGCGGGGAAAACGGGTACCTCCGCAAGGATCACCTCGAGATCTCCCTCAGCCTCGGGCGGCAGCCACCTGGCCACACCCTGCACAAGGGCTTCACGGGATATAGGTTTGGTGAGGTAGTCATCCATTCCCGCAGCTAGGCAGCGCTCCCGGTCCCCGACAATGGCGTGCGCCGTCATGGCGAGAATGGGCAGGTGACAACCCGTCCCAGCTTCCAGACTGCGGATCCGCGCCGTGGCTTCAAAGCCATCCATCTCCGGCATCTGGCAATCCATCAGCACCACATCGAAGGTTTGGATGGCCAGTTTTTCCAGGGCGACCAGGCCGTTTCTGGCCACCTCCACAGTGGCACCCGCGAGCTCCAAAAATTTTCGGGCAACCGCCTGGTTGACCTCCTGATCCTCCACCAGCAGGACCCTCGCCCGGAGTATGTGCCGTGATTTGGGAGAGGCTAGTTTCTGACTCTTTGTCACGGTATGACGGGTGACCAGCCCAGCGCCAGAGCCTCTCTCCGCCCGTTGGATCGCGGCCACCAGGGCTCGCGCCAGGATGTCGCCTTCAATCGGTTTAAGGAGGTGGCCATCGAAGCCCGCCTCGGCCAGTTTGCCTGCTTCAACCTTGGTGGCAGTCAGCACCAGTAGCGCCATAGTGCGGCAACGAGGATCGCTGCGCACCCTCCCAGCGAAGGACAGACCATCCATGTTTGGCATGTGCAGGTCCACGAGCACGGCAGCAAACGGCTCGCCTTGGCTCAGGGCCGCCTCGATCGCTTGCAGGGCCTCCATGCCAGAGGGGGCTGACACGGCGGTCCCCCCGTGAGCCTCAATCTGACGGCCTTGGAGCCTCCGGTTGATCGCCAAGTCATCCAGGACCAGGATGCGCTTGCCCGCCAGTTCCGCGCCCCTAGCAGGAGCCGCCTGCGGGCCTGCCTCGACTTGCAGGGGAAGGTCCACAAACAGAGTGGTGCCCACCCCATCTTGACTCTCTAGACGGACGCAGCCCCCCATCGCCTCGGCGATGCGCTTCACCAGGACCAGCCCCAGCCCCGTGCCGCCAAACCGTCGTGCGGTAGAGGAATCGGCTTGGGTAAAGGGCTGGAAGAGCCGAGCCTGCACGTCGAGGGGAATGCCGATGCCCGTGTCCTGCACAGCCAAGTGAAAACTCCAGCGGCTCTCCTTGAGCGAGGTGGCGCCGACCACGATCACGATTTGTCCGACCTCCGTGAACTTGAGGGCATTGCTCACGAGATTGTTCAGGACCTGACGAAGGCGCCCTGGATCCCCCAGGACAAAGACGGGCGTGGAGGGATCAAAATCAACCAGGAGCTCCACTGGACGCCCCTCCAGCTTGATGCGGAAGAGTTCCGCCGTTTCGAAAACCAGTTGCTGCAGGTTGAAGGGTATGGTTTCAATGGCCATCTGCCCAGCCTCGATCTTGGAGAAGTCCAAAATGTCGTTGAGAAGGGCAAGCAGGTTCTCTCCGGATCGGTTGATGGCTGATACGTAATCCTGCTGATCCGGGGTCAGGTCCGAATCCGCCAGCAGTTCCGCCATGCCGAGGACCCCGTTCATGGGCGTGCGGATCTCATGGCTCATGTTGGCCAGGAATTCGCTCTTGGCCCGGTTGGCCTCCCGGAGTTCTGCCTCGGCCCGTTTGCGCTCAGAAACATCCACAAAGCATTCCAGCAGCTTCTCCTGGCCATTCATTTGGATCCGCTTTACCGTTTTCAAAATAGGCAGGCTGCTGCCGTCCGCCCGCAACATAGTCCGGTCCGAATTGTCCACATCCTGGCCCAAGTCGCACACCGGGCAAGCCCCTTCACAGGCTGGACACAGGAACGAGTGACAGCGCTGGCCCACCAGCTGGTCCACCGGGGCGCCGAACAGGGTGGCCACATGTTCATTCACCTGCTCGATGATTCGAGTCACCGGGTCCACAATGACGACTCCGGCCGGAAGAATCGCTAGCAGCGTGCGTTGTGTGGCTTCGCTCTCCCGTAGCGCTTCCTCGTTGCGCTTTTGGGATGTGATATCCCAATTGGTGCCGACCATGTGCAAGGGCTGGCCGGAGATGTCTCGATGCACCAGGGCGTGGGCGCGGAGGAAATGAATGCTGCCATCCAGCCAAACCACTCGAAACTCCGTATCAAAATCCTTTTCTCCACGGATCGCCATCTGGATTTCAGCATCGCCGCGCGCCACGTCTTCCGGGTGCAGGCCAGCCGTCCAGGCCTCGTAAGCGCCGATGAAATCCCCTGCGGTGATTCCGTAGAGGCGATACATGTGCTCGTCCCACACCAGGATATTGTTGACAAGGTCGTAATCCCAGATGCCAACACTGGCCGCTTGGGTAGCCAGCACCAGGCGCTCGGTCAACAGGTTCATATTTTCCAAGCGCTCATCGGCCACGGAGAGGGCCTGCTGCTCATTCCGTGTGAGGGTCCGGAGCAGCGTGAAAACGGTTGCACAGGAGAATCCCCCAAGCAGCAGAACAAGTAAATTCTCCCCCCAAGTGGGAGCGTAGAAATCCTTGCGGGGTTCGCTCTGAAGGGTCCATATCCTGCCTGCCACCTCGACTTGTTGCCGAGTCATCCAGGCAGGGTTGGTTCCCAACTGAGGGGACTTCCGGGCAAAGAGCAAGTCCTTGGTTTGTGCAGAGTTCCCATCAAAAAGGTCCAGGTCGATGCCGGGACTGGAAACGCCGAGAACCCCATCTAGCAAATTCTGCATTCGGAAAGCCATGTAAGCCCATCCCAACAGGGCCTGGCGTCGCTGAGCAACGGTAGCCAGAGGGCTCCCTTGGCGGTAGACGGGAACATAGAGGAGGGTTCCCGCTTGAACCTGGGAAGTTCCCTCCTGGAATAGGGTCACCATGCCAGAGAGGGCCACAAGGCCTGTGTCGCGAGCCCGGACCATCGCGGCCCGTCGCTATTCCGTGTGGGTAAGCAGGGGTTGTACTAGGGCCGAA
>Ga0118677_10009722_pt2 | contig 10812 bp, 4 predicted proteins | sample AliMusrvi5mmetaG_FD_86154 | JGI IMG/M metagenome (GOLD analysis project Ga0118677, IMG submission 86154)
CCCATTATCAGCCTGAATTTCAACAAGTCTCTCGGGATGAGCTCTTTCCCGAAGATTTAAATAGTCTTTGTGTCTTTGTGTCTTCGCGTCTTTGTGGTTCAAAACTTCTGTCACACCGGGTACCTAAATTTACAACATGTTGTCATTCAGAGTAACATTAGCGGTAATTCACTGACAAAGGAAGAGAGACTATCATGTTTATATTCCACCACTGGCGAGTGTTTGCCATGCTGTGCGCACTTGGTATTTCCGGAATGCTCTGTGCCCAGGTACGGAAACCGGCGATATTGTTCGCCATGGGCGCACATAACAGCTACATTATTAAACCCCTCGTCGCGCAGGGATTCACGCTGGACACCTGCAAACCGGCGCAACTTAGCGAACGGCTGGCGAGTGGGAAGTTCAATGTTGTGGTGGTTTCCACGCTGTCTGATGAGGAGCGCAAGGCGCTCGATGCCTTTATGGCCAGAGGCGGCGGTGTCTTCGCCTGTAATCCGGAAGGCGGGACGACGGTTGATCGAAATTGGACGAAAACCAACGAATGGCTGACGCAATATGGCGCGCGGCCACGCTGGGAGATTTATCATGACAGCGACGCGAAGAACGTCGTCAGAGATATCCTGAGTTGCCAACTATCCTGGAGCGATAAGGTTTTGCCTCCGGTGAATGACGGCGTAACCGGCGTGCTGACAATTTTACATGGAAGCGGAGACATGGGTTCCTTCGACCTTGAACCCGCGTGGACCGCGGTGGTGCGCGGCGCAGCCACCATGAACAGCGCGCATGACGATCTCAAATATGTTCCGCTGCAACCATGGATGCCGGCTGGTTTCATCACCTCACCCCCACTGCTGGCGATTCGCGAGGCGAATGGCGGGCGGATGGCGGTTATGGGGTTGCGTTCTCCCTGGATCTTCAATTCTCCGGGATGGTGCCCGACCGTAGAAGCGATGCTCAGCACGGGCTGCAACGGCAAAGCCAGCGGCTGGCTGCAGGTTATCGCCAACACCTTCCGCTGGTTAGCCGCTCCTTCGCTGCATGCCGGCATGGGAGGCGCCATCACCCCGGAGACGCTGCTCAACCCACCCCCCAATGTCTGGCCACTGGTGCCGAAAAAGGTCTGGGATGCCGGGCCCAAGGTGGTGCCCGATCATGCGCAATATCCCGGGTTGGTCGGTGCGCGCACCGCGCTGTCTTCCGGCACTGGGACAGTGGCGGAATATGTGCAGGCGGCGAAAGCCGCACATTTAAGCTTCATTGTCTTTCTGGAAGATGAATTGAAGATGGACGAGACGAAATGGCAGCAACTGGTCACAGCATGTACCGCCTGCTCGGATGCGACATTCGCCGCCATTCCCGGCCTCACCTATGAAGATGCGCAGGGGAATCATCTCTATGCCTTTGCCGACAGAGTGCGGCTCCCCACTCCGGCTCTTTTGTTGCCGGACCGCCGGCTGGCCACGACCAAGGAAATGCGCTCGCGCGCCTACTTCGACTACGTGGACCAGTTGATGGAGCAGGATGTCGTCAGCGGTTTTTGGAACCACCGGGCAAACTTCCTGCCGCCTGCCGACTACAAACTCTATGATTCATTTCCCATCTATTCGACAATGGACGGAAAGCCGGTGGATGATGCGTTCACCGACTACCAGTATCTCATGAGCATTGGTGGGGGGCAAAATGTGCTGGCGTTTGAATTCATGACCAGCCCTGCACAGGTGGCGGAGCGCGCGCGACAGGGTTGGCGCGTGGTCAGTTACCATGAGCCGGATTTCCTGCGTTCAAAATGGAAGCTGGCTACCATGTCCTTTTCCGGCATGAACTATCCGCAATATATCACGCAAGGACCGACGATCCCGGTGTGGGAAACGACCGAGCAAGAGCGGGAAGACCGCATGGCGCAAACCCATGGCGAGTGGTGGCGACCGGATATCGAAGAATATCGCCTGCATTTCCGCGTCGCTTCCGATGTCGGACTGAAGTCGGTGACGCTGTATGACGGTGAACGGGTTTTCCGCCGCTGGCTGCCGGACGGGGGCAAAAGCTTCGAGCAGGAATTGGTGCTGGCGAACGCGCAACAACACGGATTCTACCTGGTGGCGGAAGACACGAATGGCAAACGCGCCGTGAGCATGGAATTCTGGACACGCAATCTGCTGCTGCAGGCGTATATCTTACAGGACCGCTGCAACTTCCAGGGGGATGCCCGCCTGCGCACGAAAACCGGCGAACAATACTGGACTTCTGTGGGCTTCAACGGTCCCTGGACTTCCGGCATCCCGCCCAACAAGGGCGTGCTCCGCCTGGAAATCAAGCCGGCTATCGGACTGACGCCGACACCTACCATCCCCATGCTCGATGGTGAAGTCAGTGGCTTTTTCACCAAAACCCTGTTCTTCAACCCGGAAATTCCCGGCGAGTTGCGCAATTTCTTCTCCTTGCCTTCGCTGCCGTTGATCGGACGGGAGCTGGCTATCGGGCAGGGGAATTATCAGTTGGGCTACGATCCCGCGGAAGAAAACGCGAAGGTCACCCCACTGGGATATCCTTACCAGCAACCACAAGCAGGTATCGGCAATGCGTGGGGGAGCTGGCATCATCTCATTCCCACCCGTAAGGTGAAGGGATGGGAGCGCACCTACATCTGTAATTACCTCCCGCCTGATGCCTTTCGTATCGGCTGGTTGGAGACGAAGCTGGAGGTTAAGGACACGATTACAATCGAAAAAGAGAAAGGCTTTCGCGTCATGTATGCCGGAGGGAATAACTGGACCATCTACCAGGACGGCAAACCTGTCGCCACTCCGGAGCAAAAACAGAATGAAGTCACCGGGCCGTTCCGTCGCGGCACGCTGGCGGTGCTGGAGGATAAAAGCGGCGCCATCCTTGCCATACCCATGGATGACCAGTTGACCTATCACTACTACCACGGCGGAACCTTCTCCTTGTTTTACGCGCCGGCCGGCAAAACCGAGTTGGGTAAGGGAGACGCGCTGCATTACACTGTCGCCCTTGTCGGCGGTCCCGGTCGGAAAACCAGCGCCGACATACTGGACTTTGCCGGAAAATTCGGCGTAATCAAGCCAGGCGCCATCGGGTATACGCCTGTATTGAGCAGTGGGAAGACACAGGATAACTATCTGGTCTGGCAACTGGCCGCCGAGAATGGCGAGAAGATCGAAGCGAAGCTGGCAAAAGTCGATCTGCACGCCCTGCTGCCCGTGTGCGTGACGGGTCTGCACGAAAACTGGTCGGTGTTCCTCCTCGACCGCGCGCGCAAAGGCATCAATTTTCGCGCGCTCTCCATAATCGATGGCGCCTCATACGCGCAACTCGACCTGGCGGATGCGAACAGCGACATCTTCATCGGCCATCCGCTCACCTGCAACCTACCCGAGGTCAAACTGATGGTGTCCTGGCAACAACCCGGAGTCTGGTTCGTCGAAGCGCATAATCCGACTGAGTTTCCACTCGCTACAAACATAAAAACCACCCGCGGTTGGACGCTATTTAGCTTGAATGACACCGTGACGCTGAAAGCGGGGGAGAGCAAAATCTGGAGGGTGAAAGGGCGATAACTTTCCGGGAAAGTGGTATACTACCTTATCAAGTAAACAATCTTGACGAGTAGTCATTTCATAACTGAAATAGGACAAAAACATGGATGACCAAATCGATAATCAGCAGATTCATGCCACTATCTCGAAGCTTTTATGCGAGACGGCTAGATATCTTTCCATATTCTTAAATAAGGTGTTGCCTCCCCTTTTTGAGGACTGGTGGAGACAAGCTGTGCTTGAGTGCCTATCGTTTCAGCAAAAGCGCCGCATAGAACAAGGTAATATCGGAACACTCGCAGCTTTGGATCTTGCCGCCTTGCTTCGTGTGTTCGACCAGAACTGGTACCAGATCTCGACTAGTTTGAATCTAACATCAGAAGCGCGCCATTACGTCAAGGAGATGCAGACAGTCCGCAACCGTTGGGCGCACGCAAACACAGAAGGTTTTCCACCTGAGGATGTCTACCGCGACCTGGACACACTGCAGCGCTTTTCTGCAGTCATCGGAGCAGATGATAACCAACTTCAGGAAGTTCGAGCTATAAAGACGGCTCTTTTTGCCAGAGAAATGGGGCAACCCTGCCTAAGTGAAGAAATAGATCTTTTACCAACACTGGAATCTGCACAGCAATTTGCAGAGTTTGAACCAGGTCAGATCGTCTTTGTCAAGTCTAATCCAACTGTACGAGGTGCAGTTATAGTAATGATAGCTAGCAAACCGGAGAATCGCTTCAAGGTTTTCGTGGCTGGCGAGAAGCAGACATTCTATGCATCTCAGTTACAGGCTGAGAATCTTCAGGAAGATGATTCCGAGTCTTTACCCTGCGAGCAATTTCACTCCTATCTTACAGCCCTTCTAATCAGGTATCCAGGGCTTTCGACGCTCTACTCACTCAATGCAGCTCGTATTGATTTCATCCCTTATCAGTTCAGACCTGTGCTAAGATTTATAAGATCGGATCGCCCGCGGTTACTGATTGCAGATAGTGTTGGTGTTGGTAAGACTATCGAAGCAGGTCTTATCCTTCGTGAACTGCAGGCTAGACGCAACATCCGCTCCATTCTCATTATCTGCCCGCGTCCATTGGTTACTGAACGCAAATGGCAAAATGAGATGAAACGTTTCGATGAACGATTTACTCATCTCGATGGTGGTAACTTACGGGACTGCATCAACGAGATGGATCTGGAGGGGGTCTGGCCCGAACAATATCAGAGAGTAATTGTCCCATATTCCTTGTGCGATGAAACCCTCCTGTATGGTTCTAAAACGGAAGGTAAGCGAAAACGAAAAAAGGGACTTCTGGACTTGGATCCGCCTCCACGCTTTGATCTTGTCATCGTTGACGAGGCACACCACATCCGAAATCAGGAAACCTTCAGCCATAAGGCTGTAAGGTTCTTCTGTGATCATGCCGAGGCCGTTGTTTTCTTGACAGCGACACCGATCCAACTTGGAAGCAATGACCTTTTTGTTCTTCTTAATATGCTGCGTCCCGATCTCATAATCGATCAGGAGAGTTTCGCGCACATGGCGGAACCGAATCCGTTTATAAACAAAGCTGTATCACTGGCGCGTGCTCAAGAAGCGGAATGGCCTGCTCGGACACTTGAAGTTCTTAATCAGACTGCAGCAACCGCCTGGGGTCAATCTATTTTGAAGCATAATCCCGACTTTATTCGGATTCGTTCCAGGCTTTTAGAAGGAAATGTCACAAATGAAGAGCGAGTGCAATTTATTACAGACATTGAGGCCATGCACACTTTTGCAGGGATTATCAACAGAACACGCCGTCGGGATATCGGGGACTTCACAATTCGAAAACCGGAAACAGTGTTAGTAGCTTTTACCCCAGCCCAGCAGCATCTACATGATGAGCTTCTCCATGTGCAGGCGGAGATATTCTGCAGGCTCCACGGAGATATCAATGTTAAATTTATGATGACCACGATCAGACGCCAAGCGGCGAGTTGTCTTTACGGTCTCGCACCTTTCATCGAGGACATCCTGAATCGCCATATTGACGATTTATCATTAGATGAAACTGACAATCCAGAACCACTTCCTCATAAGGATGTCATTAGACCGATCCAAGCTCAAATCGAAACTATCATTGAGAGTGCACACTCTCTTGATCCCAGAGATCCGAAGCTCGAGACTCTTCGCAATATCATCCGCGACAAGCAAAGTCTAACAAACAACAAAGTGATGCTATTTAGCAGCTTTCGCCATACCCTTCACTACCTATATAAACATCTCAAAGCAGACGGTTTCCGTGTCGGAGTGATTCACGGAGGGACTCCGGATGAAGAACGTGTCGAACTTCGAAGTCGTTTCGAGAAGCCACGAAATGAATTGGAGAGTCTCGACCTTTTGCTATTTTCTGAAATCGGTTGCGAAGGTTTGGATTACCAGTTCTGTGATTGCATTGTTAACTATGACCTTCCTTGGAATCCAATGCGCATAGAGCAACGGATAGGCCGTATTGACAGAAATGGTCAGAAGAGTGAAAGCGTCGCAATTATCAATTTGATCACTCCTGGCACGGTTGATGCGGATATCTATGAGCGCTGCCTTGTTCGTATAGGAGTATTTAATAATGCTCTAGGAGGCGGTGAAGAGATTCTCGGGGAAATAACTAGGGAAATCAGCAACATTGTGGAAAACTATTCTTTAAGCGATGAGGATCGCAGGACAAAGCTGCAGCAGTTGGCAGATAACAAGATTCGATTGATACAAGAACAGGAAGAACTCGAACAACGGCAGATGGAACTTTTCGGCATCCTTCTCCCTGAAGATCAGATGAAAAAGGAGATTGAAGAAGCCTCGAGCTTCTGGTTGTCTCCATTATCAATACAAAGACTCGTAACGATCTACTTGCAGAAGATATGCGGGAAGGAACAGGATTTCATACTCGGAGAAAAGCCATTGAAAACGCTTCGTCTTTCTCAGGAGACACGATACAATCTATTACATGACTTTCAGCAATTACCGAAACAAAACACTATAGCCTATAGGGAGTGGGAAAATTGGCTGAAGGGAGGTGATCCTCATCTGCTAGTAACATTCGAATCGGATTGTGCGACGCAGCATACTGATGCTGCATTCATTATGCCTCATCATCCTTTGGTGAAACAAGCCGCGATGGCGTTCGATACAAAGCAACGGGTCTTTACTACTCTACAAGTACAGTCTGATGAAGTGCCTCCTGGACGTTACGAATTTGCCATTTACCAATGGCGGTTCCATGGTATTAGGGAGGATTTAATCCTCCGGCCAATTGCCTCGTCAGAGGCGGTCACAGCATATCTTGGCCGCCTACTTGAGAAAGCGGTGGATGCGACGACTGAGAATCCGGGTGGTAGTATATCTCCCGTGTGGGATGAATTGGACACACAGCACTATAAACAGTGGTCTGAAGCTCGCGTAAAGCATCGGCAACGGACTCAGGAATTAGCAGCATACCGCAGAGAAAGCCTGTCAACGAGCCACCGGGCAAGGATAGCGCTTCTTGACGAACAGCTAAAACAGGCAAGCAATGAGAAAATTAAAAAAATGCGCCAGTCTCAAATAACGACTGCTGAGGCAGACTATGCGCGTCACATCCAGGACTTAGATATTGCGTTGGAGAGAGCGGACGTCATTGCTGAGCCGGTGGCGTATGGGATTATACATGTAAAGGGGGGTAAAAATGATGAGCGATAGCCAACGTGAAGAATATATTTGTGAAATCAGAAATGAATTTAACGCAAGCCAGCGCGTCAAGGATAGCCTAAACAATTCGATTCGGGCACTTGCACAAGACCTTAACAACAAGGACACGCACTTTATCTTAGAACTAATTCAGAACGCAGAAGATAATGCTTATCAGGTAGCAGAACCTTCTCTTTCCTTAAAATTATTAAAAACCGACCTTACAAACACAAACGGCACAAGTGGCGCACTAATTTTTCAAAATAACGAGGTCGGGTTTTCCGCAGAGAATGTGAATGCAATTTGCTCAGTTGGTCAAACTACCAAGAGCAAAGTTCAGGGATATATCGGTGAAAAAGGTATTGGGTTTAAGTCTGTTTTTCGCGTAACATCGATCCCTCATATTTTGTCGAATGGCTATAGTTTTTGTTTGCCTGAGGTTGACCAGGAAACCGGCTTGGGGTTTATCGTTCCCAAATGGATTGATATTCCACCTAAGGGGACAGACCTAAACCAAACTACGATCATATTGCCGCTTGATAAAGAAGAATTCAATTACGAGAGAATTGAAACCATGCTCCGTGAAATTGAGCCAGAGACGATTTTATTCCTCTCAAAACTTAAGCGACTTAAAATTTTCACTGACACTGGAGATAATATTACCATCCGTAAAGACGACTCAGAGGCTCCCTTGATTAAGATCCTGGTTGAAGGAACATGGCAAGGCGAGTATCTTTATAAATTGGATGAGTTCTTATTTTACTCCAAATCTTTTGATAGACCTCCAGATATTACCCATGAAAAACGAATAGGCATTGATCAGCGTAATATCTCCATCGCTTTTCCCCTAAGTGAAAACAAGGAAAGCGCAGGCAAGATTTTTGCGTATCTTCCCGTACGTTCGGAACCTTGCATACCATTTTTGATCAATGCCGATTTTATTTTGACAAGTTCACGTGAAGAAATTCAGGAGAAAGAGCTTTGGAATAAGTGGCTAGCGGTATGTGTCGCAGAACTAATTGGAGAATCTTTAGAAGGGTTGAAAAAGTATCACCATTTGACGATTGATTTTCTTGAAAAGCTCTTAAAAGGAATTCTTGCTCTCAAGGAGAAAAATTTACTCTTCCCGATTGCCGGTGCCATTCGTAAAGTTTTGAAGACTGAAGATTTGCTTCCTGCCTATAACGATACTTTCATCAGAGTTAACCAAGCCAAACTAGCGCGTGGTAAAGATTTGGTGGAGCTATTTTCTCCAGAACAACTTGGATTTCTTTTTGGCAAACAAGAATTATTTTGGATTAATCCATCAATTACGGAAAGTGGTAATTATGCTGATATTCATACTTTTTTGGTTGGGAAAAAATATCAGTGGCTTAATTCATATGAGATCGAACCGCTTTATGAAGGGCTTTTAGTTGGCGCTGAAACGCTTATACCCAAATTGTCTGCTGATTTTCTTGGCAGACAGCCATTACCTTGGCTTATTAATAAATTTATTCAATACATTATAAAACCTCAAAGCAGTTCGGAACTAAAAAAAATACCTTTTATCCGCCTTTCAACTGGAGTACAGATTGCATTGCCTTTAAATGAAAAGATGCCCCGTACTGCTTGGTTTGCACCAGCCGATGCTACAGGTTTGGATTTGTCGGTATTCCCAATAGTTCATCCAGAAATCTCTGATAATGAGAACATCCGAAAATTCTTAGAGAAGGAAGGTATCAGAGAAATTGATGCTATCGCAATTGTTGAGAAGAGCATATTACCAAAATATCAGGAACCCAATCTTTATTTTGATGAATCAAGTTACAGAACCGATTTAAACCAGATTCGTACAGCTTATAATAAAGCTACTGACAAAGAAAAAATTCAACTTACTAATATTCTGAATAATTACCAGTGGATAGCAACTATTCATGCAAGTGGGAAAGAACCGAACAAAATAAAATGGGAAAAGCCAGGTTCTTCATCTTTATTTGAGAAAACAACTGACAATGAAATATGGTTTGAAGGGTTGGATGATGTTATTGCCTATTTTTTGCATTTCTCGGTTACCGAAGCACTTAGTGGGGCATTAACCAGCTTGGCCAAACCAACTACTGTACTGACTACTAATTTATCCACCAATGAGTATACGATCTCACTATCTTATGAATATTACAGAAATCATAAGCAGGGCTTAAAAGGATTCGATCCGAAAGCAACTATCGTTGGAATCAAATCTGCTTTAGCAAATTGGTCTCAGGAACGATCCAACGTTCTTTGGAAAGCCTTGATGTCCGAACCATTAAAAATTATCAGTGGTGAGACACAATCCGCTACTAATCGCCAAAAGTTAGACAAAGCCCCCAAAACAATAGAATACACCGAAGCAGGTAAACTTTGCTGTGAAAATGCATGGTTATTCGATAAATATGGTGACTTGCATAAATCCAGTGACCTATTATTAAACGACTTGCCCGAACTGTATGAAACGACTTCGATAGCTGCCAAGGAATTAGCTGTAAAGCTTGGGATGAAGCAGCCAGAGCTTGAACAAGCTTTGGAATTTGTTACAGGGGGCGACCCTGATTTCAAAATCTTGATTGCGCACTATAAATCCGCATCAGAGGATGAACGAAAAAAAATGCTTCAAACAATTCCCCATGAAATTCCGCCACAGTCACCAGAAAAGGATTCTAATGAAAGGTCGTTCGATTATCCTTTTGAGCTCGATAAGTCCTTCAATCGTTCCGGTGAGACAAAACTAAAGGGTGAAACATCAAACGAAGGTAATCTGGTAAAATATCCCGAAAGAAGAATTGAAAAGGAAACTATAAGGCAAGCAGAGATGATTTCTGCCGAGCCTGATCCAGGAAAACGACGTTGGACAACAGAGCGAACCATCCTTGAAGGCCCTGATGAACAAGTTCGCAAAACTCTGGAAGAATGGTATGGCGGTAAATGCCAAATCTGCGAAAGCACTTTTCCGGAAAGAGACGGGCGACCATTTTTTATTGCAAAATACATGGTTGAAAGAAAACTCGCCAGACAGGTGGATACCTATGCAAACGCAATTTGTTTATGTGCTGAACATTTTGCTAAATGGCAACATGGCGCTGTAGTTGCTTATAATATAAGCTCTCAAATCAATTCTTTAAAGCTGGCTTCTGAGGGTGGCGATGAAAATCTTCAATTAAAGGTAAAATTATGCGGCGAAGAGTGCGTTATCAAGTTCAAGAAAAAGCATGTGATTGCGCTTCAAGGATTGATGAATGCATACTGTCAAAATGATGTTTCAGATCTGTAAGGGCACCCTCTGGGAAAGTAACACTTGTTGTTTTAAGACTATGTATAATACTCCCCAAAATTCAGACCACTGGTTAAGGTTAAAAAAATGAATAAATTTACCAGTATTATGAAAAAGGGAAGAAGGGTATTTTCGGGAGCATTTAAAGCACAAGTTGCCATTGAAGCGTTCAAGGAGCGTGAGACTCTGGCTGAGTAATCCAAACGGTTTGAGGTGCATCCCAACATGATCAAGCGATGGAAGCAGGAATTGATAGAGCGCTCCTCAGA
>Ga0118677_10015024_pt1 | contig 10812 bp, 6 predicted proteins | sample AliMusrvi5mmetaG_FD_86154 | JGI IMG/M metagenome (GOLD analysis project Ga0118677, IMG submission 86154)
GCGCAATGCAATAACCTTCGCCGAAAGTAATATTGAACTGCACAAAGCGTCGGGCATCCAGGCGAAATCCTTTGTCAAAGGAGGCAACATGACTACTTCGCATATTTCTGACAAACATGGCGAAAACGCTGACACCATTTCCGCCCAAATCTCCATTGCGGTCCTGGCGATTAGCGGACTGCTCAGCCTGTGGGTAGTGCTGCACCAGTTGATGTCGAACTGAGCGCTTTGGATGGTGTTTGATATGGCTCAATTCGGGGATTTTTATCGGGGGTAGATTAGACAGGTATTTCTTACCCCGTCTCCTTCAGGAGTTCTTCGCAAGAAATACACATCAGGCGACCTCTTAAAACCCGGGTCCCTGATGATTTCGGGACGGTTAACGCCGTCCCGTATTTTTTTGCGCTGAAGCCCCCGCTCAGAACCAGTGGTTGGTCTGATTGCGGAACGTGCTGCAACCGCACATCGAATAAGAATTCTGCAGGCCCCGTGTACACGGCCAAAAATGCACCAGCGGACGATGTGACGCGAAAAATTTTCCTGGCGGAGTCAGTTGTTTTCGGCCGCGATTCGGTCCACGATAAGCAGGCGTCGTTGAACAACGAAACGGGGGCAAGGGAAAAATCCAGGTTATGAGGAGGCAACATGGCCACTTCACACATGCCGGGCAAGGACACAGATAATGCAGACGCGGTAACTGGCTGGATCATCGTCACGGTTTTGGCAATCAGCGGCTTTCTCGGGTGTGGTGTCGTGTTTTATAAATTCATGACGGGATTGCAATAAGCGTCCTGATTGGCCTGCAATCAACCGACAAAAAAGGCCCCTCGCGACGAGGGGCCCTGGATATTCGACTGCCGCGGAGGATTTATTTGCCGATTTGTTTGCTGACGGCATTCTCCTGCTGATTCAGGGTTTTCTGCTCCTGCTTGGTAATGTGCCCGCCGTTTTGCGAGGCCATTGCGCGTTCTTCGCCACGAATCTGCCGGTCTTCCTTGTGCAGGGCCTGCGCCTGCCCTTTAGTGATTTCCCCCTCTTTGCGTTCCTGATTGATACGCTTGTCCTGGTTGTTCAGGCGTTTGTTCACTTCGGCGCGACGGGGATGGTCGGCTTTCCAGTCCTTGTCTGCAGCAAATACGCTGCCGGCAGCGGCAAAAACAAATGTTGACGATACAGCGAGCAATATGGCTTTGGTCTTAAACATGTTGACTCCCTCAAAGTGAAAGTTGTGAAAATTGGTGTTCAGGGGTTACCCAGTTCCTACAACGTCGGATTCTATGCAAAGACTACGCGGAGATTTGGCATATTTTGTAAGCAGGTGTATCCGTCGCTCGAAATCCCTGCGGAAATTCACGGATCCCGAATACGCGCCCCGATCGACCCTTGCCACGCACACGGCACGCCGGCATTCCGTAGCCCCGAAGTTTGGTGTAGCCTACTTCCAATTAGCCCGATTACCGGAGGATGCCATGAATGCGAAATGGCCTAACGCGATTATCTACTATGCGAACACATGGAAGTCAGGCGGTGATGCAGCCAGCGACACACTGGCAACGTGGCGGGCAACCGTAGCATCTACACGCAGTTTCGTTCATGCAGGAGTTGATGAGCGAATTGTGCTGAAATTCAGTGACAACGGCGCGACATATACGGCGGACGGTACTCATCCGAACGCGGCTGGATATGAGCAGGTGGCGCGGGCATGGCGTGCAGCGATAGGAATTAGTTGATGAACGGACGCAAACCCGGCACTCAACTAGCGACGATCCTGCTGGCGTTTGCAGTTGGCGGGTGCATGATTCTGGCTGTCATCGCTGTCAGCTTGCGCTAATAGGCGAGTTATTGAAACTTTGCATCAGCATCCTGATTCGCCGCGATAACCATCTGCATGAACCACAGCGTATCCGGCTGCAAAAGTTGTCCTAGTTGCCCACCTTCGGCATAATTTTTCTCCCCTTTTTCATCTCCTCAGTAGATATTACCTATTTGCGGACGTGTCCCTATAACTATGCAGGGATTACACCGTATGAAAAAGGGACTGTCGTTCGGCATAGTGTTGTTCATCGCGGGCTGGCTCACGCTAAGTCAGTCGCCGTCATGGCCGGCCCACGCCGCTGTAACGGCGCCTGCGACGCAGACAGTCCAGGCCGCACCCCGCGAGAGCTTTAAGGCGCCTGTCACCGCTCACCCGCGCCTGTGGCTGACCCAAAGCGACCTGCCACGGCTGCGCTCGTGGGCCACGCCATCGAACCCGATGTGGCAGAACGGCCTGCTGGTGGCGTTGAACAACGCCGTCAGCATCTACAACACCCAGTTTTATCCCGGCGGCAATCCAAACCCGATCTGGCCGGATGGCGGCACGAGCAACTTTGAGTTGTATGCCGCCGAGGCCTACGCGCAGTTCTTCGCCTTTATGTCGCTGGTCGATCCGAGCGCGAACGCGCGCATCACGCACGCCGTCCGCGCGCGTAATCTGCTGATGCATGCGATTAACACGGCTGTCTCCGGGCCTGAGGCAGCCAGTCAGCCCTTTCGCGACCCGCAGTTTATCACCTTCAACCGCGGTAACTGGTGGGGCGAGGCCTGGGGGCTAACCGTGGACTGGATCTACGACGCGAAGGATGGCAACGGCGATCCGCTCCTGACCGACTCGGACAAGGCAACTATCCGGGCCGTCTTTATGCGCTGGTGCAATGACCTGTTGACGGCCTACCAGCACCCCATACCCGTCGGCGTTCAGAACAGCCCGATCCTGCTCAACGACAAGACCGCGCTGCGGTCTGCGGCCAACAACTATTTTGCCGGCCACATGCGCAATATGACGTTGATGTCGATGAGCGTGGATCCAGCGGACGATCCGCCGATCACCTCTACGGCGTCCATCACGGCGCTTGGCAACAGCCTGCGCAGTTATTTCACCGAGGCAACGGGCGCATGGTTGTACCAGCAGTACGCCACGTTTGAACAATCCCCGCAGGTGATCTCGGATTATGGGCTGCCAGCCAACACAACCGGTCTCGGCATGGCTACGGGCGGGCTTTCGGTCGAGGGATTTCTGTACGGTCATTCACTCGGTTATCTCACCGAAGCGTTGCTGGGACTGCACACGGCGGGTTATGACGATCCTGCTTTGATCGGGCCGCAGGCCAAACTGCTGCAAAGCAGTTACTGGGACAAGATGGTCGATGGCTATCTGGAGTCGATCACACCAATCTCATACACCATGCCCGGCTATGCGTGGATGGGGCCGATCCACCAGATGATGAGCTATGGCGATGTGCAACACTTCTATCTCACGCCCGACCACTTCGCCACATTTGGCGCGCTCGCCGTGTACGATCAATCCATCAGCAACACGGCGCGGCTCGACCGGATGCGCTGGTTCACCACGTATGCGTTGCAAGGCGCCGAGACCAAGCTGTTTACGCGCGCGGGCAGCAACATCTGGGGCAACGCACTCGCCAGCGACGCGATCCTGTATTTCATGATGTACGACCCGGCGCGGAACTTTTATCCGCCCGACCCGCGTCCGTCCCTGCCGACAGCGTTTTACTCAGCGTCGATCGGTCGCCTGCTCGCGCGCACCGACTGGACGCCGCATGCATCGTGGATCAGCATGAAGTGCGGCTGGGAGACGATCAACCACCAGATCGCCGACTGTGGTCAGGTGGAGTTTTATCGCAAAGGTGAGTGGCTGACAAAAGAACACACCAGCTACTCCGACGATGGCACGCTGACGACGACCGACTTCCACAACACACTCTCAATCCAGAACCATTGCGCGTGCCCGACCGGCCAGCCGGCGAACCTGCAATGGTTTGAGGGGCCGACGTGGGATCGGGGCAGCCAATGGACGAATGCACAGAATGCCGGCGACCCCTACGCCGTCGCCAGTTGGAGCGGACGTTATGCGTTTGAGTATGCCGACGGAACTAACCTGTACAACCGCCCGTCGTTCTGGACGCCCGCGAACGACGCGTCCGATGTGACGCACGCCTCGCGCTCGGTCGTTTGGCTGATGCCCGATATCCTGGTGATCTATGACCGCGCGACAACAAAGCACAACGGTTTCAAACGGTTCAGCCTGAACCTGCCCTACACGCCAACCCTCGACGCTCAACGGAATCTCGCGACAGAGACATTGCCAAGCGGTCAAAAGCTGTACATCCAGACCGTGCAGCCGGTCGCGGCTAGCTATACGATCACACCCGTGGGAACATGGGGCGCAATCGCCGAGTTTGATCCGATCCAGTCGCGGCTGGTGGTCGAAGACCCTGCGAACCCGCTGGATGCGCGCTTGTTGCACGTGCTGCAAGGCGCAGACGCAGCCGTTGCTCCCGTGGTTGCAGCGCCGTTGCAGACCATCAGTGGGACATCGTTCTCCGGCGTGGTCATTTCGAACACCGCCATCTTGTTCCCGCTGACGATGGGACGCGCTCCCACAGCGACGATACAGGGCGCGCCCTTTACCGGAACCACCTATCTCGTCCCCGGCGACACGACGGCGCACCTCATCACCGGCCTGCATCCCGGCGCCATATATGACATAGTGACGCAAACGATCGGATTGAGCGTACAGGTCACAATTCTGCCGGGTGGATCACAAGTATCTGCCGATAGCGCCGGCGTGCTGGCGCTTGGCACACAAGCCGTGACGTTCCAGCGCAGATACTTGCCAGTGATGTTGAGGAATTGAGATTGGAGATTGGAGATTAGAGATTAGAGGTGGGAGATTGGAGGCCGAGGCTTCAGCCGGATTAACCGGTTTCGTTAAAAGGCAGTTGTATTGCCGTGCATCAAAACATGATGGGTAGCGTGTGAGACAAGAATTATGAGAAATATGAACCTGAAGAATATCATCATCAGCGTACTGAGAATCGCAATCGTTACTGGCGTGGGATTGTCGCTGGCCGTTATTCCGACGCCGCACATAGTAAAAGCGGTAAGTCCGATTATTGTGACGTTAACCACGTTCCCTGACGACCCGAGCGACGGACAGTGCGACATCTGGGAGGCCTTGCAAGCAATCTACCAAGCCAATAACGGCGGCAATCCAACCTATGGGAACTGCACCGCAAATGTCGGGGCGAATGTCATTCAATTCAACGTCAGCGGCGCCATCAAGATGCCACCCCCGGCTGGTTATGGGCTGAGTGGGCGCACCGACCTGCCATATGTGCATGGCGATACCACCATACAGGGACCGGTCACATTCGATGGTGACAGTAACGAGAGGGACACGCACATCTTCCGTGTCGCCGGCGATGCCAAGCTGACACTGATTAACGTGACGCTGGAGAAGGGTTTGAGTAGCGGCGCAGGATCGGTCATCTACTCGGACCAATTCGCGTCAATCGACCTGATCAACTCGACGATCCAGGATAACGTCGCGGAAAGCGATGGCGGCGCTATCATCGCGAACGGGCCGATGAATATCATTGGCAGCACCTTTTCCAACAACTGGACGCGCACTGGCAACGGCGGCGCCATTGCCTATTCCGGCGCCGACGCGATGCAGATTAACACAAGCACTTTCTCGAATAACACCGCGGGCGGGGATGGCGGCGCCATCCGGATAGCGGGTAGCACAGTCGTGACGGTGACCGACACCAAATTCGACACGAACAAAGGTTCTTCGGGCGCAATCTTCCTGGATAACAACAACTTCCTGACGTTGCAGCGCGTCGAACTCACTGCAAACAGCGCCATCACGGAAAGCGGCGGCGCACTTTATTCCAATTCCGGATCAAATGCGACCATTATCGATTCGCAGTTTACGTTGAATACAGCGGCGCAGGGATATGGCGGCGCCATCTATAACATGGGCGTGATTACTGTCTCGCGCAGCAGCTTTATTCAGAACTCGGCCATCATCAGTGATGGCGGTGCGCTGGCAAACAACAACAACGGCATTGTCCAGCTGGGCAACGTGACTTTCAATGGCAACAGCGCCGACAACCATAACGGCGGCGCCATTTACAACTTCAACTCAAGCTTCGGCGTCGATTCGACGATCATGATCAGCAACGTGACGTTTGCCGACAACAGCAGCGCAAGCAGCGGCGCCATCTTCAACGCGCCCGGACAGGCGATCTTCGCCGCAAATACGATTTTCCAGAAGAAATCCGGCGGCAGCCCGAACTGTAACGTTCACATCACGTCGCACAATAACAACCTCGACAGCGATGGCACGTGCGGATTGACCTTGGGCAGCGATCACCCCAATGTTGACGCGCAACTCCTTCCGCCCGGTTTGAACGGTGGGAACCTAGCCGTGCTCTTGACGCAGAATCCCAATTACGGCAGCCCGGCAATCGACGCTGGCAGCAACACTGTCTGTGCAAGCCCATTGATCGACAATCAGGATGAGACCGGTGGAGTGCGCCCCCAGAATGGCACGAACAGCAACGGTGCGCCGGCATGCGATATTGGCGCGATGGAAGCCGCAACGGCCAAGCCCATATACAACTCAACACCGCTACCGCCCGGCCCGATCAACTTTGGCAATGTCGTACAAAACACGTCTATTCCCGGCAGTCTTACAGTTCAGAACCCGGGCAACTACACCCTGACGCTCTCCAGTCCGAGCAACACCAACGGCACTGACTTCACTGTCGACACATCGGGATTCCCGGTCAAAATCGGCGCGGGCAGCCAGTCGCAAATCAACATGACCTGCAAACCGGGCAGCATCGGTCCGAAGTCGAGCACCTTCAGTTTCAGCACAAACGACTCGACCAAGCCACAAGTCAGCTTCACCCTGTTATGCAACGGCGTATCAACGCCTGTGCCGACCTTCTCCCCGTACCCGCTGCCAGGGCCGGTTGAGTTTGCCGGCGCAACCCTTGGTAAAACCACCACCAATACGATCGTCATCACCAACACAGCAACCGGCCCAGTCACACTGATCATCACCCCAACCGGCCTGACCGGAGACCCGGATTTCACTTATACCGTGGCGTTGCCGATCCACCTCACGCCGAATACGGCGGCGACGATCTATGTCATATGTAAGCCCTTGCTGCTGGGGCTGCGCTCAGCAGTTCTGCATCTATTGACCAACGATCCTTCACAATCAACGGTGACCTACCCGTTGAATTGCTTGAGTGCGGCGCCGGCATCGCCATACCTTGTTTATGGCTACGGGATTATGGCTGGCGGATTCGCTGGTTTCACAAGTGACTTGTCGAGTCCTAATGGTGTAGCTGTCAGCCCGGATGGCAATTTTGCATACACTGCGGGGTCCAGCGCCAAGGGTGGTCGAATCGCCGTGGCTCAGAAAAACCCGGTATTGGGATTTCTTGGCAATCAGGCGTTGGGTGATTCGCGCGCCGACCTGAGTTCTCCAGATGGCCTGGCAGTCAGTCCGGATGGCAACTTCCTCTTTGCCACTTCTTACTCGAATAATGCCCTCGTCACCTACCACCGCAACCTGGCTACGGGAGCGATCACTTACCTATCCACGTTAACGCATGCGGGCATGGCAAATGCGTATGGAGTGACATTCAGCCCCGATAACCAATATGCCTATGTGAATGCCTATGGCGATGGCGATGTTGTTGTCTTCAAGCAAACCTCGGGCGTCTGGGGCTACTCGTCCTTAATCAACGCAACCAGCTATACAACAAAAACCTTAAATGCTGCGACTAGCGTTACAGTCAGTCCGGACGGCAGGAATGTTTATGTGACCGCGTTGAATGCCGGTATTTTCGATGGTGATTTAGCCGTCTATAGCCGCAACACAGCCACAGGCGCACTGACACCGCTACAGACTCGTTTTCAGGGAGATATGCTTGACGGAAGCAGCCTGGATGGCCTCCAGGGGGCTAATGATATCAAGGTCAGCCCGGATGGTCTGAATGTTTACGTCGCGAGTTGGTACAGCAACGCGCTTGTGTCATTCCGTCGCGATCCATTCACAGGCAAGTTAACCTGGCTGAACACGTTGAACAATAGCGGTGGTGTTACTGGGCTGGGTCATGCAGCAGGCGTGGCCATCAGCCCGGATGGTATGCATGTCTATGTCACCGGGCAAAGTGATAATGCATTAGACGTTTTTAACAGGGACCCCTCTACCGGAGCATTGACGTTTAATGAGTCGCACGTCACCAATGCCGGGGCATCTCAATTCCTGACAGGAGCGACCCGGGTGGCTGCCAGCCCGGATGGGCTATGGGTGTTTGTTACTGCGAGCCAGGATAATACTTTGGCGACGTTTTACAAGGCCAACCCGGCGCCAGCCCTGGTCAGCCTTTTGCCTGGTTCGGCCACTGTGGGTAGTAACGGTTTCACCTTGAAGATCAATGGCAGCAGTTTTGTCAGCACGTCACTCGTCATTTGGAATACAACCGTGGCGGCAACAACGTTTGTCAACAACGGCGTGTTATCAGCCATCATTCCGTCTAGTTGGCTCACCGTGACCGGCTTTGCGTGGATTAATGTCTATAACCCAGCGCCTGGCGGCGGCTTCGCCTATTATCCACTGCTGTTCTTTGTTACCAGCAATGGCGCAATCCCGGTTCCCGGCATCGACCATCTCACGCCTGGCGCGACAAAGGCCGGTAACCCCAAGTTGAAGGTAGATATCTACGGCGCCAACTTTCAGAACACCTCGGTGGCGCTCATCGATAACATTACCTATACCACCGGTTATATCGACAGCACTCACGTGACCGTGACATTGCAGACAACGGACATGGCGCAGCCGGGCACCGTGAACGTCAAAGTGCGCAATTTGCCGAATATTGATTCAAATGAAGCGGGGTTAACCGTCGCGCCGCCGGGCACGAACGTGAAACCAGATATCTTCACACTGTCGCCGCCGTGGGTGTTCTCGTTCGGTCCGGCCAGCCCGCAGTTCACGATCGTGATCACCGGTGTGAACTTCGTTGATGGCGCAACCGCGCAGTGGAACGGCAGTGACCGCCCGACGCAGTTCATGGACAGCACCCACGTCAAGGTGACGATCAACGGCGCCGACATCATCGCGCCGGGAGTGGCGGCGATAGCGGTCACCAATCCTGCGCCCGGAGGCGGGTCGTCGAACCTGCTTGCCTTTACCATCTCGAAGCGACACTTACTCTTTGTGCCGTATTTGAGACGGTAATAGATAGGGTCAAGTCATAAAAAGGCCGCTCCTCGATCATAGATCGAGGAGCGGCCTTTTAGAGAGAGAAAGTCGGCTGACTTACTTGGCGGGATGCGCAGCCATATAGTCATCGAGCTGTTTCTGCAGCTTGGCTTTGAGCGTTTGCCGGCCTGCGTCGTCCATCATCTTCTTGGCCTGGGCGACGGCTGCAGTAGTTTCTATCTGGCCCGTGTTCAGGCCGTGGAACGCTTCGTCGAATACACCGTTGACCTTGGTGAGATCGACTTCCACTGCCTTGGTGTCCGCTTGGAAGGCCTCATAAGGGTTGAACACAAAGTTGGATTCAGTGGTGAAGAATGTGAGTGCGTCTGCTGCTGCCTTGGGCAGGTCCAGAGGCTGGCGCTGGTATTTTCCAGATAGACCGGAGACATACCACTGGCGACGGTAGTTGCGCGAGGCGTCGGTGCCGGCGACTTCGGAGAAGGCGAGGCCGGCCTCCTTCTTGTAGTTTGTGCCGTCGATGCCCATCAACCACAGGTCCATGTTGTCCTGGTTGGTTGTGAGCCAGTCAAAGTACTGGATGCCTGCCTGCGTTTGTTCTTTCGGCGCATTGGCATTGAAGACGATGAAGTTCCCTGCCACTAAGGCGCCTGTGCCCTTGACCTTGCCGCTGCGCATGCCGCTCAGGTCATAGCCCATCAGCGTGCCGTCTTTGATTGTGGCTTGCAGCGTCTTGGTCTCATCGACCCACTTGTACTCTGGCTCGTTCTCCTGACACGCTGCCGCCTTGCCTGGGTAGATGTAATCCACCTGGGCGTTCTGGCTGGGTCCGGAGGAAGGTAGATCGGTTTTGTTGACCAGTCCTTGCGTCCACCAACTGTGGAGCAGTTGCGAAGCGGTGACGTATTCCGGGATGCTCTCAAGCTCGACGAGTTTGGTGTCTTTGGACCAATCGGGGATCAATAAACCGGTCTTGTTTGCAAATCCCCTTGACCTGCGGCCCCATATTGCCGCGTCGTTTGAGGAATATGCCTGGACTAACGCATACGGTATCATGTCCGGCAAGTTTTTCTTGATGGCCTGAAGGTATGGTTCCAGACTGGCGTAGCTACCGTCAGAAACCGGCTCAGGGGCGTTATACTTCTGGCGCAAGTCCTCGCGCAAGATAACTCCGGTCGTGCCGGAATAGTAATACGCCGCAGGGATGCCATACAAGTGCCCATTCATGAAGTTGCTTTGATAGATTTTGTCGGTGACTTCCTTCTTCAGGTTCGGGCCAGACGAATCGAACAGCCCTTCGAGCGTCGCCAAGGCGCCCTGATCGCGCAAGCCGGTCATCTTGTACCATGGCGCGTCGAATGCCATCGTAAAGCTTGCGCCAGATGAATACAGCAGCGTATACTTATTTTGATGGTCATCCAGAACCAGGGATTCGATCTGGATGTTCAGGTTTTCATCCTGCATCTTTTTACTGAGTGCCGTAGTCACCGGGTCGATGCTCTCTTTGTATTGCGGTACGCCAAACCATGACTCGACCATGGTGATCTTTACCGGCGCGCTTTTCGCCGGTGCGGTCGTAGGTTGAATAGTAGCAGTCGCAGCCGGCACTGCGGTCGCGACCGGCACTGCGGTTGCGGCTGGCGCGCTCGTGGCGGCTGGGGCGGCGGTAGCGGCAGGCGCGCTGGTTGGCGCGGGCGTGGTTGCGCCACACGCGGCCAGGCCAA
>Ga0118677_10015025_pt1 | contig 10811 bp, 5 predicted proteins | sample AliMusrvi5mmetaG_FD_86154 | JGI IMG/M metagenome (GOLD analysis project Ga0118677, IMG submission 86154)
ATAACAAAAACCGGGCCGTGGAACAATTGTGCTGGATTAACGCCGTGTTTCGGGCAGGATCGCGCAGTGTCAATCCGGCAAAAGGCAGGCCCTCTCTTCGACCAGAGGGTGGAAATTCACAACTAATCTCGGCGCCCTCAAGGGCAGAATGATCCTGTCCCAATCCTGTGGCGGTTCCCACAGCCTGGCCTTGTGTTCGGACGGCGCGCTCGTGGCCTGGGGCGCTAACAGTTCGGGCCAGTTGGGAGACAACACCACGACCAGCAACGTGCTCCCGGTCGAGGTGATCCGCACCGGGGCGCTGGCGGGCAAGACCGTGGTGGCACTTTCCGCGGGAGTCAATCACAGCCTGGCCCTGTGTGCGGACGGCACCGTGGCCGCTTGGGGGGCCAATGACACCGGACAACTCGGCAATATGAGCACATCTAACAGCAGTGTGCCGGTGCTGGTGGACACAACGGGTGTGCTTGCCGGGACCAAGGTGGTGGCGGTCGCGGCTGGCAGTTCCCACAACCTGGCGCTGTGTGCAAACGGCAGGGTGGTGGCTTGGGGTTCGGGTGTGTCGGGGCAGTTGGGCGAAGATAGTGTGGAGAACCGGCTGGTGCCGGTGTGGGTGAGCCAATCGGGAGTGCTTGCGGGCAAGACCGTTGTTTCGGTGGCGGCCGGCGGCTCCCATAGCCTGGCGTTGTGCTCGGACGGCGCGGTGACCGCGTGGGGTGCCAACGATGCCGGGCAACTCGGCAACAACAGCACCACCGGTGGATTTGTCCCGGCCAATGTGGTGACCAGCGGTGTTCTATCCGGCAAGACGGTGGTGGCCGTTGCCGCAGGGTACTCCCACAGCCTGGCGCTGCTTTCGGATGGGACCCTGGCCGCCTGGGGTGCCAATGAATCCGGTGAACTCGGCGACAACAGCACGACGAACCGAAGCGCTCCGGTCGCGGTGATTGGCGGCGCCGTCCTCGCCGGCAAATCGGTGGTCACCATTGCGGGCGGCTCATCCACTAGCATGGCCCTTTGCGCGGATGCCACCCTTGCGGCGTGGGGAGCTAACAATTATGGCCAATTGGGCGACAGCACCACGACGAACCGAAGCGTGCCGGTGGTTGTCCTGACCACCCCGCTGGCCGCCGGATGCAAATTCGCGGCGGTGGCAACCGGTCCATCCCATAGCCATAACCTGGCCTTGGCGGCGGTTCCGTTCAACAACACCAACCTATCGTCGCTGGTCATCAATGATGGCAGCCCGCTGGCGGCGATCCCCGTCGATAGCGTCAACTACGCGGCCTGCGTGCCACATTCCGTCGCGTCCGTCACGATCACGCCGACCACGGAGGATGCCGATGCCAGGGTGACGGTCAACGGCACGGTGGTTCCATCAGGCGCCGCCACCGGTCCGCTTGCCCTGGCCCTCGGCAACAACACCATCACCATTCAGGTCACAGCCCCGGACGGAGCCACCATCACGAACCACACTCTGACCATCCTGCGCCCGGACCACCTTTCCGCCACGTTCACCTCGGCCACCGCGGTTCCGGTGACATCCGCCGGTTATGACGCCACAGGTCTGAGTGCGAATTTCGCGCTGGGCTTCGCGCCACCCGCGGGAACCAACCTCACGCTGGTCAACAACACGGGACCGGCGAGGATCACGGGAACCTTCGCCAACCTCGCCCATAACCAGTCGGTGGCCTTGACCTACAATAACGCCACCTATCGCTTCGTGGTGAACTACTATGGCGGTAGTGGCAACGATTTGGTTCTCCAGTGGGCCAACCAAAAACCTTATGCCTGGGGCGACAACACATACGGCCAATTGGGCAACAACAGCACGACCAACCGGAGCACCCTGACCGCGGTGGATGTCACGGGCGTGCTCAAAGGCAAGGTGATCACGGCTCTCGCCGCCGGCAATTCCCACAGCCTGGCGCTTTGTGCCGACGGCACGGTGGCCGCCTGGGGACGTAACACATACGGTCAATTGGGCAACAACAGCACCACCGGCAGCAGCGTGCCGGTCACCGTGACCACCACCGGAGCGCTGGCTGGCAAAACCGTCATTGCCCTCGCGGCAGGAGATACCCACAGTCTCGCCCTGTGCTCCGACGGCACAGTCGCGGCATGGGGATCTAACGGATACGGGCAATTGGGCAATAACAGCGTTACTGGCAACGGGGTCGGAATTGATAGCGGCGTGCCGGTGGCCGTGGACACCTCGGGCGTTCTTTCCGGCAAGACCGTGGTGGCCATTGCGGCGGGCGCCGAACACAGTTTGGTCTTGTGCTCGGACGGAACGATGGCGGCCTGGGGGGGAGGGATCAACTACGGATCGTTGGGAAATGGCAGTATGTCCAGCAGCCGTGTGCCAGTGGCGGTAACGGTTTCTCCGGCACTGCTTGGCAAGACCGTGACCGCCGTGGCGGCGGGAGCGGTGCACAATCTGGCACTGTGTTCGGACGGCACCGTGGTCGGTTGGGGACCTAACTCAGGCGCCCTCGGGACTGGCGACCTATCAAGCTCCACTGTGCCGGTGGCGGTGAAGACCACGGGGCTGTTGTCAGGCAAGATGGTCACGGCCATCGCCGCTGGCGGAGGCTACAGTCTGGCCTTGTGTTCGGACGGCACGCTGGCCGCCTGGGGAGCTAACAATTACGGCCAACTCGGCAACAACAGCACCACCACCGCCTATGAGCCGATCGCGGTGACAGCCACCGGCGCGCTGTCCGGTAAGACCGTGGCGGGCATTGCCGCTGGAGCCAGTCACAGCTTTGCCTGGTGCGCCGACGGCACCCTGGTCGCGTGGGGATACAATTCAAGCGGTCAGTTGGGGACCGGCAACACGACCAACAGCAGCGTGCCGGTAGCCGTGCTGAAGGCCTCGCTCGGCAGCGGCGAAACGGTCGCGCCCATCGAGAGAATATCCAACGCCAACCATGCCATGGCCCTGGCGGGTGTCCCGTTCGCCAACTCCAAACTCGCGGGGTTGGTCCTCAGCCAGGCCCCCTTGTTTCCTGTTTTGTCCGCCGATACGACCAGCTATTCGGCCTGCGTGGCCAACAGCACCGCCGCAGTGACGGTCACCGCGACGACAGATGACCCCGATGCCAGCGTGAAGGTCAACGGCATCGCGGTGCCTTCGGGAATTGCCAGCGGGCCCGTGGCGGTGGCAATGGGTACCACCGCGATCACGGTTGCCGTCACCTCGCCTGATCGCACGTCCACCACCAGTTATACGATCAGCGTCCTGCGGCCGAGCCCCGTGACCGCCACCTTCAATTCCGCCGGCGACATCCCCGTGACAACCGCTTCATACGATGCCACCGGGCTGCCGGCGAACCTGTCGCTGGGCTTCGCGCCGCCCGTGGGAACCAACCTTACTGTTGTTAAAAACACGGGGCCGGGGTTCATTGCCGGCAATTTCGCCAACCTGGCGCAAGGACAGTTGGTCACCCTGACCTACAACAACGCGATCTATCGGTTTGTCGCCAACTACTACGGCGGTAGTGGCAACGACCTCGTTCTCCAGTGGGCTCAGAACCGTGTTTTCGCATGGGGATACAACCAGTACTATCAATTGGGCAATGGCTCCAGCGCCAACAGCCTGGCGCCAGCCGCCGTGCCAGGTTCGGGAGTCCTCGCGGACAAGACGATCCTGGCGCTCGCCAAAGGTGGATCCCACAGTCTGGCCCTTTGTTCGGACGGCACGCTGACCGCCTGGGGTTATAACTCCAACGGACAGTTGGGCAATGGCGGCACCACGCAAAGCCCGGTTCCGGTAGCGGTCAACATCGCGGGGGTGCTCGCGGGCAAGACCGTTGTGGTCATCGACGCCGGAAACTCCTATAGCCTGGCCGTTTGCTCCGATGGCGCGGCGGCAGCATGGGGATATAACAGCTACGGGCAACTGGGCAATAACAGCACGACTAACAGCAGCGCTGCGGTGGCGGTGGCGGCCACGCCCCTTGCCAGCGGGGAGAAATTCGTCGGCCTGGCGACTGGACCCTCGGCCTACCACAGCCTGGCGGTGGTGGCCGGTCCGATTAACAACTCGAAGCTGGCCGGCCTGGCCTTTGGCGCAAGCGGGCCGCTCCCGGGATTCGCGCCGAGCATTGCCAACTGCCCGGCGAGCGTGCCGCACACCACCGTGTCCGTGACGGTGATTCCCACGGTGGCCGATCCCGATGCTCTCGTGCGGGTCAACGGAACCGCTGTCGCTTCGAGTGCCGACAGCGCGGAAATCCCCATCGCCCTCGGGTCCAACACCATCACCGTGATGGTCACCGCGCCGGACCGGAGCACGGTCACGAACTATGTTCTAACGGTCGTGCGGGCGGCGGCGGTCACCGCCAGTTATACTTCCGCCTCGGACATCCCTGTCAGTTTCTCCGCCTTTGATCCCACGGGTCTGACAGTTGATTTGTCGTTGGGATTCGCGCCTGTCGTCGGGACCACCCTGACGGTGGTTCAAATCACGGGGCCGGGATGCATCGCCGGGCGTTTCGCGAACCTCGCGCAGGGACAGGAGGTCAACCTGGCCTATCAGAACAGGAGTTATCGTTTCGTGGCCGATTATTATGGCGGCACGGGCAACGATCTGGTATTGCGGTGGGCGTTTAACAAGACCTGCGCGTGGGGCTACAACAATCGCGGCCAATTGGGGAACAACAGCACAACGAACAGCGGCGTGCCGGTGGACGTGAGCGCCGCGGGTGTTCTGGCCGGCAAGACCATCATTACCGTGGCGGCTGGTGGAAATCATAGTCTGGCCCTGAGTTCGGATGGCACGGTGGCCGCCTGGGGGTACAACAATTACGGCCAGCTTGGTGATGGCACCACGGCCAACAGGCTGGTTCCGGTTGATATCACCCAGTCGGGTGTCTTGGCTGGCAAGACGGTGGTGGCCGTTGCCGCGGGAGTGTCCCATAGCCTGGCACTGTGCGCGGACGGCACGGTGGCGGCTTGGGGGTACAATGGCTATGGCCAACTGGGCAACAACAGCACGACCGACAGCAGGGTCCCGGTGGCGGTCGTAACAACTGGATTGCTCGCAGGAAAGAAGGTGGTGGCGGTTGACGCGGGAGGATCAGCCAGCCTGGCCTTATGCGAGAACGGCACGCTCGTTGGTTGGGGCGACAACGGCTATGGCCAATTGGGTATTGGAAATCTATCCCTCACGATGGTCCCGGTGGCGGTCAACACCGCTGGCACCCTCAGTGGCAAGACGGTTCTCGCAATCTCCGTCGGGTCTTATCATGCATTGGCCCTGTGTTCGGACGGCACGGTGGCCGCCTGGGGCAACAACGCCAGCGGGCAGTTGGGCAATAGCAGCACGACGAGCAGCAACGTCCCGGTGGAGGTCAGCAGGGCCGGTGTGCTCAACAACCGGAACGTCGTGGCGGTTGCGGCCGGACTCTATCATCGTTTGGCGCTGTGTGCGGATGGCACCTTGGCCGCCTGGGGGTCCAACTCCAGCGGCGGGTTGGGCAATGGCGGCACGACGTCCAGCAGCGTGCCGGTGGCCGTAGTCACCACGGGAGCGCTGTCCGGCAAGACCGGGGTAACGCTGGCCGCCGGATCCTATCTGAGCCTTGCGGGGTGTTCCGACGGCACCCTGGCGGCTTGGGGCAACAACTCCTATGGCCAACTGGGAAACAACAGCACGACATCCAGCAGCGTGCCCGTTCCGGTGGATCTATCAGGAATGCCGGCCAACCAGCGGATGGTGGCGGTGGCGGCGACTTCACAGCATGTCCTGGCACTTGCCGCGGTGCCGTTGCTGCCCGAGGTGGCAACGCTTCCGGCAACGGACATCACTGCGACCTCCGTTACTCTCAACGGCACTGCCAATGCTTGCGGCGACGGTGCCACGGTGGCGTTCGAATACGGCCCGACCGGCGACTACGGCTCCAGCGTCGATGCAACCCCCTCGCCGGTCACCGGGACCACGATCACACCGGTAACGGCCGCCGTCAGCGGCTTACTGGCGGCCGCCACTTATCATTATCGGGTGCTTGCCACAAGTGCTGGTGGCACGATGACGGGCGCGGACACGACCTTCACGACCTTGAGTGACAATGCGAACCTCATCACCTACGCGTTCGGGCTGGATGCTCCCGGGGCCGGAGCACTGCCCCGGGGAAACCTGATCGGTGACAACTACGTCATCGAATTCACCCAGCCCCCGGGTGTCACCGGCATCACCTATGGCGCGGAGTACAGCACAACCCTGCTGCCGGGAAGCTGGACGGAGGTGCCGGACAGCGGAACCGGTGCCGAGCACATCTTCAGCGTGCCGGTGGTGGCTGACGGAGGCTTGTTCATGCGGCTCAGGGTGACTGGTCAATAGCATCTTGTTGCATAAGGATTAAAACGGGCAGCGACAAGGGAGACTTAACGATGACGATTGACAGCGCGTTGATCGTGGGGCACGAGTCCCGTCTCGCTGGGAAAGCGAAATGGCGCTGATTCCGCAGTGCATTTGTCTTGTCGCGCCGGGGGCAGGGATGATAGACACGCGCTGCCCCCCATACCGCCCCCCACCCGATGAAACGCCGCCCATTTCGATTGATCTTCTGCATCTGGCTCATCGCCGCGAGCCAGGCCTCGGCCGGCATGACGGTGATCACGCTCACCGACATGGCCCGCATGCGATTCGATGCGCTCTCATTCTTCATCGCGGTTTATTTGCTCATCTCGTGGGTGGTGAAGATCCTGTGGAACCACTTTGCAAAAACCTTCCCCTCGCTCCCGCGGCTCAACTATCGCCGGGCGCTGAGCCTCGTGCTGCTCTCCGGGCTGTTGTTCTACGTGGTTCTAACCATGATTTCCGGGGCACGCGAACTCCTCACGCCAGGGGCCTGGGAAAAACAGGGAGCGGGCTACCGCTTGCGGGAAAACGCCGTCACGGAAACCGACAAGCAGGACCGCCGCGAGGCACTCGGCCGCTTGCGCACGGCGATTTGGAGTTATGCGGAAAAGCACGAAGGCAACGGGCCGGCAGGACCCTTGGTCGATGGCATCGAGCGGGCGACGTGGCGCTTCCCCGGCGGCGGGCTGTACTGCCTGATGCCCGGCGTCCGGCCCGGCGGCGGACGGGCCATCCTGGTCTATGAGCCGTCGCGGGCGGGTGGCAGGCGCTTCGTGCTGCTGGCGGATGGCACCATCGAAGATCGCTCGGAAGGCACGCTCAAACAGCAAATCGAAGAGCAAATGAAGCGGTGAGTGAGGAACCCGTCACCCCCCATAAGCCCGCCAAGCGGAAACGCTCATGGCTGGTCCGCAGCCTCGTGTACGGGTCTCTCTATGTTCTTGTGATGGGATGTTTAGGTGTCGATGAGGCGTTCATGTTGCCCTTTCATCTGGCGTGCGGGTGGGCCATTCACGCTTACGAAAACGTGCCACTGCTGCTGGCGCACTGGCGCTCGGCGTTGAAGCCGTTGGCTGCCTTGGTGGTGGCGGGGCTGATGTTGCATCGGTTCCTCCGCTGGGCGATTCAGGCGGAAACAAGGCAGAGGCCCTGGCGACCCAGCCACACCCTTGCCGCCATGGCCTTGCTCTTGCTCGGCTACGGTGCCGCCATCACCTTGATTGGCATCGCCCACCAATCAAGCTGGCTGCTTGCCGAGCGCTGGATCGACGACGGCGGACCGAGCCGGTTCAGCGACGTGGCAGGGGCCATGACGAAAACCAAGTCGTTGTTATCAGCACTGGAAGAATTCCGTGGGAACCATGGCCATTATCCGAAAACCCTGCGCGAACTCGAGGTTCCGACAGAATTACTTCTAACGGAAACTGGATACGGAGCCGGCCTCGAACCCTTCATCTATCTGAAGCCCGGCAGCCAGCGGCCGGATGGCGAAGGACAACCGGTGATCGTCAGCCCGATGGTGGGACGGCGAAAAGTCGTGGTGGGCTTCACTTCCACGACAGCCCGCATGATGACCTGGGAAGCGCTTGAAAAAATGTTGGAATCCGCCGCTCCGGTGCATTCCCCCACCCCGCCCTCCGCCGATGAGTAAGATCCGCCAATTCCTCCGCGTGCTCCTCTGGGCTGTCATTATTTCGTTAGGCGGTCTGTTTTTGTTAGGAGTGCTGGCGGGGCTGTTGATGTCCACGCCGGGCTTCTTGGATGCGGCGTTCCACATTGTCGGCGGTTTCTGGTTCTTCCTGGACGAGAAACTGCCGGCGATCACAAGTGATGCGGGCACCTGGGGACCGGGGTTGGCGGCGTGGTTGGTCGCGCTCGCGCTGGGGCATCGTTTTCTCCGGGATTGGGCGCAGGCGAGAGGGTTCCAGTGGCGCGTGACCACCACGACTTGCCTCGGGCTGCTGTTGCCGGTGCTGTTCGCGATTTCATTCATTGTGCCAGGCATTCTCCTGCAAGTGAACGGTCTGCGCAAGGTGCGCTGGTTTGAGCGGGAAGTTCATAATGCCGCCGCAATCAAAATGGAGCTGAGAAACCTGACCCTGGCTTGCGCTGGTTTTGCAAACCTGTCTGCGGATGGAAAGTACCCTGATTCGCTGGATGCCCTCGCCGAACCGGAGTTCATGAGCCTGCGCTTTCTGAATATTGGCCGTGACAACGAACTGCCGCCAGAGCCATTCACTTACCTTGGCACCGGCTATACCCGGGACACCTCCGGGGATGCGCTGCTCGCGATTTCACCTTGGTTTCAGGATCGGGGAACCTGGCAGCGCATGGTCGTCACCATTGATGGCACCATGATCGTGATCCGGGATGACGAGGTGGATGCGTGGCTCGACCGGGTCGTCCCACGCTGATCTAACAAGCGTCGACGGCCTCAACCATCCTGAAGCGTGGCGGACCATGAGTGTGATCGGCCGGACACCACCCGTCCGCGGACTGCCTCCGCCCCGGTGGTTAACAACACCTAACGAGAAACCGTCCGGACCGGGATGTGGTTCGGTGCATGAGGCGCAAGGGTGGGTGGTTCCGACACCGGCGGCTCCGACGTGGCAGCGGGTGTTCCGCCCGCAGGGCGGGAATCCGTTGCAGGCCCAAACGGAAAAAGCCGCCGGAGGGGACTCCGGCGGCCTTGGTGAAATTGGTTAGATCGTTTGAATTAAGCGGCCAGCGTGCCCTCTTCCTTGTCCTTGTCCTTGTCGCCCTTCTTGCACTTGTCGCAAGCGGCGAGCGTGCCTTCTTCCTTGCCCTTGTCCTTGTCGCCCTTCTTGCACTTGTCGCAATCGGCCAGCGTGCCCTCTTCCTTGCCCTTGTCCTTGCACTTGCCGCCCTTGCACTTGTCGCAATCGGCGAGCGTGCCCTCTTCCTTGCCCTTGTCCTTGCACTTGCCGCCCTTGCACTTGTCACAATCGGCCAGCGTGCCTTCTTCCTTGCCCTTGTCCTTGCACTTGCCGCCCTTGCACTTGTCGCAATCGGCCAGCGTGCCCTCTTCCTTGTCCTTGTCCTTGTCGCCCTTCTTGCACTTGTCGCAAGCGGCCAGCGTGCCCTCTTCCTTGTCCTTGTCCTTGTCGCCCTTCTTGCACTTGCCGCAATCGGCGAGGGTGGCGTCGTCTTTCTTTGCCTTCTCGGCGTCCTGTTTCTTGTCACAGGGACAAGCGAGGGCGAGCGGGGCGATGATGAATGCGGCAAGAAGCGCGCTGAGTTTTGATTTCATGTTGTTGTTTTTGTTCGAGGTTGTTGGTTGATGTTGAAGCATGGAGCAGGGCTCAGCGTTGTGAGCCGTCGCAGCGGGACTTATTCACTGAATTCGCAGAATGCAAGAAATTTCCCTCACGAATCAGGGAAACTCCGGAACGGACGAAAAGTTGCCCGGAAATTTCAGAAACCTCGGATTTGGGCCACCCGGCGGTTGGATTCGGCTTGGCCGGGGCCCGCCCTGCGGCTATCTGAGGGCTCAGTTCCGTGTCATTCACCGTCCTAGCCACCGATCCCAGCAGTTCCGCCCGCCGCGGGGAACTGGTGTTGCCGCATGGCACGGTGGCCACGCCGATGTTCATGCCGGTGGGTACCCAGGGCTCGGTGAAAACCCTGCATCCCGCCGAACTCGAGGAGTTGGGAGCGCAGATCATCCTCGGCAACACCTATCACTTGTGGCTGCGGCCCGGGCATGAATTGATTCGCGACATGGGCGGCCTGCATGGTTTCACCACCTGGCAAGGGCCGCTGCTCACCGATTCCGGCGGTTTCCAAGTCTGGTCCTTGGCCAAACTCCGCAAAATCACCGAGGAGGGCGTGCGCTTCCAAAACCACCTCGACGGCTCGAAAATGCTGCTCACCCCGGAACTGAGCATGGACATTCAAGCCGCCCTCGGCGCGGACATCGCCATGCTCTTCGACGAATGCCCGCCCTATCCCTGCGAGGAAGCCTATGCCGCCAAGTCGCTGGCCCTCACCAGCCGCTGGGCCCGGCGCTGCAAGGACTGGGTCGAGACCAACCAACCCCGCTCGGGCACCGGCCGCCAACAACATTTCGGCATCGTCCAAGGCTCGGTTTTCGCCGGGTTGCGCGAACAATCGACACGCGATCTCGTCGCGCTGGACTTTGATGGCTACGCGATCGGCGGGGTTTCCGTGGGCGAACCGGAGCTTGAAATGTTCCGCGCCATCGAAAATACGGTGCCATTCCTGCCCCACTCCAAGCCGCGTTACGCGATGGGCCTGGGCAACCCGCCGCAAATCCTCGAAATGATCGCCCGCGGGGTGGACCTCTTCGACTGCGTGATGCCCACCCGCGTGGCCCGTCACGGCATCGCCTTCACCCTCGACGGGCCGCTGCACATCAAAAACCTCATCCACGCCAAAGACCCCCGCCCACTCTGCCCATCCG
>Ga0118677_10006334_pt2 | contig 10810 bp, 9 predicted proteins | sample AliMusrvi5mmetaG_FD_86154 | JGI IMG/M metagenome (GOLD analysis project Ga0118677, IMG submission 86154)
TTATTCACCCAACGAACAGGAAACATTCTGTTAATCCAGTGAGCTTACTGAAAATCGAAATCGAATCTCGAAAGCAATTTCTGGAAGGAAAAGAAGATTCGGAAGGAATTTTTTTATTCAAAGAAAAAAGAGGAATTGGAAGTAGCACAGTTGTTTCAAAAATTCTTTTAGTTACCGTATTGGCAATTCTCAGTTTGTCCGGTTTTGCTAAAGAGTACAAGGTGAATACAGCCACAAGTATATTGGGGTGGGAAGCTAAAAAAGTTACGGGTCAGCATGTTGGTACGATAAATATTTCTGAAGGAAACCTTAATGTGGAACAGAAAAAAATCACTGGGGGTAAGGTGATCGTTGATATGAATACCATTGTTGATACCGATTTGACTGATGGTGGATACAATCAGAAATTGATCGGACATTTAAAATCGGATGATTTCTTTGGAGTTGCCAAATTCCCTCAGTCCATTCTTGAGGTGAAGGGCGTCTCCCCTAAAGCTGACAATGTGTATCATTTTACTGCAGATTTGACCATTAAAGGCATCACCTCACCAGTTGAATTTGATGCTGAAGCGATTGACAATGCAGGGCAACTGACTGTTAACGGAACAATTGTCGTTAACAGGACCAAGTACGGTATAAAATATGGATCAGGAAGTTTCTTCCAGGGCTTGGGCGACAAAATGATTTATGACGACTTTACCTTGAAGTTTAAGCTTGTAGCTACTACAAAATAGTCATGTTTTTCTGGTTTTTGCGTAGAAGGGGATGCATCGAAAGGTCATCCCCTTTTTTTAGGCTCATAATTCAGGTTGGAAGGAAGGTACTTCTCAATAAATTCGGAAGAGACATTTTTCCTCCTGGCATAATCGTCAACCTGATCCTTTCCAACTTTTTCAATCCCAAAATACCTCGATTCGGGATGTGCGAAGTAAACGCCACACACAGACGCGTTGGGAAACATGGAATAATTTTCGGTCAGGGAAATCCCTGAGTTCTCCTCAGCCTTCAAAAGATTGAAAATGGTTCTCTTTTCAGAATGTTCAGGGCATGCAGGATAACCCGGTGCCGGGCGTATTCCCTGGTATTTGGAGGCGATTAATTCTGCGGGTGTCAAAGATTCAAATTTGCTGTAACCCCAAATTTCTTTGCGCACTATTTCGTGCAGTCGCTCTGCGAATGCTTCGGCCAGTCTGTCGGACAAGGCTTCCAGCATGATGGCTTTGTAATCGTTGTTCTCGTGTTTGTATTGTTTGACCAGTTCGGCAACCCCCAAACCGGCAGTAACCGCAAATGCTCCACAATAATCTGGTTTCCCGGATTCTTTTGGGGCAATAAAATCGCTCAGGCAGAATAACGCAGTAGCTCCCTGCTTTTTCTCCTGCTGACGCAACTGGTGAAATTTTCCGACTAGTTCTGTCCTGGTTTCATCGCTGTACAATTCGATGTCATCCATCACCGAATTGGCAGGCCAAATGCCTACAATCCCATTGGCACGGATCATTTTTTTGGCAATGATCTCATCCAGCAATTCGTTGGCCTCTTCAAATAACTGACGGGCAGCAGGTCCCTTGTCCGGGTCGCTGAGGATGGCAGGATACTTGCCTTTAAACTCCCAAACAAGGAAGAAGAATGTCCAGTCGATGTACTTGCGCAAATCTTCCAGCGGATAATCGTTGAAGTACTTTGTTCCCGTAAAGTTGGGTTTGGTAATTGGGTATTTATCAAAATCAGTATTGAATTTTCTATCTCTGGCCTCCTGTAAAGTCCAGTATTCCTTTGGTTTTTTGTTGCTGTGCATGAGTCTCAATCCGGCATATTCTTCCAGGGTTGCAGCTAAAAATCCGGGGGAACCCGACAACAGTTCTGCCACTACTTGCACAGATCTTGAAGCATCTTTGACATAGAGAGTCGTTTTGCTGTATTCGGGGGCAATTTTGACTGCAGTATGTATTTTAGAGGTAGTTGCACCACCTATCAGCAAAGGTTGGCTTAGGCCTTTCTTTTCCATCTCCTGAGCTACATGAACCATCTCTTCGAGCGATGGGGTGATCAATCCGCTCAGTCCGATGATGTCTACCTGCTCCATTTGTGCAGTTTCCAGGATGGTTTCACAGGGCACCATGACGCCCAGGTCGATGACTTCATAATTGTTGCATGCAAGAACCACTCCGACTATGTTTTTGCCGATGTCGTGCACGTCCCCTTTGACCGTAGCCAGGAGTATCTTTTTGCGAACGACCACCTTGTCGGGCAGCAGTTTCTTCTCCTCTTCGATGTAAGGCTGAAGCCAGGCGACTGCCTTTTTCATGACCCTGGCCGATTTGATTACCTGTGGAAGGAACATTTTTCCGGATCCGAAAAGATCGCCGACCTTGTTCATCCCGTCCATCAAAGGGCCTTCGATGATGTTTAGCGGAGAATCATACAAGGGCAAGAGGTCGCGTACATCATCCTCGATAAAATCTGTGATTCCTTTTACCATGGCATGTTCGACCCTGGCATTGAGGGTGAGTTCCCTCCATGCTTCAATTTTTTCCTGTTTTTCGTCAGTTGACTTGACTTTCTCAGCAAACAATAGCAGGCGTTCCGTCGCATCTGATCTTCTGTTTAGCACCAGGTCTTCTACCAAAACCAGTAAATCCGGATCGATTTCATCATAGATCTGCAACATCCCGGGATTGACGATTCCCATATCCAATCCTGCCCTGATGGCATGGTACAGAAATACTGAATGGATCGCTTCCCGGATGGTGTTATTTCCCCGGAAGGAGAAGGAGACATTGGAGATGCCACCGCTAACTTTGGCAAAAGGCAGATTCTCCTTGATCCAGGTGGTTGTTCGGAAGAAATCTACCGCATAGTTGTTGTGTTCCTCCAGTCCTGTTCCTATGGTGAGAATGTTGGGATCGAAAATAATGTCTTCGGCCGGAAACCCGACTGTGTCTACAAGGATGCGATAGGCTCTCTGGCAAATGGAAATCCTTTGTTCATAAGAGGTTGCTTGTCCATCTTCATCGAAAGCCATGACCACCACGGCTGCTCCGTAGTCCCTGATTTTTCGTGCGTAGCGGATGAATTGCTCTTCCCCCTCCTTGAGACTGATGGAATTGACCACCGATTTTCCCTGGATGCATTGTAATCCGGCCTCGATGACCTCCCATTTGGAGGAGTCGATCATGATAGGGAGTCTGGATATATCAGGTTCAGCGGCTATCAGGTTCAGGAATCTGACCATCTCTTTTTTTGCGTCGAGCATGGCATCATCCATGTTGACATCGATAATCTGGGCACCTCCCTCCACCATTTCCCTGGCAACTGAGAGGGCTTCGTCGTATTTTCCGTCGCGGATCAACCTTGCAAATTTGATGGATCCTGCGACATTGCACCTTTCACCCACATTCACAAAGTTGGACAATTTGTTAATGGTGAGTGGTTCGAGACCGCTCAGACGAGTGGCAATTTCAGGTGTTGACTTGATATGGGGCTTTGATATCGCTGCCAGTTTGGCCAATTCCCGAATGTGATCGGGCGTGGTGCCGCAGCAGCCACCGATGATGTTGACGGTTCGGTTGTTGGTAAAATCCGCTACCTGGAATCTCATGGCCTCGGGCGTTTCATCGTATTCGCCGAACTGGTTGGGCAATCCGGCATTGGGGTGTACACTTACCAGGAACGGCGCTTTTTTGCTGAGTTCTTCGAGGTAAGGGCGCAAATCTTTTGCACCGAACGAGCAATTCAATCCGACTGAAAGGAGGTCGATGTGCGAGACGGAATTGAGAAAGGCTTCAATGGTCTGGCCGGAAAGGGTACGGCCACTTTTGTCGGTAATTGTTCCGGAGACCATTACCGGAATTTTTATTCCCCGTTCTTCGAATATCTCGTTGATGGCCACCAGGGCAACCTTGCAGTTCAGGGTATCGAAGATGGTTTCGACCAGCAGGAGATCGGCTCCCCCCTCCAGCAATCCTTCCACCTGTTCACGGTAGGAAAGCTTTAACGCTTCAAAAGAGATGGCCCTGTAGCCGGGATCATTGACATCGGGCGACATGGAGCAGGTCTTGTTGGTCGGACCGATGGAACCTGCGACAAACCTGGGTTTATCCGGGGTAGAAAATTTTGCAGCAGCTTCCCTGGCAATTTTAACGGCTTCCCTGTTTATATCCCTGACATAATCCTGTGTTCCATAGTCACTTTGTGAAATGGAAGTGGCATTGAAAGTGTTGGTTTCCAGAATATCTGCTCCGGCTTCCAGAAATGACTCATGAATTTCACTAATAACCTCCGGCTTTGTAAGGCAGAGCAGATCGTTGTTGCCTTTGAGTGAAGAGGGCCATTCTTTGAACCTCTCGCCCCTGAAATCGGCTTCCGACAGTTTGTAACGCTGAATCATGGTGCCCATGGCTCCATCCAGAACGAGAACCCTTGTTTCCAATAATTTGCGAATATCTGGCGTGCTCATGATTCCTGATTTAGATTTTTCAATATTTCCCTTGCTATCAGCACGCCGTTGACGGAGGCTTGCATGAGTCCGCGGGTGATTCCAGCACCATCGCCTCCAAAGAAGAGATTTCTGACCGACTGGCTCCGGAAGGTCTTGTCAACCTTGACGATATTGGAGTAGAATTTAACCTCTACACCATAAAGCAGTGTTTCGTCGCTTGCCAGTCCGGGGCTCACCTTGTCGAGCGACTTGATCATTTCGATGATGTCGAAGAGGATCCGGTGGGGCAGGACCAGGCTCAGATCTCCGGGTACGGCATCCTTGAGTGTCGGGACGATGTTGTTGCGGTAAAGCCGGTCGGATGTGGTTCTTCTGCCCCTGATCAGATCTCCGAAACGTTGGACCATGATTTTGTTGCGGGTTAACATATTGGCCAGTCTGGCAATGTGACGGCCATATTCGATGGGTGAGTTGAAGGGCTCCGTAAATTTTTGGGAGACCAGCAGGGCAAAGTTGGTATTTTCACTCTTCAGGTCCTTGTAACTGTGTCCGTTTACTACTGCCAGGTTATTGTCGTAATATTCCGAAGAGACAAAACCGCCGGGATTTGAGCAGAATGTTCGCACTTTATCGTCGAAGGTACGGGTGTAGTGAATCAGTTTGGCTTCGTAAAAATTCTCGTTGACCTCCTGCATCACCTCATTCCTGCACTCAAGCCGGACTCCGATGTCGACAATGCCAACTTCGGTGGGAATTGAATGTTTGGCACATTGTTTCATGAGCCAGTCGGAACCATCACGGCCTACTGCCAGAACTACCTGTTGACCCAGATAAGTTTTATCTGCCGATCTTACTCCGGTGATTACCCTTTCTTCAATGATAAAATTGGTAACCGGGGAATTAAAGCAAACCTCCACTCCTTTTTGTTGCAGGTGTTCAAAAAGGGATCGGTAGAGCACTTGTGTCTTCTCTGTGCCGAGGTGTCTGACCGGACATTGCACCAGTTTCAGGTTGGCTTCAATAGATTTTCGCCTGATTTCCCGCATGGTGAGCGTTTCGGTCAAGCCATGAATACCGGTATCTGCGCCAAATTGGAGATAGATATCATCTGTATATCGGATCATCTCACGGGCAGCTTCCACTCCAATGTATTCCGGCAGGGTTCCTCCTACTTCGTGGGAAAGGGAGAGTTTCCCGTCCGAAAAGGCACCGGCACCCGCCCACCCGGTAGTGATGGAACAGGGTTTGCAATTTACGCAGGTTCCACCGTTGGTGTGTTTTGGGCATTTCCTTTGGTAAATATCCCGCCCTTTTTCAAGCATCAGGATTGATAAACCGGAATGTTCCCTGATTAATTCATAAGCCGTGAAAATACCCGCAGGACCTGCTCCAACTATGATAATGTCATATTTTTTCTTCATACATGCGCCTCAACCTCTTCCGCAAACCAGGGAACTTATTAAAAATGATAGTTTTTGTGAACCGAACAAAGAACAACCCGGCAAAGGTAAACAAATTCTGTGCAACATTGGAATCTGAGCATCAACCGGATGCCCCGGCTGTTGCTACACATGGATTTTTTTACTATTTTTAAAACGATTTTGAAAGCCCAATTTTTAACTGTCAACAGACATTTAACTGCAAAGAAAGATGGCAAATACAATTTTCAACCGGAGGAATTTTTTGTTGATGGGTGCTACTGCCACCCTTGGTTTGGCAGCACAGGCAGTGCCCGTTCCTAATAACAAGAAGAAGGACAAAGAGAAGAAAAAAAAGAAAATTATCTACCGGACGCTTGGTAATACGGGTATAGAGGTTCCCATTGTGAGCATGGGTGTGATGCGGGCCGACAATCCCAATATTCTGAAAGCTGCCTACGAAAAAGGGATTCGTCATTTTGATACTGCCAGCGGCTATGAGAATGGCCGGAACGAGGAGATGGTCGGACAGTATTTTAAGGATATACCGCGCAATAAAGTGATTATTTCAACCAAGATCCATCCTTCCAAAGAGGGAATGTCGACGGAGCAATTTCTTGAAAAATTGGATCAGAGCCTGAAGAGACTGCAAATGGAATACGTGGACATCCTATACCTTCATGCGGGTAGTGACAAGGCATATGTGCTGGACCCACGCTATTTGGAAGCCCTTAAAAAAGCCAAAGAGAGCGGTAAAGCCAGATTTGTCGGAATTTCAACCCATACCAATATGGCCACTGTCCTCGATGCAGCTGTGGAGAGCAAAGTATATGATGTGGTTCTTACCTCCTATAATTTCCGTTTGAAAGATGATATTGAAATGCAAAATGCTTTGCAAAGAGCCCATGATGCCGGGTTGGGGATCATAGGAATGAAAAGCATGGCAGGTGGTTTTCTGGACAAAGAGAAGAAAAAGCCGGTTAGTTGCAAGGCCGCATTGAAATGGGCATTGTCTAACCCATTGATCCATACCTGTATTCCAGGGATTACCAATTTTGAAATGTTGAAGGAAAACTGGGAAGTTGCCCAGAATCATGAACTGGACAAAAAGGAAAAGAGTGAGTTGGAGTTGGCCATGAACGAAACCGGGCTCTATTGTCACGGATGCTTGAGTTGTTCGGGACAGTGCCCTGAAAACCTGCCTATTCCGGATTTGATGCGATCGTACATGTACAATTACGGATATTCCTATCCTGCCAAGGCGCAATCCACGGTAGCCAAATTAAATCTCTCCGCCAATCCTTGTGAGAATTGTCCGGGTTGCACCGTCAAGTGTCCGAACGGATTTGATGTAAGGGAACGGATTACCGACATTGCCCGTATCAAACTGGTCCCTGCCAACTTTCTGGTATGAAGAAACTACTATTCCTCCTCCTTCTTTGCCTGCCTTTCTGCTCCTGGTCGCAGGAGGTAGTATTCCCCGATCTCCCAGCGTGGAAAAGCGAAGGAAAACCTCAGGTTTTCAACAAGGATAACCTATACGAGCACATCGACGGAGCTGCAGAATTCTACCTCAGCTACGGATTTGAAACGTTGCAGGTGGCAAGTTGGAACAACAATGGTGCGGAGCTGACGATTGAAGTTTATGATCATGCCGATCCTCTACATGCCTACGGAATTTATGGAATTGAAAAATCTGCCAATGCCGAAACGCTTCCTGTCGGATTGGAAGGATATGGAGATGCTGCCACCTTTAATTTTGTAGCCGGCAGGTATTATGTCAAGATGAGTGCCATGCAGCCAGAAAAAGTGCCGGATTTTTCCCTCAAAAAGAGTGCGGAAGCTTTTGCTTTGAGCTTATGTGCGAAACCTGAATATCCTAAATTGGTTGGGATTTTTCCGAAAGAAAATTCAATACCCAATAGTTGCCAGTTTATTCCTTCCGAGTTCATGGGATTGGGATTCCTTGGTTCCGCGATACGGGAGAAGTTTAAGCTAAGCGGTGAAGAGATTACACTATTTGTCATTGAAAAATCCGATCGGAGCGAAGTAGAACAGATGGTACTTAAATATATTTCCTATACCGGGGTAAAAGCAAAAAAACCTGCTGAAGGAGATCTTATTTTGAAGGATCCCAACAATGGTACGGTTTTTCTGCGATGGAAAGGAAACTATCTCCTTGGTGCGACTGGATTTACCGACCAGAAAACTGTGGTACCGCTTTTGGACCAGATTGCTAAAAAATTATGATTCCACCTAAAACTCGGGTACATTGAACAACCACTTGATGAATGGCTTTGGCAAACTCAAAGCCATTTTTTTTGATATGGATGGAGTGATTTATGACTCCATGGGAAATCATTCCATTGCCTGGAGCAAGGCTTTTGCCTATCTGGGTTGGGACTTTCCACTTGAACAGGTCTATTTGAACGAAGGCAGAACCGGATCCTCCACCATTCATTTGTTGTACCAGGAGAAACTGGGAAGACCGGCCACAGAAGAAGAGATCAGTCAGATATATGGAAAAAAGAGCGAAATATTTGACAGTATGACCAAACCCGGACCGATGAAGGGCATCGTTTCCCTGATGGGTAAGGCAAAAGCAGCCGGACTTGAAATATGGGTGGTCACTGGTTCCGGACAGGATCTTTTGCTGGATGAATTGTGTAAAGACTTTGCAGGCATGGTTGTAAAAAGTCAAATCATTTCGGCCAGGGATGTTACCCATTGCAAACCTCATCCTGAACCTTATTTGGCTGCCTTGTCCAGATCCGGTTTTGATGCGGATCAGGTGCTTGTTATCGAGAATGCACCGCTTGGAGTAGAAGCGGCCAAGGCAGCAGGTATTTATACGATCGCCGTTAACACGGGCATTTTAACGGATGAAATATTATGGCAGGCAGGAGCCAATGAGGTGGTCAAGGAGATGTACCAGGCAGAGGAGTTGATTTTTACCAAAACACTGTTTATTTCAGCTCTTCCAGCATTGCCTTGATATTTCTATGGATGGTCGGGGCAGTCTCGGGACCGAGTGAGTTGACCTCTCCATATGGGCCGCTGTCGCGTCCATAGGTAAAGGGAGCATCTTCATCCCATTGACTCTTGGGGATGATATATCCGATTTCATCGTTGGCAAGACCGACCATGAATTTGTATTTCCCTGGCATCAAATCCCTTATAGCAGGAACTTCAACGGGAGCAATTTTAAAATCTTGTCCTTCCGGAGATTCGATTCCACCGTTTAGAATTTCAGGATAAAGCTCTCCTGGAATGGTTACCAGGGAGATAGGACCGATTTTCACTACGGCAAGTTCAGATTTCATTTTCATCCAGCCTGTGGTGCCTCTTTTCATGACACCCAGCATGGCGGCCAACTTAAACATGGGGTTGGCCAGGGGGATTGGCAATGTTCTGGCAACAATTGAGATTGCAGCCGAATCGATGACCTCTTCCGGTTTGCCCATGGCAGTCAAGGCAAGATTGGCCAATTGTTTCCCTTGGGCAGCGGCTTTTTCGAAAGTTGGGGCTTTAAATTCTTCTCCTGAAAATGGATCTGTAATGGTCAGTCTGGGATGGGTGGTCATCAATCCGCCGACACAAGCACTGGCATAGACCGCTACACCCCCGACTCCCGGCTTCATCAGGCTATCCTTGTTGTACACCCCTTTCTCGATCCCTTCTCTAACATAGTGCGGAAAATCAGAGGAAAGCAAAAGGTTGTCGCTCCAGAGTGTTTCTGGATGGTCGCCCCATGATACGAGGGTTCCCAGTGTTTTGCCTGTCTCTTTGTCGAGGACTTGAATCATCCGCAATCCGGCATCCAAAACATCTGGTTTTCTTGTGTCAATCAGAAGGTTGGCTGCACCTGTCAGATCCTGTGAAACTGATAGGCGGGCCGGCCGGATATTTTTTACTGCCTGATCGATGGCTTTGGCGGCTTGGTTTTTCACATATTCCATGTGGGCCGGATTGATACCGCTTGTGAGCGGGTTAGGCCCCCAGAGTCCAAGCAGATCAGGTCCTTCATGGGTGTGCGTGGAGGAGATGATGGCATAAGTGATGCCCGATTCTTTAGAGATCCGGTCTCTCACATCAATTACATCATTGTTCATGAATCCGATGGCATCCAGTACGACAAAGGCCAGACGGGTTTTTCCGTCATCCACGACCATAGCCCTGGCCCACAGGTCATCGTGAATGCCATTGGCAGCCCTGTTTTCTCCGAACCCGGCAATCCAGACCGGATCAAATTTACCATTGTCGTTTCCATCGGTATAGGTTTCGCCTTTCCCGGGTTCATATTTGGCATTTTTGTTTTTATCATCCCAGCGGTCTGGTACTGCGGGAGTGATGGGCAATGCCGCAAATCCTGCCGAAAGTTGTGAGGGTGTGTTGTTCAGAATTTTGATGTTTATGCTGTAACCCGGATGCTGGTCTCTCAGATTTATCCCGAACCAAATGAATAAACAGAACAGGAGTAACAGAATTCCCAATCCAAGGTATTTAAAAAATTTCTTCATGTCAATAGTTATTAATGATTTGAATTCAAAGCGGTGTAAAGATAATCACCAGAATGTTTGGGTTTATAATTTTTCGGTTGAATTTCAAAAAATTGACCAAGAATCTATTGCCATGGAAGTTTTCACTGGTGATTCTGGAAGCTGTACCCGGTTATCAATGATGCCTTTCACCGGTTTGACATTTTTTTTATCAAATGATGTAACTATTTGGATTGAGAAGAGTCTTATAGTTGTAGATCTTTTTAGTGTTAGCGTGATTAAACAGCTTTAGTAAGCAAAGCCGTCTCCTTTTGGGGGCGGCTTTTGTTGTAATGGACAAAAATAAAAGCTATTTTTACAGTTGATTCATGATCAAAACTCAAATCACTTAGAAAAAACTTGTTTAATTAGCGGATATTCAGCGTAATCACATTTATATTTTGTAATATTTA
>Ga0118677_10009965_pt2 | contig 10810 bp, 11 predicted proteins | sample AliMusrvi5mmetaG_FD_86154 | JGI IMG/M metagenome (GOLD analysis project Ga0118677, IMG submission 86154)
AACGATGAGGATTCGCACGCTCTCAACGTTAACATTCGGAATGACTCGTGCCGTTCGATTCCGATCAGCTTGACCACCTGGCTCGAATTTTTTGCCGGGTACCCCCCCGGAAAAAAAGCGAACGAACGGTAAACGCAGGGAACTGCAGAGAAGTGAAAGGAAGGAACTAAATGCTTATAAATCTAAGGTTTTGTTGGAGGCGCGGGTCGGGATCGAACCGACGAATAAGGGTTTTGCAGACCCTTGCCTTACCACTTGGCTACCGCGCCACTTCGGTTGGTCTCTTCGTAACGTAGCGCGTTGGGTGGGCAGAAGTCAATTGCGCCGGTGTCGGCGGTACCACCGGCAGCAACAAAAACGATCGCCGGTCCCGGTCATGAAACACATTCTGGGTCGCCTTCCGGAGTTCCCGTTCATCCGCCACCGGCCTTCCGGTATTCGGATTCCGGTCGAATCGCGGGAAATTGCTGCTCGAAACCTCCAGCCGTATGCGATGTCCGGCACGGAATACGTTGCTGGTCACCCCGGCATCGATGGTGACCCTGTAAACCTCACCCGGGGTCAGCAGCTTCGGGTTTTCCAGCGAATCCCGATATCGCAGGCGCAGAATGCCGTCCGTCAGATTACGCGCCTCGCCGTTCGGGAAAACATCCACCAGTTTGGCCGTAAAATCCGTGTCGGGCGCGCTGGACGATACGTACAACACCGCTTTCACGGGTCCGGTCACCTCGACATCGGCTGCAAGCACCTCGGTCGAATACACCAGCACGTCGCGCCGCTTCTCCACATTGCGCTGATCGTGCGGTCCCCATGGGAAAATTGCCGGGTCGCAACAAACCGCGCCGCCGGTGGTGGGCGCGGGGTTCCGGGGATCGTACACGAACGTGTCGGGCGCCGAACTCTTCAGCGGCTCGCCTCCCAACAGACCGGCGGCTCCGAGGTAATACTTCGTGTTCCGCGCGCGCGCGAGCGGCCACTCCTCCTCATCCCGCCAGCGATTCGCGCCCATGACGAATAATCGGACCGGATGCGCGGAGCTTTCCGCCTCCTTCGCCGCTCCCCCTTTTGGCACTTCGGCCTTCGGCACTTCGCCCTTAACCCAGCGATCAAACCACCGCAGTTGAGCCGGACGCAGCCCCACCGCCGCGTCCCGGCCGTAGTCGACGCCCGGAAACGGCGTATTGAACGTGTGCGGCCAGGGCCCAATCACGATCCGCACATTGCGGTTCGTCTTGCTCAAAACGTGAAAAGCCTCCAGGTCGCTCTCGACGTAATTGTCGTACCAGCCACCCACGGAATACACGGGAATGTGAATATCCTTCAGGTTCTCCCGCACACTGGACGCCTTCCAGAAACTGTCGTAAGACGGATGATTCGCGGCGAGTTGCCAGAGCGGAATGGCTCTCCCGGCCGCCGACATATCGGCATAACGGACGGGCAGAGACCAGATATATTTGCGGAAATCCGGCGGGCGGTAATTCATATCCCGCAGATTGTCCGAAACCCAGAGGAGCCGGTGCCCCAGTTTCATGGCGCCGCCCGGAGAGTAGAAGCGGTCGCGGTAATCGTCATCGCCGGAAACGTAAGGGAAAATCGCCTTCAGGTGCGGGTTATGGGCGAGCGCGGCCTTCCACTGCGCGATTCCCAGATACGACCCCCCGTACATACCGACGTTCCCGTCCGACCACGGCTGGCGCGCGATCCAGTTGAGCGTGTCGTCGCCATCGGCCACTTCCTGATTGACAGGCTCGAAACGCCCACCCGAAAGATAACGCCCCCGCACATCCTGAATCACGTACACATAGCCATGGTCCAGGAAGCTCTGAAAATTCGGCGTCAGTTCGTCGCCTTTACCGTAAGGCGTGCGCACCAGAATGGTCGGATAGCGCCCCGGCGCACCCGGCCGAAAAACGTTGGTGCTCAGGCGGACCCCGTCGCGCATGGTGACGCCGACGTTGAACTCACTGACCGGAAGAACCGCGGGCGCACCGGCGAGCGCGCCCGCAAGCGCCGGAATCAGGAGGCTGCGGAGCACAGCACCTGCCAGTATTTCCGTCCCACGGCTTCGAGCGAGTGCTGCTCCAGAATGTGACGCCGGGCCTGCGCGCCGATTTCCTTCGCGATTCCTGGGAATTGCGCCACCATCACCATATATTCGAACAATCCGGCGGCTTCGGCAACGCCGGGAGGTATTCGAAGACAGGCTGGGGGCGGAATTGCTCCGCTCTCCTCTCCCGCGGTCAGCATCACCGGCTTGCCCGTTCCCATCATCCGGATGGCGATTCCGGACGTCTCCCCCGCGCCGGGATAGCGCAGATTCAGGCAGCAATCGATGGCCGAGGCGGCTGTCCGCAGGTCGCTTTCGCTCAGGTGACCGAGGCGGTGAATAGCCGGGTGGTCCGCGGCAGTGGTGAGCAAACGCCCCAGGTCGGTGGACACTGCGTCACCCGCCAGGAGCAACGCCGTCCCGGGCAGAGCGGCGTGGAGCCGGCGGAACGCGTCGAGGCACGGGATCACCCGTTTGGTCTCCCGCAGATAGCCGAAGATGCCGAACAGCGTCGTCCCCTGCGCGACCCCCAGCCATTGCCGGAAGCGCGCCGTGTCCGCGTGGTCGGGCAGGGCGGCAGGCTCGAAGAAGTGCGGAATCACGTGAAAGTCCCGTGCGCCGTGCTCCCGCGCCATCCGCGCGGCGCCGGGGTTATGTACAATAACCGCCCGCGAGGTTTCCGCCACGCGCCGGATCAGGGGGTACTCGAAATACCGGGGATCCACGCCGGAACTGCTGCGTTCCGCCCAGAGTTCTTCGGCCAGATGACGGCGCCACTCGCCATAATTGAAGACGAACTCCCCGACGTACTGCTCACGGGTGAGACTCCCCAGAAAGAAGTGATGCAGGACGGCATCGTGCAGCACGACGACACCCGGCTTTTCCAGCGCCTGCCGGTAAATCCCGGCGTGAAGTGCATTATTGCCGAGATGATACAGATCGACACCCGGCCTGCCGAAGCGATCCAGTGCGGAACCCAGCGTTTCCGCATAATCCGCGACCCCCGAACGGGAGCGCGGAGGAGGCGCATGATGCCAGGCGGAGCTCAAACCCTCTTCCTGCGGCCGAAGAGCGCGGTACCCACCCGCACCCAGGTCGCACCTTCTTCAATCGCGACTTCCAGATCGTTCGACATGCCCATGGAAAGTTCCGGAATCGCGAAGCGTCCCGCAATCTCCCGCAATCTCGCGAAATAGGGCCGAGCCAGTTCGGCGTCCTCGGACCACGGCGGCACGGTCATCAGTCCCCGAAGCGTCAGGTTGCGGCAGGCGCGGATCGTATCCACAATCGCGGCGATCTCGTCCTCGGCCGCGCCGCTCTTCGATTCCTCTTCGGAGAGTTTGACCTCGATCATGGCGTCGAGCGGCAGCCCTTCGGCGTCCAGACGCGTGGCGAGCTTCGCCGCGTCGATCGAGTCGATGGACGCGAACATCTGCGCCGCCTTCTTTGTCTTATTCGACTGCAGATGACCGATCAGGTGGAAGCGCGCGCCCTCCAGATCCGCCAGCACGGGCGCCTTCCGTTCCATTTCCTGGACGTAGTTTTCACCGAATTCGCGCAGCCCCATCGCATAGGCTTCGCGGACCACGTCGGCCGGGAAAACTTTGGTAACGGCCAGCAGGCGAACTCCCGCCGGATCCCGGTGGGCCTTCGCGCAGGCCTTCTCGATTCTTTCTCGCACCGCCGCGAGGCGGTCGGCTAAACAGTCATCCACTCAGACTTGATCATAGCCGCCGGGCATGGCGGGACCGCACGCTGGTATATCATCCTGGCTGGAATCCACATGCTGAACCGACGTCGTTTTTTGTCCCGCTTATCAGAAAGCGTCGCCGCCACCGCCGCCCTGACGCCGAACATCGCAGCTCAGTCCGGCAGTGAATGGCCCAGCCCGGTCCTCGATATCCATCTCCACCTGAAGCCGAACGACGGCAACTTCGAGCACATTGAGGGCTCGGGCGTCCGCCAGGCCATCCTGCTGACTTCCGTGGAGCAGGACGATGTCGCCAAAGCCGCCATTGCCCAACATCCCGGCCGCTACGCGCAGTTTGTGCGCGCCGACATCACGAAACCGGATGCGATCGCGAAGATGCGCGCGTGCCTGAAAGACGGGGCGATCGGCCTGGGCGAGATAAACTTTCACGTCGCCGTCGACGGGCCCGATATGCGCGGCGTCTATGAACTGGCGGCGGAATTCGACGTTCCGGTCACAATCCATTTTCAGGAAGACAGCCCCGGCGACGGCGAATTCACCACCCCGTTCAAGTCACTGCCTGCAATGATCAAAGCCTACCCAAAGACCAAATTTATCGGACACGCCAACGCGTTCTGGGCCAACATCAGTGCGGACGTGCCACCCAACACCGCGTATCCCGCGGGCAAAATCAAGCCCGGCGGCCTGACGGACCGCATGCTTACGGAGTTCCCGAATCTCTATGCGGACCTCTCGGCCAACTCCGGCAGGAACGCGCTGGGCCGCGATCCGGAATTTGCCGCCGCCTTTCTGGAACGCCACCGGACTAAGCTGATGTTCGGCTGCGACTGCCCGTGCAAAGACGGCCACGGCGCGGGACAGGTCTCGCAGGCGCCGCTGATCAAAGGCAGGTGCGTGGCTCGCGAGACGCTGACGGCGCTGAAACAACTGGCGTCGCCCGCCGTTTTCCGCGAGATCGTCTGGGAGAACAGTCACAGGCTTCTCCGGATTCCGGCCTGAGTTTCCGGTTTTACTTTGCAGGGGCGCAGTGATAAGCTCTGGGACGAGTCGAACTATGATCAATTATCGTGTTATTGCAGGCGCGGGTGTTTCCCTGCTTTGCCTGTCCGCCATCTGGGCGCAGAACAACGGCCGCCCGGGATCGCAGCTGGTGTGGGCGCCGAAGCCCGTAACGATGACGCCGTGGACTGCTCCGAACAAGCCGCACTGGAAGCTGGCCGAGATCCTGGCCGACCACAAGGGCATGAAGAGCTGGAAAGTTGCGATCGTGAATGACGAGCAACTGCGCGCCGATTACATTCAGATGGCGCCCGGTGAAAAGACGCCCCGGCGCGCCCATCCCGATACGAGGGAGTGGTGGGTCATCCAGGACGGGCAGATCCGGTTCACCATCGACGGTCAGGAGCCGTTCATCGCGAAGAAAGGCTACCTGGTGCAGGTCCCCTACCGCACCTTCTACACCATGGAAACGGTCGGTGATCAGCCTTCCCTGCGGTTCGAAGTGAACGTGGCGGGCGCGCGAACCATGTACCCCGCCGAAGACAAGCCTCCGGTGCTCGATGGCTACACGTTCCTGAAGACGAAGATCGCGAGCAAGGGCACTTACGATCAGGGCAACCGGCCGTATATCGATTTCAACGAAGTGGCCGCCGGCCGCGAAAAGCAGCGCCGGTTCGTCGCCGACGACCGCGCGGTATCGAACATCATCCCCGGCGACGCGAAGAACCTGGCGCCCGCCAAAGACACCGATAAAGGGCACTTCCACGCCGAATGCGCCGAATTTTGGTTCATTCTGCAGGGCCAGATGGATTACAAGATTGAAGGCACGGCGCAGATTCTGGCCGACCAGGGCGACATCGTCTATGCTCCCCGCGGTCACTGGCACAGACCCCGTTTTGCCGGCACCGGTCCTGCCTGCCGCCTGGCGATGAACGGTTACCAGGACATCGGGCACTTCTTCGAAGCGGAGTAGGTCCGATAAAAAGCGGCGCCTCGCATCGCGCGGGGCGCCGCCGATCCTCTTACCGGAAAACGCCGGTGTGTCCTAACGAGTACCGCCCGGGCTGCGGATATACACAAAGTCCGTGCGGCCCTTTTCCGACCGGGATCCGCGCCAGCAGTTTCCCGTTGTCCGTATCGAACACGTAGATCTCATTGTCGTAGCGTCCCGCCAGCCAGAGTTGCTTCCCGTCCGCTGAAACCCCGCCCATATCGGGGCTGCCTCCGCCCGGAATCTGCCACTTCGTGAGAATCTTTCGCGTCGCCAGGTCGAGCACCGTCACACTGCCCTCGCCCCGGTTGGAAATGTAGAGCACCTTTGAATCGCGGCTCACGTAAAGTCCGTGCGCGCCCTTGCCGGTGGCGATGAAACCGATCTTCGTGAACGAATTGGGCTCCACAAGGTGAATGCCATTGGCCATCATGTCGGCCACGTAGAAAACTTTGCCATCGGGGGACGTTTTCACATCCTGCGGCATGCCGCCCTTCTGGAAGCCCAGGTAGCCCAGAATCTTCCGTTCGGCCACGTCAATCTTGATCACCTGCGCGGAGAATTCACAGCTGGCGATCAGATAGCGGCCGTTGGAAGTAAAATCCATATGGTCGATGCCGGGGCAGTTGACCGGCAGCGTTTCCACCACCTTCATCGTCGCCGGATCCAGAAAACCCAGCTTCTTCTCGCGCTCCTCCACGACAATGGCGTACTTGCCGTCCGGCGTGTAATACATGTTGTACGGATCTTTGACGGGGATCGTTTTGCCGCGTTTGCCGGTCGCCGGGTCGATGTCGGTCGCGGTGTCGCCCAGATCGTTGATGACCCAGAGCTTCTTCATATCCCAGCTGGGCACCACGTGCTGGGGTTCGCGTCCGCCGCTCGCGAAGTGGCCGACGATTTTAAACGTCTTCTGGTCGATCACGTCTACCGTGTCGCTGCGGCTGTTGGGAACATAGACCAGGGCCGGGAAGCCTTTGACGGCATCGGCCAGCTTGCCTGCATGGTCGTTGGCGTAAATATCGTTCGGATCCGTCACCGGCGGCATGCCGGGAAGGGGTGAGGCGTTCGCCTGCGTGGCGGCCGCCGGATTCTGAGCGCTCACGGCAATGCCGCCGAGCACGACGAGGGCGCCGGCTACAGCCAGCGCAACGGGAATACCAGGTTTCATTCTGATTCGATTCTAAGTCAGCGAGGCAGTTTGACCGCGTAGTACGCCACTTGCTGGCCCTTTTCGAGCAGGAACTGATGAGGCGTGCCGGCCGGGATGCGGATGATGTCGCCCGGCGACAGCTTACGGGACTCCCCGTTCCGGATGGATTTGCCCCGAATCTCATTCGCGGTCGTCGTGTGGCCGTCCGGAATGGTACCGCCATAAAGCAGCGTGGCCGACCCCTGCTCAATGACAATCAGATCGGTCTTCGTTTTGTGCAGTTCCGCTTCGCCGCTTTTCGCCCGGCGCCACAGGGACGCGGTCCCGAGCGGCTTGCCGGCGATGCCTTTCGCTTCGGCGTCCGGAGCCAGCCGGTCGGCCGTGGATTTGAGATCCGCGGCCGACCAGACTTCCACGCCACCGGCGCCGAACAGAGGACAGACACACAGCAAAAGAGCGGAGGCAACCTTCATGCCTACTACTTTGACAAAAGCTCGGGAGCCGCAGTCTTTACTTGGCGACGACGCCGGTTGCCGCATTCACGAATGCCGCGTAGCCGCCGCTCTTGTCGCCCCATTGAATGAACCACATGGGGGCAGCGAAGCGGGAGGACTGTCCCAGCGCAAACGTGGTGATCGCCTTCTTCGGATTCTTCTCCAGCCAGTCTTTTGCCTTCTCCGCGGCGGCCGTGAAGGCCTTGGTGGAATCGATGGAGAAATCGGAATTGGTGAATGGCTCCGCGTTCCGGTTGGGACCGGCCCAGCGCATGGCGCCCTGGTTGTTCATGCCGCGCAGAATGTTGCCCTTCTCCACGGTGGAGTAGACGAACGTGTAAGCCTGCATCTTGCTGGCGGATACGAACACGACGGTCCACTGGCCATACTTGCCCTCGCCGCTTTTCACGCCTTCCACTTCATTGCCGACGATGCTCGCGGTCTGCAGATCCGGCGCCAGAGTGCGGGCGGATTTGTAGATTTCGTAATAAGCCGTCAGGGCCGGAATCGCGCCCTCCGGGATAGCTGGCTTTTTGGGGAGCGCGCTCTTGGCCTCGGCCGGCGGGGGCTGTTCGCCACAGCTCCCCAAAAGGACCACGCTCAGCACGGCGACTGCGCCCGCGGTAACTCGAACCCTTGCTCGGATCATTGTCCTCAAAACCTCTCGCGGACAATTCTATTCCAAATCGCAGGCGCGTGCGGAAGGGGTGTATTTACTTTTTTGCGACGGACGCTGCGGCCATCTTTCGTTCCAGAGCCGCCATCAGGCGGGAGTGGACGTCTTCCGGCACGGCGCAGCTTTTCATGCCTTTATAGACGGAAATAGTTTTTTTTGTGGTGTCGCAAATCACCCAGCAGTTCGGGCACTCGGCGATATGTTTTTCGAGTTTCGAGCGGATTTCCGTATCCGTTCGTTCGTCCAGAAAATCGCTGAGCTCCGCCAGAAACTCTTTACATGTAAGCAAAGGCGTCGTCTCCCTTGCGCTTAAAGAAACGCGTGAGTTTATCGCGCAGCTGCAGGCGGGCCCGCAGCAGTCTGCTCTTCACCGCCGGGACCGTCAGATCCAGAGCTTCCGCGGTCTCTTCGGTGGAGAGTCCGTCCACGTCGCGCAGCGTGAACACGGTCTTGTAAATCGGCGCCAGGCCGTCGATGGCTTCGGTGAGGATGCCGTTCAGTTCGTCCTGCGAGTACTGCACTTCCGGATCCGGATCCCACGCCGCAATCTCGCGGGCGACCGTATCCTCGCCCGTGTCGATCTGTTCGTCGAGAGAGACCGATCGGTCGGTTTTTCGTTTCCGGAGCTTCATCAGCGCCTGATTCACGGCGATCCGAACAATCCAGGTGTAAAATTTTGAGTTTCCCTGAAACTGATCCAGGTGCTCGTACGCTTTCAAAAACGCTTCCTGCAGCACGTCTTCGGCGTCCTCGCGATTTTGCGTGATGTTCATCGCGAGGCGGAAGATCTTTCCTTCGTACTGCCGGATCAGGGCGGAGAATGCTGATGTGTCGCCCGTCCGTGCGCGATTGACCAACTCCAGTTCGGCTTTCGCCTCTTCCGTGAGTTCGGCCGGTACTGGTGCGAGTGTGACGCTTTCCAAGGCCATGTTGCGCGATTCCCTATTTTCCCATGCTGAGCCGGTCCTCTGTACTACGGACGGGCCACAAAGGCAGATGTTCGATGTTGCATCCTTTATTCCAGACGCACAACCGAGCCATTTATTTCCCTGAATCGAATTTCCCGCAATCCAACCGGCTTCGAAAGCGGTTCCCCCATGGGAAGTCTGAAGCGTCATGCCGCTTTCTTCGATGATCAACTGTTACAAAGGTTGCGGAATTCTGTTCAGTGGCCGGAATTCTGCCGATCCCAGTTCTTCAGTACACGCAGAATGTATTCCCGCGTTTCGCGGTACGGCGGAACCCCGTGATACTTTTCCACCGCGCCCGGTCCGGCATTGTAAGCCGCCAGGGCCAGCAACACCTGGTCGGGATTGTCCTCATATCTGGCCAGCAGTTCCCGCAGGTACTGCGCGCCGCCCTCCGCGTTCTGCTGCGGAACCTTCGGATCCACGCCCAGCGTGCGGGCCGTGTCCGGCATCAGCTGCATCAGACCGATCGCCCCTTTGGGCGACAACGCTGTCGGCTGGAATCCGGATTCCGCGCGCATCACGCTGCGCACGAAGGCCTCCGGCAATTTGTATTTACGCGCGGCGAGTTCCGCAAGTTCGGCCGGGCGAAGTTCCGCCGGAACATCCACGGGGGGCGGAACCGGCGACACCGGAGCGGGAACCGCCGCTGGTACAGGCGGCGTCACGAAATCGTCCGGCTCAAACTCAAGAACCACCGACGCGGGCAGTTCAATCTGTCCGCCGTTGGTGAACAGACGGATTTTGTCGCCCTCCACCTCATGGCGCTCGGCGTGCAGCCGCAAGCCCGAACGCAGCACGATGCTTTCGCCGGCAGTCTCGGCAGCCCAAGCCGCGCCGCTCACCGCCGCCAGCATCCCCGCCGCCAGCATCCCTGCCGCAACCGTCCCCGCCGAAACCATCCCGATAAGATGAAGGATTCTCTTCATGCCCAACAAAAACGTGACGCATCTGGAGTGCAGTGTGTGCACCCGTATTTTCGAGGCAGGCAAAGTCTGGAACCTCTGCGAGTGCGGCGGACCGCTTCTGGTCCGCTACGACCTGGCTCAACTCAAAGACGCCTGGTCCCGCGAGTCGCTCGCCACCGCGCCCAACACCATGTGGCGCTACGCTCCCGCGCTGCCGGTACAGAACGAAAACAACATTATCTCACTGGGCGAAGGGATGACCCCGATTCTTCCGGCGCGCCGGACCGGCAAGCGGATCGGCGCGAACCGTCTGCTTATTAAAGACGAAGGGCTGAATCCAACGGGATCTTTCAAAGCCCGCGGCCTTTCCTGCGCCGTGTCGATGTGCGTGGAACTGGGTCTGGGGCGGCTCGCGATCCCCTCGGCGGGCAACGCGGCGAGCGCTTTAGCCGCCTATGCGGCGGCTGCCGGCATCGAAGCGTTCATCTTCATGCCGCAGGACGTGCCCCAATCCAACTTCATCGAATGCAAGGCTTACGGCGCGCGCGTGACTCTCGTCAACGGACTGATCAGCGACTGCGGGCGGATCGTCGGCGAGCGCAAGCAGGCCGAGGGCTGGTTTGAAATCTCCACTCTCAAAGAGCCTTACCGCATCGAAGGCAAGAAGACGATGGGCTATGAGGTCGCCGAACAACTCCACTGGGAACTGCCGGATGCGATCTTCTATCCGACCGGCGGCGGCGTCGGCATGATCGGGATGTGGAAGGCGTTCCATGAGATGGAGGCGCTGGGCTGGATCGGGCCGAAACGTCCGAAGATGATCGCCGTCCAGGCGGAAGGCTGTCAGCCGATCGTGCGGGCGC
>Ga0118677_10015026_pt1 | contig 10810 bp, 8 predicted proteins | sample AliMusrvi5mmetaG_FD_86154 | JGI IMG/M metagenome (GOLD analysis project Ga0118677, IMG submission 86154)
GGTTTCCGCGGTGAACTTCAGCCTGCCCGTCGGCAGCGTCAATGAGGTAGTTACGGTAACCGAAGCCACTTCCCTCGTCGAGGCGAGCAACTCTACGGTAGGCCAACTGATTGCAGAGGAGACCATTGACCGGGTTCCGCTGCTGACCCGGAATGTATTTGACCTGGTCCAATTGAGCGCCGGCGTGACGCCGGCCAACGGAGCGCCAAACTCATCCAGCGCACAGGCAATTTCGAGCATCACCAGCGGCCGTCCGGGAGTGGACGTCTCTTCGTACACCATCAATGGTTCCATCGTCGGTTCGGTTTACTACATGGTGGATGGCAGTCCTCTTGGAATTGCAGAAAATAACGCTGGCGCTATCATTCCAGCCTTGGATATTCCGGAAGATGGAGTCGAGGAGACTCGCGTGGAAACGCAAAACACGCCGGCATCCTACCAGAGCGGCGGAGCTGGCGTAATCAGCGTGGTGAGCAAGTCGGGCACCAACCAGTTTCACGGCGATGCATTCGGAGTCTTCCGGCCTAATGTTTTAGCTGCAAACGAGTACTTCAACAAGCAGAGCCAGCTGAGCAATGACTCGCCCAACGTGGCTCCGTCCTACTATCGCTACCAGGAGGGCGCAGCCATTGGCGGGCCCATCCTGCACAACAAGCTTTTCATTTTCGCGGATTACGAGGCGACGCAGCAGAAGCAGTTCGACGGTTCGAATATCTTTACCGTGCCTACCAGCGCGGAACGTACCGGAGATTTCTCGGCAGACAGCTTCACCATCTATAACCCGCTCGTCCCGGACAATCCGGACGGAACGCGCCAGCCGTTTCTAAACAACAAGATCACCGATCCCAATCCGATTGCGGTAACGTTTCTCTCGCAGTTTCCCAAGTGCAACTTTCCCAACGCATCAACTTGCGACTCGGACACGACCGGAGCATTTAACAATCTCTACGTCCCCGGGCTCGATCCAGCTACGGCGCAGCGGTTCGACATCCGCACGGACTGGGTCCTGAGTGACCGCCAGCGGATCTTCGGACGATTCTCGTTTGACCGGCACTACAGTTCGCTGGTGAACGCGTTCAACAATATGTGGGATCTGAACTATGCGCAGAACGTGACCAACGCGCGAAACCTCCTGGTCGCCGACGACATTACGTTGAATCAAAGTACGGTTCTTCAACTGCGCTACTCATTTACGCGCCATTATGAGGATCAGGGCGGCGATCCAAAGCAGAATGGCTTCGACATCACTACGCTGGGATTCCCCTCATCGCTGGCCGATGAACAGGTTTACAAGACGTTGCCTTATGTAAATTTCTCGGATGCGGGGGGCGGTATCGGCGGCACAGCGAATTGGAACACGTTCATCTACGCGAGCGAGAACAACGACGTGAATGCCACAATCACCAAGATGTGGGGCAAGCACGAGCTCTCGACGGGCTTCGAGTACATGAAGCGGTTTCTGAACGTAGGCCAACCGCCCGCTTCCTCGGGTGCCTATGTCTTTGACATTTCCGCAACCGATCAATCGGTAGGCTCGGCCGTGGGCGGCAGCGACTTTGCCTCATTTCTCGTTGGTATGGGAACGCCACCCGGCAGCGAAAGTTACAACTTCACCAAGGACCTCTTTGTGGCAGAGAGCAGCCCGTATTACGCAACATTCATCGAGGACACCTACCATTTGAACAAGGCCTTCACGGTCACCCTCGGCCTGCGGTGGGATATCTTCGGCGGGCGCACCGAGCGGCACAATCGCCTTGAATATTTCGACTCTGCAGCGACGGCCAATGCGGGCGGCGTTTCATACAAAGGCGCCGAAGTATATGTCGCCGGCGGCGACCGCTCTCCGTTCACAACGAACTTGAGCGACTTCGGCCCCCGGTTGGGATTCTCATGGCAGGCGGCCCAGCATCTGGTGTTGAGGGGAGGCGCCGGCTTCTACTATGGCCCGAGCCCGCAGATGGTAGGCAGCGCCTCGCTGAACAGTGACGGGTATTCGTCGGTCACCAACTGGAACGCAACCTGCTTCAACGCAGATGGCAACACCGTTTACAACGGAACGGCGGCTTGTGTGGGATCTGATCCGGGAAGTCCCGCACCAAGTGCCACCGGCATTTACTCGCTCAGTAATCCCTTTCCCAATGGCGTTGTCGGACTGCTCAGTTCGCCTTCAGGGCTGACCAACAACCTGGGAACCACGCTGAATACCATGTTCCACTCGCAGCGCACGCCCACCACCTACAACTTCAACTACGGCATGGAATACGAACTTCCGCACCAGGTGGTGGTGAGCGCCGGATACGTTGGCAGCCGCGGGCTCTTTGTGCCCATCGGCATGATCGACCTGAACGAACTGGACCTGGCGACGATCGCCAGCCATGGCGCTTCGCTCTGCGTCGATACCTCCGATCCAAGTTGCGCTACGGTGCCCAACGATTGGGCCGCGATTCAGCCGGCAACCAATGCGAATTATGGCGCCGCAACCGTGCCGTTGTGGGTGTCGCTGCAGCAGTTTCCCCAATTTGGAAGCGGCAGCTATGGCGCCGGGAATGGCGTGAATGTGCATGGCTATCCGGGCGGCGACTCCTCATACCACTCCCTGCAGATGAAGGTGCAGAAGCGGCTCGCGCATCATTTCACAGCTCTGGCGACATACACCTTTGCCAAGCTGTTGACCGATGATGGCAACCCTCCGCTGGGCTTTGTTGGTTCGCATGGCGGCGCGCCGCAAGACTCGAAAGACCTCAAATACGAGCGCACCGTAAGTCCACAGGACGTGAAATACCAATTCACCGGACAGGTATCGTATGACTTGCCTTTTGGAAAAGGGCGAGGTGTGAACTTGAACGGCGCGGCAGACAGCATCGCCGGCGAGTGGACACTGAACGCGATCGCCTACGTGAGCTCGGGAATCCCGATCGCGTCTCCCACAGTGGGCGCGGGCATCTCGTATTTCAATCAACGGCCGAATCTGACCTGCGACCCTTCGAACGGCGCGCAGCACACTGCATCCGCCTGGTTCAATTACAACTGCTTCGAGATACCGGCTAGCTCATTCCTGCCCGGAAGCGCGCCGGCGTATCTCGACCACGTTCGCACCATGGGAGCTCGAGATCTCGATATTTCGCTTTACAAGCACTTCTCCTTGGGCGGAGAACGCGATCTTCGCTTTGAGATTTCTTCCTATAACATCGCCAACCACGCGCAGCTTGGGATGCCTGGGACGCCAAGCATCACCGACGTGCTGTCGAACCCATCGGAGGCGGCGGTTTTCGGCCAGATCACGTCAACCGTAAACAGTCCCCGCCAATTCCAGTTTGGAGCGCGGTTTACCTTCTGACCGCAGTCCATACCAGGCTTCCTACTTCGGCGGCCGGTAGCCAAGGCGATCTAAATCCATGAAAACGAAGGAAGTGGAGATTTAATGGTAGGCGAGGCGGGGATCGAACCCACAACCCCCGGCTTAGAAGGCCGGTGCTCTATCCAATTGAGCTACTCGCCCGTGCTTTCTCATTGTAGCTTTGAAACGGCAGTTGCGGGAGGGACGGCGGACGGAATTACATCGGCAAATGCAGCCATGAGGGCCGCAAGCGCACAGGCGGCGTCAGATTGGTCGCTGCCCGAGGCTGCAAGGTAGGCCGTGATGCCAAATCCTTCGGACTCACCCGCAAAAGCCTGCCGGACTACAAATTCAACACGGCATTGCGGAGCCGAGACCGGACCCAGGCAAGCCACCCATTGCAGGCAAAAGGCCTCTGCCTGCTCCCATCTGAGAAAGACCGCGCTCTGAACCGGAAGCAAGTCAACATAGCAAGCCAGGCCGCTTTGGCACCCCGCTTCGAGTTCCTCCATTTCCTGTTCCCACCTATCGCATTTTGAAGTCCAGAGCGGCGAGGTTTCTCCATTGAGGGTGAGTAGCAACGCGGCAAGTGGCGCAAATGCGGCTGCCTCCTGAATCTCTCCCACGCGTTCCGGGCTCCGGCGGAGGTCGACAAAACCCGGCCAGAGAGCTTCAATAACCGGCGCGCCGCCTCCTATTTCGACATCACATTCAGCGTCCATTTCCGGTCCTGGCGAAAGGTTGCAGGTAGCGCATTACGCCAGCTTCTGCCCAATGAATCTCGTCCTTCTTGTCGCGCGACAGATAAGCGCAATGACCTCCGTGGAGCGTCTCAACAAAGTCGATACACGGGTTGTCAAGCAGCTTGGCTCGCGTTTCCGGCAGCAAGCGGATGAAAGGATCGTCCTGTGCATGGAGGATGAGCGTGGGCACGGCGATGCGCTCAACCACGCGGGCAGCGGCCGCGCGATGGTAGTAGTCGTCCGCGCCCTTGAACCCCCAGTAACGGGAGAGAATCTTCTCGTCGAACTGGCGGATGGAGCGCACCGGACCCATCTCTTTAAGTTCGTCTGCCCGGTAGATATCGGGGAACAATTCCGACTTGCGACGCAAGCGCGCCATCAGCCCCTGAAGAAACCTCCACTCATAAGGGCGGTTGGCGGGTTCATGCAGAGCGTCCGCTCCGGGGGCCAGGTCGATGGCCGGACAAACCGCGGCAACTGCGCAAAGGGGATGCTGGCCGCCCCACTCGCCCGCGAGTTTGAGTACCAGGTTACCCCCCATCGAATAGCCGACCAGCGCAACTCTTTGTAACCCGAAAAGGCCTGTGAAATGGCGGAGCACTACGCCAACATCGCCGGAAAGCCCGGAGTGGTAAAGGGTGGGCGTCAGCGCCTCAGTCCCCCCGCAGTTGCGCATGTTCATGCGGATAACATTGCAGCCGGCGGCCCAGGCCCGTGCAGTGATGGCCCGAATGTAGCGGGAGCCAGAGGAACCTTCGAGCCCGTGCACCAGCAGGAGCGTGAGCCGCGAAGGACGTATTCCTTCAGGCTGCCAATGGCAATGGCACAGTACTCTGCTTCCGTCGGAGGGGTCCACTTCAACTGTCACGGCTGCCGACTCAAGCAGGAAGGCGGGGCGCGGAAAGTAGTTGGCCACGATGGTCTGCAGATGGCCATTGGCCAGGCCGCGACATGGCACAAACGGCCGCAAACCGGCTGGCAAGCCTGTGATCCAGTGGTCAGATTCTGCGTTTTCAGGAATCTTGATGTTCACGGAGTCTCGACAAAGGGGCGCTTGCGGTTGCAATCCGTGCAAATTGGAGCCGGAGGCGGGCCGTCGAACTTTACCTTACTGCAAGTTACAGATTACACGTTGCCGAGGCTGCCAACAACAACGCAAATGGCCGCAGACAAAAACGCTCAGCGGAAGTGTTCCTCTGCGAATGACTGAACCAACAGGCTGACAAAAAACCGATGACGTCCCCGCCGTGGCAATCAAAGAACCGCCTGAACAAGACGAGAATACGACCGGAACTCCGCAAAGCAGAGAGTCGCCGGTCGCAGAGCACTCGATGCAAGTGCCTGAACCGGATAGAACGCGTAAACGCAGGTGACGGTTCAAGAATCTCTGAACCTGAAGCGATCAGTGCCAGACATCCAACTCTAGCTGGGGTTCGCGGTTTCAATCGAAGCTTGAGAACCTGAGCGGAATGACATGCTTATCGCAACGGCCGCGGCAATTGAACAGGCGATCGCGTAGACCAGAACTGCGCTGCCAAGCGACCCCATCGTGCTCTTCAGGAACAGGATCGTCAACGGACTGAAAAACTGCCCCAGGAAAAAGCTGGCCTGCCAGACACCTGTGCCGCTTGCCCGGACTGCGGGAGTGAGCTTCGAAATGGCCCATGTGATGAGCGTAGGCAGGGCCATGCCCGAGCCGATTCCATTGATGGCCGCACCAACCTCCGTGAAAACGAAGCCGTGTGAAAGCGCGAGAGCAAAGAATCCGATTGCCGAGAACGCAAAGCTCACGGCCAGCTTTCCCGCCACCGGCAAGGGCAGCAGCTTGAAAAGCGCCGAGCCCAACGCCATGAATAAGACGGCGATGGCAGCTGCCAGGCCGATCGTGCCCGGAGAGGTAACGCCGCGCTCGGAAAGAATGAAGCTCAGTTGAATAATCACCACATAGAAGGCCATGCTGGCAAAGACCGTGATGAGGCAGATCAACGCAACAGGGCCCCAGTGAAACTTCTCGTCTGCGGAACTCGCTCGATCTGAAGCCGCGGCCTGGTCCCCGTCCTGAGCGGTCAGCGACCAGGTTTTGAATACCAGAATCGGAAACAGGATGAAAGCCACGGCATTCAAAGCAAATGTCAGGCGCCAGTTGAACTGACCCAGCATTCCGCCCAGTACAACCGCGACCATCGCGGCAAGCCCGGCCCCGGCCGTGTTGATGGCAAACCACCGGTCCCGCACGTCGCCCTGAAAATACTCCGCCAACAGCGCCGCGCTGCAGGTCATGATGATCGCTCCCGCGATTCCCAACAGGGCGCGCGTGACCAGAATGCTCATCAGTGAATCCAGCAGGATGGGCGCACATCCGAGGAAGCCATAAACTCCAACGCCGAACAGGAAAACGCGACGAGTGCCGAAACGATCAGCCAGCAATCCTGCGGGAATAGCGCAAATCGCAATAAAGAGCGCCGGCAGAGTTGCTACCAGTGAGACTCCCACCGCGACGTGAGGATCGGTTTGAAAACTCTCAGCAATCCTGGGCAAAACAGGAGCCAACATCGCCGCGGCGATTGCTGCAAGCCAGCTTGCCGCGTTGATCGTCCAGCCCTGCATTGCGCCGGCCCTCTTGCCCACTAATGGAGAAATGCTTGTCGTTGACATCGAATCCTTATTCGCCTTTTCGCAGGCATAACAGTTTCCACTTGAGTCAGGTTGTTGCGAGCGCTTCACTCGAAACGCATTCCACACACAACCCGCTGTTCCGAAACGCCGCTTCGGTAATTAAGCACAATCCCGCGCAACATGCAGCTTTGAGCATATGCGGGCCAAATCATCCAAAGAGAACTGCCTTTGATACCGAACCCGGCAACGTTCACTTCTTCGCCAGGGTCTATCAATACACGCAGGCGCAAATTCGCTTTGAGCGCAACGTAAAGCTGTATCTCTTGTCTTGGCGGGAGCATAGTCAATCTCGGATGGATGCGGAAATACTTTGTTTGGAATGTAATCCAACCTTCGAGCTATGGATGGAGTCGCAACTCGGCGCAATCGATAGACGGTGCAGACCAGCGCAAAAAAGTTCCTTGGTGGTGCGCTGATATGCGATATTGTGATTGTTCCCGACCTTTTTGGATATTTGGAGGATTGCAGAGAGCATAACGTCCACAATGTTCGCCGTTTGATACATCCAAGACCTCTCAGCAACCTCATACCGAGCACGCCACGAAGGAGTTCGGTCGATGCCGATGTCCAAAGAAATGAAAGGTGCCGTAGTGCCAGATCCGAAACAACCAGATCGACCTCCCTCCGCGCGGCCAGCGAAGCTCATTTGCTGCCGCGTGATGATTGACGAACTCATGCCCTTCCTGCCCGAAGGAACCGCGACTGAAGTGGTGGAAATCAGCCTCCATATTCACCCCGACCAACTGCGGGAGCACCTTCAGAGAGCCATCGACGCCTCTGACGGAATCTACGATCCTATCTTTCTCGGCTACGGGCTTTGTTCCAAGGCTGTCGTTGGACTGGTCGCACGCAACTCTCGGCTGGTCATCCCCAAGACAGACGATTGCATCGAGCTCTTTCTCGGTTCAAGACAGGCTCGCATCGATCAACTCGCCAGCGAACCTGGAACCTTCTTTCTCACGCAAGGCTATATCGGCGACGGCGCGTCCATGGTTTTTTCTGAGCATGAACGGGCCGTGGCGCGTTACGGAGAGGAACGCGCCGAGCGGCTGATCCAGACCATGATGAGCCACTACAAGCGCCTGGTTTACATCCGTACCGCCCACGCCACATCGCTAGAGTCGGACCGCGAATACGCGCACGCCATGGCCGCACGCTTCCGGCTTCGCTACGAGGAAATGGACGGCACTTCGGAGTGGCTAGGCCAATTGATCGCCGGAAATTGGGATGATCGCTTTGTTTTGGTGGGACCTGGCGAGCGGCTCGAACTTCGGCACTTTACAGATTGATGACCGCAGTTGCGAAACCGAAATAACTGAAACATCGGGTGCGGGGCCGCTTGATGCCTTTTCACCCAAAGTTAATACTGTGATATCGTCGGTTTCGTATTTTTTTGCCCGGGCGCGACGTCATTTCCGGCACTGGATCAAAACAACGATAATAAAACGAAACAGGATGCGCCACAAACAGGGAGAAACGGAGGAGTTTGATGAACGGCCTTGAAGAAATCACATCCGCACTGGCGGATCTGGAAGAAGAGCAGACTCTGCAATTGGTGCGGAAGGCGATTGAGGAGGGCATCCCCCCCGGGAACATTCTTGGGGCTTGCCAAAATGGAATGGCCGAGATCGGCTCCCGTTTCGAAAGCGGCGACTATTTTGTCTCCGACCTGATCATGTCAGGAGAAATTTTCAAGCAGGTCGGGGCCATTCTCGATCCCTTGCTCGAATCCGGGGGAATGGAGAAGCTTGGAAAAGTCGTCTTCGGGACAGTCCACGGTGACATTCACGACATTGGCAAAGACATCGTGGTCAACATGCTCAAGTCGGCGGGCTTCGAAGTCATCGATCTGGGCGTCGATGTTCCGGTGGCCAAGTTCGTCAGCGCGTTGCAGGAAAGCGGTGCCACCGTTCTGGGAATGAGCGGCCTGCTCACCCTGGCCTTTGACGCGATGAAAGAGACCATCAACGCGGTCACCGCCGCGGGCTTGCGCGATAAGGTTCACATCATGATCGGCGGCGGCCCAGTGGACGGCAACGTCTGCAAGGCGGTCGGCGCCGACCAATGGGGCAACGATGCGCAGCAGGCCGTCAAACTCGCCAAGCAATGGCTCGTGCCTGCCTGCTGATAGCAGTTGGACACGAAAGCACCAGCACCGCGAGTGGCAATGAGCAAAGAAGATTCCCACAACCCAACTGAATTTCTCGTAACGTTCCAACCCTCCGGGCAGCGACTAATCTGTCTGCCGGGGGAGCGCTTGCTGGAAGTTGCGCGGCAGAATGGGGTGCGCATTCCTGCAGACTGCGGGGGCCGCGGTCGCTGCCGCTCCTGCGCTGTCCGCATTGAAGGCGCGGCGCCCGACCCCACGTCCACCGACCGCGACACCTTCAGTTCAGCAGAGTTGGATGCGGGCTGGCGGCGGGCATGCCAAGCGCAGTTGCATGGGCCGTGTTCTGTATATCTGCCGCGTCTCCTTTCGATCGTCACCGGCCAGAACGACGGTCCGAGTTGCGTGCCTGTCGAGCAGCCGATCCTCGTCCCGGACCGCGAACCTGGATTTTGGCTGCGCGACGACTACCGCGTCGGCCCGCTGCCTGGCACACGAGCGCTGGGCATGGCTGTTGATCTCGGGACCTCGAACATCGCGGCCGCGCTGCTCGACCTCGCGAGCGGCGAAGTGATCTGCACCGCAGCGGTCGAGAATCCTCAGGTCGTTTTCAGCGCCGATGTAATTGGGCGCATGACACATGCACTCGCCAACCCCGCCAGCGGGTGCCAGATGCAGCAACTCGCGGTAGAAGCCATCGCCGAGTTGGCTCGCCGCCTGACGGACGGCTGCTCGGAGGCCATCGCCGAAGTTGCTGTGGCCGGCAATTCAGTGATGCAGCATCTGCTGCTGGGGCTGCCGCTTGAGAGTCTCGCAAAGGCACCGTATCGACCCTATACTCTCGGCGAGACCAATCGGCTTGCAGCCGCTCTTGGACTGCATCTTGCCCTGGGGACGTGGCTTCAGGTCGGCCCCAACATCGCGGCCTTCATCGGCAGCGATCACGTGGCAGCTTTGCTTGAGGTGATGGCAGACCCGCCAAAGAGTCCGTGGATGCTGATCGATATTGGCACCAATACAGAGATCTCAATTTTCTCCGAAGGAGTCTTGCGTAGTGCCTCTTGCGCGTCCGGTCCCGCCTTTGAAGGCGGCATTCTTTCCTGCGGAATGCGCGCCGCTCCCGGCGCCATTACGCGCACGCATCTTGTAGGCGATAACATTTCCCTGGAAACAATTGGCAGCGTCGCGCCGGTCGGCATCTGCGGATCGGGCGTTGTTTCTCTGGTTTCGGAGATGCTTCGCAACGGAGTCATCGACAAGCGAGGCCGCCTGCAATTGACTCGCCCAGGGGTCCGCGAACAGGATGGCTTGCGCGAGTTCGTGTTGGCTGAAGCCGCACGCGATGGTGCAATGCCTGTCGTCTTCACGCAGACAGATATCCGCGCGGTTCAACTTGCCAAGGCCGCCATCCGTACCGGACTGGACATGCTGCTTGAGTCGGCCGGCCTACAAGAGGAAGAGATTGAGCGTTTCATCGTCGCCGGCGCATTCGGAAAATATCTTGATCTCGAGAGCGCAGTGGCCATGGGACTGCTTCCGGCCGTTCCAGCAGGCCGCATCGTTCAGGTCGGCAATGCCGCTGGGGCAGGAGTCCGCCGCGAACTGGGGAACGGTGCGATGAGTTTTCCGGATCTGGAAAGTTTTGTCCGGGACCTGGAGCGCAGCGGCCAGTTGGTGCGCATCCGCGAGGAAGTCGATCCGAACCTGGAAGTCACCGTGATCCAGCACCGCGTCCTGGCGCAACAGGGCCCGGCCCTGCTATTCGAGAACGTCAAGGGGAGCCGCATCCGGCTGCTCACCAACCTCTACGGCACGCAAGCACGCGTCAACCGCGTCTTCAACCGCGACCCGGCTGAAATCGGCGCCCTGCTCGCCGGCATGGCCACAGACCTGATCCCGCCCGGCCCGGCCAAAGTCTGGCGCGCTCGCAACAAGATCTTCCGCCTG
>Ga0118677_10015027_pt1 | contig 10810 bp, 1 predicted proteins | sample AliMusrvi5mmetaG_FD_86154 | JGI IMG/M metagenome (GOLD analysis project Ga0118677, IMG submission 86154)
CCATGAAGCCTATCGCATTTTCACGTCTCGTCCGCTCCGGCTCACCCGCCGCCTGTCTCCTGGCCACCGCCATCGCCACATTGCTCGCCCTGCCCTCCGCGCAGGCGGCCAACACCTCCTACCAACTCACCGGCATTTCCGGAAACTGGTCAGCCGCCACATGGAATCCAGCGACCATCGCCAGCATCGCAGCGGGGGATTTCGCTTATTATGCCGATACCGTCACCGCCTCCACGATCACTTTGGATACCGCGGTCACCCTCGGTGCCCTGGCCATCGGCACGGCGGGTACGAAGACATGGACGATCAATGCCACGGGTGGCAACGCCTTCACGCTGGATGGAACGGGAATTAACGGAACGAACAATTTCTTCGGCAATGCCGGTGTCGCCGCCATCGGTTCGAGGGGCGTTGGTGCCAATCTGACGATCAATCCCAACATCGTTCTCTCCAACACCGACCTGGACATGGGCAACACCAACACGGGGACTTTGACGATAGGCGGCAGCATCACCGCCGCGACCGCGCAGGCCCTCAATTTCCGCGGCGGCGGGACTGGGGTTGTCACGGTCAACGGCAACATCGGTGCCAGCGGCAGCAACATCGTCATTTCCAACCTGCGCGGCAGCGGCGCCAACGTGACGGTTGCCGGCACCCTCGGCAGCAGCGTTACTGCCGTGACGGAAAACAGCTCGGCGTCGGTGCTCATCCTTTCCGGCGCGAACACCAGCTACGCCGGGACCACGACCGTGACGACAGGCACCCTCCAGGGCCTGAACAGCGCCGCGACGAACGTGCTGCAAGCGTTCGGCACCAGCGGGCTCACGCTGAACGGCGGCACGCTCCAACTCCGCGCCAACGGCTCGGGGAGCACCAAGACAATTGTCACCGGCAACGGCACCACCGGCAACAACGTGACCGTCGGCGGTTCGACGACCATTGATGTCAATCGCAACACCGCGAACACCGGCAGCACGTTCCAGTTCAACAATCTGAGCATCGGTGCCAATATCTTGAACGTGACCGGCGGCAACACCTATGGCCTCCAGTTCACCGGCACCACCTCGGTCAAAGGCGCGGCGACCTTCAATCCCACCACCGCCCCGCTCACCCTCGGGGCTCTCACCATCGATGATTCGCTGGCCACCGGCACCACCACGACAGTCACGCTCGACGGCACCGCCGCCGGGAATCAAATCACCGGCATCATTTCTAACAACACCACGGATGCCACCAAGGTGCTGGCGCTGACCAAGAGCAACAGCAGCGCATGGACCCTCTCCGGCGCAAACACCTACACCGGCACGACTTCCGTGAACAACGGAACCCTGACGGTCAGTGGTTCGGGCACCCTGGGTAGCGCGGCGGCCCTGTCCATGGGCGGCGGCACGCTGGATCTCGGCACGACCAGTCAAACCGTGGGGGCGGTCAGCATCACTGCGGCACCAGCCAGCGGCAACACCATCCAGAATGGCAGCCTGACCGGCACCTCCTATGCCGCCAGCAACAGCACCGGCACCGCCGTCGTCTCGGCCAACCTCCTGGCCAACGGCTCGATCGGCTTGACCAAGTCGGGCGCGGGAACGTTGGCCCTTTCCGGCACCAACACCTACACCGGCGGAACGAACGTCAACGCGGGCACCTTGTCGTATTTGAATTTGGCCGCCAAGCCCGGCACCGGCACCACCTCGGTGGCGGCGTTGGCCACCTTGGGCCTGGGCGTCAGCAGTTCTCCAGGCACGACCTATTTCAGCTCAGGCGATTTGGATGCCCTCTTTGCGAGTTCGGGCCCCTACACGGGTAATCTGGCCAGCGTGTCCATGGATCCGACTTCCCTGGTCGGCATCGACACCACGGCGGGCAATTTCACTTACGCTACCACAATCACCACGAGGGGCCTGAACAAGCTCGGCACCAACGCCCTGACCCTCACCGGCACCAACACTTACAGCGGCGGCACGACCCTTACGGCGGGCACCCTGCGGATCGGCGTGGCCAACGTCGGTTCGGTCGGCGCCATCACCTCCAGCGCCATCGGCACCGGCGCGCTGAGCATCGTCGGCGGTGCGCTCTCCTCGGACAGCACCACGGCCCGCACGATCCTGAACCCCGTGACTTTCACGGGCGACGCGACGCTCGGCGACGCGACCAACACCGGAAAACTGACCTTCAGTGCGGGAGTCGCCCTCGGCAACGCCAGAACGCTCACCCTGCCGGCAACCGGCCAGACCGCCCAGTTCGACGGCATCGTCACCGGCACCGGCGGCTTCACCGTCGCAGGCGGCAAGCTGATCCTAACCAATCCCAACAACTCGTTCAGCGGCGGAAACGGCGTGACGATTAATGGGAGCACAACGCTGCAAATCACTAATGTTGGGGCGCTTGGCCCGGCAAACAAGATCAACATGCAAAACTCGTCGACATTCGCACTCGACGGGACGGCCGGGAACATCAACGCGGCGCCCGCTATGGGTAATAATGGGCCCAGCGGAGCTACTTTTCGGAACGTGGCGGGTGACAACACGCTCAATGTTGGTCTTACCTTGATGTCGGGCGCGGGCAACTGCAATATTTCCTGTGACGGAGGCAGTTTGACCTGGCCGGGGAACTTCTCGGCCAACCAATCGGGGCGCGACGTCGCTCTGGGTGGGAATTCCAGCGAGGCGAGTTTTTTCACCTCGAATTACACCGTTGGCGCCGGTTATGGGATTACCAAAAGCGGTAGCGGAACATGGGTCGTCAGCGGCGCCAACAGCTTCAGCGGGCGCACGACGACGATTAGCGCGGGCAACCTGATCGCCACGAGCGGCTCGGCGCTTGGAACCAGCACGGTAACGCTGTCGGCCGGCGCGGCCTTGAATTACGCAGCGGCCACGAACGCTTCGTTGACTCTTGGTGGACCTCTGACCATCAACGGCGGCGGTGCCAGCGCGACGACTATCGGCGGGTCCATCGGCACCACAACCACCAGTGCGCAGATTACTGATTCGGCTGCCATCACAGGCGTCGCCGGCACCAGTGGCGTGCTGGTGAACGTTTATGGGATCAACGGCGTTACGCCCGCCGCAGACACGAACACCTACACGCTGCTCCATAGCGCTGTAGCCAGCACCTTGAACACGGCGGGATCCTTCACGCTCGGCAAAGTGTATAACAACACCAATTTCACCGTCGGCTCTCCCGCGGTGACCACGACCGATCTCACGATTCCCGTCACCAGCCAGACTGCGCTCACGGCGGCGTACTGGACGGGCGGGCTCAGCGGCGCAACCAATGTCTGGGCCGTCTCGAACGGCTCCGCCGCCAGCAACTGGCTGATGTCGGATGGCACCGCCACCGCCCTTGTGCCCGGTTCGGGCGCGGACATCTTCATCTCATCGAGCAACCTCGGCACTCCCATTGCGCCAGTCCTCGCTCCCACCGCCACGGTCCTGGGCGCCAACATGACCATCAAGTCCCTGACAATCGCGGATTCCGTCAACGGCCTGGGCCTGAATGATGACGGCTACACGCTCACGATCACTCCGGCCAGCTCAAGCGCCGGCATCACGCTCGGCACCGGCGCTGCCAACAGCGCCATCGCGGAAAGAATCGCCCTCGGCGCCGCTCAGACCTGGACGGTGACCGACGCCGGCCAGACACTCTCCGCCAGCAACCAGATCAGAGGCGCTTTTGCCTTGACCAAGGCTGGCGCCGGCACCTTGGTCTTATCCAATTTCAGCACCTACACGGGCTTGACCACGGTCGCCGCAGGAAGCGTGAAACTGGGCTTGTCCAATGCGATCAAGTCCGGCAATGCCCTGACCGTATCCCCCACGGCGGCAGGGACGGGCACGCTGGATCTCGCGGGCTTCAATCAGACCATCGGCACGGCCGCGACCTCAGGATTGACCCTGGGTGGCGGCACCACAACCAGCGCGGCGACCGTGACCAACTCAAGCGGTACCAGCACCCTGACGCTGGCCGGCACCACCTCAGCGTTGACTTACTCCGCGACGAACAACCCTCTGGGTGCCACGATTTCCGTCGCCACGCTGGACATGAACAACGCCACGCAGACCTTCACGATTGGCGACAGCACGACCGCAGTGAACGATCTGACCGTCTCCTCGGTGATCCAAAACGGATCTTTGACCAAGGCGGGCGCGGGAACCATGCTCCTCTCCGGCACCAACACCTACTCCGGTGCCACGACGGTTTCGGCAGGCAAATTGTATGTCAACGGTTCTAACAATGGTGTCGGCGCGGTCACGGTCTCGTCCACCGCAACCTTGGGTGGCACCGGTCCGATTGCCGGCGCGGTCACCGTCAGTTCGGGCGGCATCCTGTCACCCGGCACCAGTGCGGGCACGCTCAACTTGGGTGCTGGCCTGACGCTTGCCGCTGGCAGTATCTTCGATTGGGAAAACAACACGATCAACGCACTGGGCAACGCCGGCACCAATTGGGACGTGGCCAACGTCACCGGCGGCTCAACCACGATCAGCAGCACCGCCAGCACCGGCACCAAGCTCAAGCTGGATTTCACCAATGCATCCACGAGCTTCAGTAACCCGTTCTGGAACTTCACCCGAACCTGGGATTTTATCACGGCAGGCGTTTCCGCGGCAATCGACGCCACTAACATATCGATCTATATCGACTCTCTGTTGCAGGGCACGACCAATACCATCACCGACCAAGGCGCGTTCACGACGGTGGCCACCGGCGGCAAACTGGAATTGGTATGGACCCCGGTTGCCAGCACCGATCCCTACGGCCAGTGGGCGCAGGACACGGGACTTACCGCACTCAACAACGGACTCAACCAGGATGCCGATGGAGACACCTTGACCAACCTCGTTGAGTACGCGTTTGACACCCTTCCGCTTGATGCGTCGTCCGGCCCGCCTGCGCTCACCTATGATGCGGGCGCTCACACCCTCTCCAAGCATGGCAGCCCCACCGTCAGATTCACGACCGTTATGAACGCGGTGTTCGGTCGCCGCCAGAATTTTGAGGCGGCCGGGCTGACCTATACCGTCTTGTTCAGCGCGGACCTCACCAACTGGGAACCCAGCACCTATACCATAAACAGTGGTGACATCCTGGCCTCGGACACGACGATCGACGTGGTGCAAGTGCCTTATCCGGCGACCATTTTCGGTGGCGCGATGGTTCCTAAATTCTTCCGGGTACAGGTGACCAAGAACTGATTGCTTCTACTCCGTTAAGCCTCCCGACTCGCTTCATCCCGTTAGCCGGCCCGTCGGGCTTCCGTTAGCGGACTAACGGAAATTGAACGCCCTTTTTTCACTCCAACCGGATGCCACCAATTTTGACAAGGTGCGCGACGCGAGGGATTATGGAGGCTTTGACGGGAATGAGCGGGATGGAAGCGCGGCCCGTCCTGAGGCATTCTGTTGCCAGCAAAGCCCCATTGGCTGAAGAGCCCCGGCCATCTCCTCGTGAAAGCCGCGAAACAGTGAAGTATTGCGGCGATTCCCCTTGTCCGCCCGGCAGGAACTGCTACACGCCCTTTCGCAAGGAAGCTTCTCGCAAATCGGCCAGAAACCGGAGGCAACACTTCCGGCACAGATTCGCACCTTGTTGAGCAACATATTCGTTCAACAGGGACCACATCAATGCGTTATTGAACAACAACAGCAGCCAGGAAAATGAACCTCACCGACGAACTCCGCAAGCTTTCCGAGATGCGACAGGCCGGGAATCTCACCGAACAGGAATTCATGGACGCAAAACGACGGGTTATAGCCGACGGATCCGCTTCGCCCACAAATGAAGAGAGATGTGTTGTCGATGATATCCCTGAAAGGACATATCAATCCAGCCGCTGGTCTTCCGGAAATCTGTTCTTCCCGGATCGCCTTACCTTATCGGCCGACGGGATGCTGTTTCGGAAAGGTGCCATGTTCGGGTCTAGCGAGGAGCACATCAATTATAGCGCGGTGGCGTCAGTCCGGATCAGGAGCGGCATTTTCCTGTCGGACGCAAGCATTGAGAACTCAGGCGGCAATCAGACGATTTGCGTGAATGGGTTATGGAAATCCGAAGCCAGGGAAATCCAGGATTTAATCCGCGAATATCAAAGAAGAGGCTGACCACCGGGTTCTGTCCCAACAATATGAATCGGCAATACATCCCGATAGTCACAGCACTCGTGATGACATCATCAGTGATTGCGTTGGCCATTCTTTCTCCCGCCTACGATCCGCCCTTGGCTCTTTCAACGGCTTTTATGTCAAAAGCAAATTCCCCGCTTGCATTGTCCACTCCAGGATGCAATGAAACCACAACCCCGAGGAACCGGATGCGTTAATCGCGCTCGTCCGGATCAGTGGGGGCGTCGTCCGGCCTTCGGCCGGGCGGCCCTATCCCGGAAGCAATCAGTCATGAAAAGACCATCCGTCACAAGTCCCATGAGATCCACCATGCAACACACCGCCCTTATCCTGGCAGCCGGCTTGGCCATGGCGGGAGGTTCCCGCGCTCAGCAACTGCCTGTCATCAGCGGCCTGCAATGCTGGTTCGATGCCGCGCAGGGCGTGACCACTAGCGGCACCGCGGTCACGAGTTGGGCCGATCAATCGGGCAATGGCTACCATGCCACCCTGGGAGCGGGCACTCCCCTGTTGGCGACCAACCAGGTCAATGGCCGGCCGGCGATCAAGTTCCAAGGCGGCAACAACTATCTGAAGATCAACTTCAACATCATCCCCCAGCAGGAATACATCGTCTTCAGGTCGGGCAATTACGCGCGTGACGCGGCGAACACGAACCAGTGGGGTGGCGACTGGGGAGGGCCCTTCGGTCAACAGACCCTCAACAATCATTGGATGTTCGAGAGCGGCACCAAGCGGATGTGGGGCAGCAACATTCCGTTGGCGGTATCGCAGAACGGCGCGGCCTTGGTGCAGAACAACGCCAACGGCAATCCCTACGGCATGGCCGACGTTTACAGCTACATGGTGCTCAAGGTCAATCCGGTCAATTACCCGAGCGCCTACGGCTTGATTGGCCGCCCGAACACCGGTTGGGGCAACGGCTACCAGGACGTGGCCGAGATCATTGCGTTCAACCGCGTGCTGACCACCGCCGAGGAAGGCCAGATCGGCGGCTACCTGGCCACCAAGTACGCAATCCCCACCGCATACGCCCCCATGCCGCTGATGATGAGACTCGACAGCCCGTTCAGCGGCCAAGCCTATCCGTCCGGATCGTCCGTTTCGACCACCGCCACCGTGGTTTCCCCACTCGGCACGAGCCCCTATACGGTCAAATTCTTCACCAACACCGGCGGCAGCATGGTTCAGGTAGGCAGCACCCAGAGCGGCGCCGGCCCGACCTTCACCCAATCCCTCGGCACTCCGCCAAACGGCACCTATCAGGTTTACGCCAGGGTGACTGACAGCGCCGGCTCGCCGGTCACCGTCGATTCCGCAACCAACCCCTTTTCGGTGGCCGCTGCCGTCGCCACCACCACCACCATCAGCGCGACCACCGCCTCGACGTATGGACAGTCGGTGACCCTGACCGCCACGGTGGTGCCGACGCCCGCTGGCGGCACGGTGCAATTCTACGATAATGGTAGTACTTTGGGGGGGCCGGTCGCGGTCAACTCTAGCACCGGCGCGGCAAGCTACGCCACCACCACGCTGACGGCCGGCACGCATCCGATCACCGCGGTTTTCAGCGGCTACGGCATTTCCATCACAAGTTCCGCCGCGGCCAAGAGCCAAGTGGTAAACAAGGCGATACTGTTGGTGACGGCGGACAACAAGGTCCGCAGCCCGGGGGATGCCAACCCGGTGCTGACCTATCAGATCAGCGGCTATCAGAATGGGGAAACCCTCGCCACGGCGGGCGTCACCGGCACGCCAATCCTGGCCTGCGCAGCGGATCTCCTTTCGCCCGCGGGAACGTATCCCATCACCACCGCCATTACCAGCCTGGCCGCCGCCAACTATAGCTTCAGCGGGGTCACGGGAAGTTTGAAGGTCGTCGCCGGGGCGCCGCCCGCGGTTTCCAACGCCAACATGGCCTGCTGGTATGATGCCGCCCAAGGCGTCACGGCCAGCAGCGGCAACGTGAGCAAGTGGAACGACCAATCGGGCAACGGGCATGATGCCACCACCGCCAGCGGCACGCCAACACTGGTGGCGAGCGACACCCAGATCACCAAGCCGGCCATCCATCTCAGGGGCGCTTCGACCTACCTCAACTGCGCCGGAGGGATGTTCACCAAGGAACAATACCTCGTGGTGCGCTCACCCGGCGCCACTTGGAACGGCTCGGGTTCGTTTCTTGGCCGCAGTTCCGGGGATTTCCTGAGCGTCCGCGCCTCGAGTTACAACATGGCCAACGGCACCACCGGGTTCTGGCAGGACCACTATCCGACCGCAGTGTCCAAGAACGGCACGGCGGTGACGCTGGCTGCAAGCGGTGGATCTGGATTCCAAGGAATCTCACCGATCACCGACTACATGATTCTCAAGATCACCGTGGATGCCTCGGCAAGCGCGGCGAATTTGGCAGCCTATCCGTTCTATCAGATCGGTAAGAACGAGACGCTCGGCACGATGGACTTCGACGTTGCCGAGATCATCGGCTACGATGCCGCGCTGTCGTCGGCGGATGAAACCTTGGTGGGCGCCTACCTGTCGTTCAAGTACGGCCTGAACACCGCTTATGCCGCCGCCGGCCTCAGGATGCTGGTCACCGGTTTCCCGTTCGTGCAAGCGGCGGGCACGGCGGGCAGCATCACCGTTACCCTCAAGGATCCAAGCGGCAACACGGTGACCGGCTACACCGGCACCGTGCATTTCACCAGCAGCGACGCCGCGGCGGTCCTGCCGGCCGATTATACGTTCGTCGCCGCTGACAACGGCACCCACACGTTCACCAATGCCGTCACGCTGAAAACCTCAGGCCTGCAATCCATCGCCGCCTTCGACACGGTGACCGGGACGGTCACCGGCACCCAATCCGGCATCACCGTGACTCCGCTTGGCGCGACCACGCTGACGGTTGCGGGTTTTCCAAACCCGGGAGCGGCGGGCGTGGCCGGCAGCGTGACGGTCACCGCCAAGGAGGTTTATGGCAACACGGCCACCGGCTACACCGGCACGGTTCATTTCACCAGCTCCGATGGCACCGCGGTATTGCCGGCCAACTATACCTTTGTCAGCGCTGACAATGGCACCCATACCTTCTCCGGCGTGACGCTCTACAGCGCCGGCACCCAGTCAATCACCGCCACCGATACCGTGACCGGATCGATCACCGGCACCCAGGCCGCAATCGCCATGACCTCGGGGGCGCTGGTCATGCCCGTCACCAACGGCCTGGTCTGCTGGTATGATGCCTCGCGCGGTGTCACCACCAGTGGCTCGAATGTCACGGCGTGGGCCGACCAATCTGGCCAAGCGCATCACGCCACCACCGGCAGCGGAACGCCGACCCTGGTGGCCAGCGACAGCCAGATCTCAAAGCCCTCCGTGCATATCCGCGGCACGGGCACATGGCTCGACTGTGCCGGGATCTTCTTCACCCAGGAACAGTACCTCGTGGTGCGCTCACCCAACGCCACCTGGAATGGCAGCGGCTGTTTCCTCGGCCGCAACATCGCACGGGACTCAAGCTACAATCTCGCCAACGGAACCACCGGGTTTTGGCAGGACTGGTATCCGTCCGGCGTTTCCAAGAATGGTGTCGCCTCGTCCTATCCTCTTCCAGCGGCCGTGCTGAACTGGGGGAATCATGACAACAATGGCAACTTCTCCAATGGCTGCAACTATGCCATCGATTCCATCACCAATTTCATGATCCTCAAGATCACTGTCCAAGGCAACGCCTCGAACGATGCCTACCGGATCGGCCGCAACAACAATCTGGGCTCCTGCGACATGGATATCGCCGAAATCATCGGCTTTGACAGCGCCTTGTCCGCCGCCGATGAGGCGATGGTCGGCGCCTACCTCGCGAAAAAATACAGCCTGGCCACCTCCTATCCGACGGCCACGTTCACCTCCACCGCCCTGGCTCTAACCGGTGGTGCCACGCCCTGCGCCGTCGGGAGTTCCCTCACCTTCACCGCCACCGTGGCCGGCTTGACGCCCACGGGCAGCGTGACGTTCTATGACGGCGCCACTTCGCTGGGTACGGGCACATTGAACGGAACCTCCCAAGCCACGCTCACCACCAGCAGCCTCGCCGCGGGAATCCACAGCATCACCGCACGCTATGCTGGCGACACCGGCAACGCGACCAGCGTCTCCGGCGCACTGTCCGTCCAGGTCGCCACTCCCGCGGACATCCTGACGTTCACTTTCCCCGGCCTGCCAGCCACCACGATCACCGGCACCAACATCAGCGTGACGGTGCCCTATGCCACTAACGTGACGGCCTTGGCACCGACCTACACCACGCTGCCCGGCGCCACCGGCAACCCGGCCTCCGGAACGGTTAGAAATTTCACCAGCCCGCAAACCTATGTCATCAATGGCACCAAGACCTATACCGTCACGGTGACCAAGATCGCCGCGAGCACCGCCAAGGACATTCTCGCCTGCGACTTCGGCGCTCTGGGTGCGGCCGTGATCACCGGCACCAACATCGCGCTCACCGTGCCGTCATCCCAGTCGCGCAGCCTCGCGCCCACCTTCTCGATCTCCCCGCTGGCCACCCTCAGCCCGCTGTCGGGCAGCAACCAGGACTTCACCAATCCGGTAACCTATACCGTGACCGCCGAGACTGGCAGCACCAAGGCCTATGTCGTGACCGTCCAGACCTATCAGAGCTGGACCCACCC
>Ga0118677_10015029_pt1 | contig 10808 bp, 10 predicted proteins | sample AliMusrvi5mmetaG_FD_86154 | JGI IMG/M metagenome (GOLD analysis project Ga0118677, IMG submission 86154)
GCTCAAGACCGACTCGCGCAATTCCATCGCCTTTAACAATCTCGGCGCTGTTGCCTGCACCGATGGCAAGTACAAGCTGGCCATCAAGTATCTGAAGCAGGCCCTGGCCCTCGATGAATCCGATGCCACGGCGCACCTCAATCTGGCTGAAGCCTGGGTCGGAATGGGCGAAACAGAGCGCGCCATGACGGAGTATTCCCGCGCCCTCGAACTGGACGCCGACATCCTCAGCAACAGCATGGATGGCGTGGTCGCCCAGGTCCACTCGCCGGCGCAACGTGCACGCATCTCCTTCCTGATCGCCAAGGCCTACGCCAAACGCGGCAACATCGAAGGCGCGTTGGAGTATCTGCGCCGGGCCAGGGACGATCACTACGACGGACTCGGCAAGGTCTACTCCGAACCTGAGTTCGCCGGCCTGGTTCAGGACCCGCGCCTGGCTAAGATCGTCAAGCGCTAATCTGCAGCGGCTTCCCTCCCCTTTGCCGCGTCTCGCCGTGCCCCAATCACGGCAAGACGCGGCCTTTTTTTCGTGCCCTCGGTGCAATCGTAGTGGCCGAATCTTCCCAAGACTCTTCGCCGATATTCCGAATTTGCCGGGTGCCCCAGGTCTCGATTTTGAGACCTGGGATACCACAGGCCTTCCCCCGAAGCGTTCCTCACGAACTTCCCAAAGCAACCCACTGCGCTCCGGCACGATCCGCGTCTCCAACGAACGGCTCGAACCCTTTGTCAGGCAAGCCCAATTCATCCGCATCCCCGTCCCCAGCCTCAAGAAACGCGTCGATCAGCGCCGAATACAAGCCCTCTCGCCCCTCCAGCTTCCTGCTCCGCGCCCGAAGAAAATCAAATCGAAAAGGCGAACTCTTTTCCAACTCCGCAAGCAGCGACTTGGAAAAGAACTCCCGCCCCCCGGCCACGGCCATCAGGATCAGGTTCCGCCAGCTCATGCGTAGCAGATTCTTCAGCGCAGCCGATCCGTTCGGCAGCCGCTCCATCCGCGCTGAAACGCAGTCGCTGAAATTCAATAACTGCATCACCAGGCCATCCAGCGGTTCGCCCCTTGCGGCCGCCCGGCTGAACAGGGTCGCCGAACCCCGCTCCAGGTCCTCGCGCACATCCTGCAAATCGTCTCCCAGTTGCAGCAGCGCGCCCCACTCAAACCCCAACACGCTTTCTTCCTGGTTGAGCCAGCCGCGCACCAGGCATGCATCCGCCAGCACCGACGTTCCACCCTTGGCGCAACTGATGCGCAACAACTCCGCGTCGTCGCAATCGCCGCTCCCCTTCAGTTGCGCGATGCTCAGTTCCTGCGCCTTGTGAATGCCCAGCAGGCACTCATAAACCTGCTGAAAGCGCAGGCGCGGATACGCATCTTCAATCAGCTCGACCATCGCCCAAACCGCAGCTTCATGCGGGCTCCGGGCAGCTAGCTCCTGCCCTCGCAGCCGGCATCTGAAGCGCGCGCTGAACTCCAGCTTCTCCGCCTTCGATATATCCGCCGCATCCAGGTAGTTGTCGCTATAGGGATACAACAGGCTGTAACCAAGAATCGACGCGGTGATGCGCATCGGCTCGCCCAGCAGCGACTGCAGCCCGCAAGCTGTCCACGCATTGCGGCACGCCTGGATCAGGTCCGGCGTGCTCAACGCCGGATCGAACCGTCTTGCCCGCCGCGCGAGTTCAGTACCCGCGGGCAGAAACCCCTGCGTAAGCAGGTCAACTGCTTCCCCTTCCAACCCCAGCGCAGTGGCCGCAAAACGCGGAAAGACGGCAACCACCCGCCGCTGCGCCTCCATCCGGCCGGCCCTGTTCTTCGGCACTCTCCGGGCTTCGCGCTCGACTGCCCGCAGCCCTTCGTCGTAGGCCTTTTCCCTCTTCCGCTGTTCGCCGGCTGTGAAGTGCGGCCCACCCGGCCAAGGGGCCCGGGCGCACACTTCCCAGGCCGCCATGGTCCGCGCAGTTTGCCTCTCCACCCAGGCCCTGTTATAGAGTTCTTCCATTCTGCCAAAGAGTTACGAAAGCCCAGGACAAACAGTTCCGCCCCCCCCTCAAATCTGTCATTTTGAGCGACCGCAGGGAGTCGAAGGACCTGCATTTGGGATGCCCTATCAATTCAACGAAATCTCCGGACACCCCGCTCATTGTCAATTCACTACGCCGATCCTTATTCCCCGCCTTTTTCTCTGCCTTGCGGCCCTTGCAGCATCTTGGCGATCAGCACGTTGATCAAGCTGCCCTGATCCCCGCCCCCGCCGGCCTGAATGTCCGGCACCAGCTTGATGTGGTTGGAAGCCAGCGCCGTGGCAATCTGCACCGCCGCGTAGTTGCCCGACTCCATCGAGTCGATCTTCAGCTTGATCACGTCGGCTTCCGCCGTTCCCACCGCCTTGGTCTTCTCGGCCTGCGCATTGCCCACGGTAGTAATCACCTTGGCATCGGCTTCTGCGTTGATGGTCTTCGATTGCGCTTCGCCGCTGGCCTGCTTCACCACTGCCTGCGCCGCGAAATCGGCAATGGACACGCTCCGCTCGGCGTCCACAACCCGGGCCTGCGTATCCGCCATCGCCCTGGCCTGCTGCAAGTCCTTGCGAGAATCTTCGGCAAGCTGCTGGGTCTTGTAGGTCACCTGCTCCTGCTCGGCAATCTTGCGGTCGGTGAGCGTCTTCATCAGCGCCTCCGGCGGAGTAATGTCGCCAATCAGCGTATCGATGGCGTTCACGTTGTACTCCACCAGCGCCGCCTGGATCGCCTCTTTCGCCTGCCGTTGCCTCTCCGTGCGCTGCTTCAGAAACTCGATCACATCCGAGGTCTGCGCCGCATTGCGGAAATAGTTGCCGATGGTCGGCTCCAGCACTTGCGTCACCAGGTTCGCCATTGTCCCGAAGCGGGCAATCACCTTGGGCGCATCATTGCGCGGAACGTGAATAATCTGGCTTACATCCAGGTTGAAAGTAAAGCCGTCTGAAGAGCGCACGGTAATCGTTGACAGCCGCTCGTCCAGCTTGTGCGCTTCGCTCTTGCCCGTCGCCCAGTTCAGTACGATGTTGGCCGTGGGCACCACTTCAACCTTGTGCGTGTATGGATTAATCGGGTATTTGCCCGGATCAAGCGGATCCACCCACACTCCCTTCTGTCCCTTCTTCACCAGGTTGCCGTGCTTGAACGAGTCCCCGGTCTGATCCTGTCCCTCCGCGCCCACATACGCAATGACCACCCCCACATTGGCGATCGGCACGTTGGTCATCGGCTGAATCTCTACCGTGGCAAAGCGCGGATTAATGAAATACCGCCCGGCGAGAATCACCTGCTCCTGCAATCCCTTGTGCCCGCCCGCGGCGATAAACCGTTCTCCGTCCTGGTACATGTTGTGTCCGGGGATCGCCTTGCCTGCGATCTCCCCGGAATCCAGCGGCGCGCCATCTTTGGTGGTTACAATCCCCACCTGGTTGTCGGGAATCTCCAGCACCTCGGCCGCAGCCACCGTGAACAGGCCGGTGTTGATGCGGTAAGTGCCCGGCGGAATAATGGAAATCTGCGGCCCGCGTTCGCCCCCGTTGGCCAGAAACATCCGCGCGTTCTGGAACGAGTTGCACTCCACCGCCCGGGCCAGCACGCGCCCGCTTGAAAGCGCTTTGCCGTCTCGCGCCTCCACAATGCCAATCTGGTTTTTGTCGATAGTTGTAAACGGCGCCAGCGCCACCGCGTATTGCCAGGCCCACAGCCCGAAGTGAATTCCAGGCGCCAGGGCATCGGCCTGGATACCGGCCTCGCCGTTCAACGCCACAATCGCGCCGTCCGGCAAAGTGCGGTTCTTGCCGAACAGGACCCACTTCTTGTTTACGATCCCTATCTGGTCTTTTGCCACAATGACAGTCCCAAAGAAATAGCGCAGGATTGCCTTATGCAGCACAACAAGAAGAAAAAGTGCGACAACCCAGCCAAACTGCCCCACCCAGCCAAACAAATCCATGATCGTTCCCTCCTTGCGGTCGCCACCAAGGATACACCCGGAACAAATCGGGGACTGTGATTCTCCCCGACATGCAAAGGCGTCAAGTATCGTGGGCGCATGCAGAAGCCCGTTGACTGCCACCCGTCTGCCCTGAGAAACTCAGCCCCATGCACTACAAGGGAAAAGTTGATTACGCGCACCAGCGCAAGCTCCGCGAACGCAACAAGCCTCACTACCGCCTCGCGCACTGGCCAATCTGGATTTGGGTGTTTTTTCTCGCCCCCGGTCCGCTGACCTTCTCCCTTTTCGCACACGGCTTCATCTGGCCCAACTTTGCCTGGCTGGTGGCAGTGCTCATTGGAACAGGCATAGCGGCCCTTCGCGCCCAGCTGCCCGGCGTCGAACTGCGCCCCTATATCCTCCGCTTCGACGAGGACAGGCCCAATCCGCTTTACCGCCGTGTCTGCTACACCTTCGCGTGGAATGCCGTCATCAGCTTTGCCTTCCTCAACCTTTGCGGCCTCGCCGTTGCCGCCGCCACCGGCGTCTGGTACATGAAGCAGATTTACACCTACGCCTATTTCCCGCTCTGCGCCCTCATTCTGCTGCTTGGCGCCCTGGGTAAGCTGCCCCGCGTAGGCCCGTCGACAAAGACCGAAGGCCATGAGCGGCGCTACTTCTACGGCTCGGTATGGGCCGTTACCGCGGCACAAACTATGCTGCTGATTCTCTGGAAGACCTTTCCCCCCTCACAGCTTGGCAACCTCGGCAAGCTCATCCTATTTCTCTCTGTGTTGCTGTTCATGGGCTGGCTTGCTTATCGCGGCAAGCTCTACCGCACCCGCCCCATCGTCCCCGGCGAGGTCATGGTCGCCGACTAAGCTCCAACCAGTTCCAATGCGCGAATTCCTTACCCCATTCCCACGGCCACAACGAGCCATTGCCCCCTTATGCCTCAAATAAGTTGATCCCGTAGCGCCGTCTTAGCCTCTAGCGTTTCTCCTCGTCACGTGATTTACATCACATACTTCTCTCGCAATCGCCCTCAATATGGCTCCTGAGGATACCGCAAGACTTTGGTTTTCACTTCCCCGCTCTTCAACCAAGGAGGCCATCCATGAAACTGGATCCATCTGCATTCGTTGCCGACCCCGAATTTATTCATGAACTTGAATTGCACGCGTCGCCTGTTTTTTGCGGCGATGATCGTGTTCTCTTTCGCCAGGGAGATCGTCCCACCGGGCTTTATATCCTCAGTAATGGCGCAGCCACCTTGACGATCAACGCCCCGCAGAGCGGCGAAGCCGCATTCACCCAGGCATTCCCCGGTTCTGTTTTTGGCCTGGCGGGACTCATCTTCGATGATTCCGCAACCCACACCGTGATTGCCCGAAAAGGCGCCCAGGTCGGCTTTGTTACCCGCGCCGACTTCAACCACCTGGTGCACACCAACCCGCGTCTGTCGCTGCTTCACGTGCTGGCCAACAAAGTCCGTATCCTGGGCCAGGCATTTCTCCACGCAGAGGCAAACTTTCCCGCTCAGGCGGCAGCTCTTTAGTTCTCTTGTCTCAGAACTTCGCAGCAATGCGATTGCTGTCATCCTGAGCATCCTCACTCGCGGAGGCGCGATACGCCCCAGGATGACGCCGGCCAATTCCACAAAAGCCTCGTGCCCCACCCATTCCGCGCTTTTTGCGGAATGGGTGGGAAACCGCGACGCTCATATACCACGTTCATCGGGAGCTTCGGGGTCCCCGGCGACAGGTCTTCGTCGCTGATGCGCCGTCACTGTTAACCATAGATATGTGATCCGTATCACTATTTGTCCGCGTCCTTTGATGGGAATATACAGAAACTGGCCTTTCATCATCCGCTTGGTCCTATTTCGCTTTCATCCATGGAGGCCGTCTATGCATCTCGAATCTTCTGCTTTCGTCGCTGACCCGCAACTGATCCAGGCGCTTGAAGAACAAGCCACCTGCATGACTTTCGACGGAGACAACCTGCTCTTCCGCCAGGGAGATGTCCCGCTTGGCCTCTACATCCTCTGCCAGGGCAAAGTCACGCTCAGCATGACCTCCCCGGCCGGGGAAGAAGTCATGTCTCTCCAGGCGGCCACAGGGTCGCTCCTCGGGCTGCCCGGGCTCATCGGAAATGAACCGTACACCCTCACCGCCGTTGCCCACAAGGATTCAAGGCTCTGCTTCATCGGCCGCGACGAGTTCACCGGACTCATGAAATCCAACCCTTTGCTCGCGCTCAAAATGCTCCAGGTGCTGGCCGCTGAAGTCCGCTACGCCCGCCATCCACTGCCCTTCACCTGTTAAACTCTCTCGTTATGCCCCTTGCAAGCCTCATTATCGCGGCCGCCTCCTATCTGCTCGGCTCCATCCCCACCGGCTACCTGCTCATCCGCTTTTTCCGCCATCAGGACATTCGGTCCGTCGGCAGCGGAAACATAGGCGCCACCAATGTCCTCCGCTCCGGCGGAAAGGGCCTGGGTGCCCTCACCTTCCTGCTCGATGTGCTCAAGGGCTGCGCCGCCGTCTACCTGGGAGCCCTCCTCGGCGCTTTGCTCGCCCCGTCCGCCCCGGTCCGCAATATGCAAGCCCTCGCTGCTCTCTGCGCTGTCCTTGGCCATATGTTTCCCGTCTGGCTGGGCTTCAAGGGGGGAAAGGGCGTGGCCACGGGATTCGGCGTATTCCTCGTCGCCGCTCCCTGGGCGGCCCTGGCGGCCATCGCCGTCTTTGCTGTCGTTCTGGCGCTCAGCCGCTATGTCTCGCTGGCTTCCATCGTTGGCTCTATCTGCTACCCAATTTTTGCCATGATGCTGGTCCGCGGAGATCGGCCCTGGTTCTTCATCGCCGTTCAATTCGTCGTGGCCTTCCTGGTCATCGCCAAGCATCACGAAAACATCCGCCGCCTGCTGACCGGCACTGAATCCCGCTTCGGCACAAAAAAGAGGGCCGCATGAGCCGCATCGCCGTTCTTGGTTCCGGCGCCTGGGGAACCGCTATTGCACTCGCGCTCCACCGCCGCGGCGGCCACCAGGTCTCCCTCTGGTCGCATAGCGAAGACGAGGCCCGCCAGATCCAGCAGGCGGGCGAAAACACTCTTTTCCTCCCCGGTTTTCCCCTGCCTGCAGAGATTGTTGTCACGGCCGACACGGCAGCCTTGGCCGAGGCCGAAATCGCCGTCTCTGTTATCCCCTCGGGATTTCTGCGTCCCACCCTCGCCCGTCTCCGCCCTCACCTGCATGCCGGCCAGATCGTTGTCAGCGCCACCAAGGGCGTTGAAAACAATACCTTCCTCCGCATGACCGAGGTCATCGCAGCCGTACTTGCCGAATCCGGGCTCTCCCTGCCCATCGGAGCCTTCAGCGGGCCAAGTTTTGCCATTGAAGTCGCGCAAAGCCAGCCCACCGCCGTCACTGTGGCGTTTGACGATCCAGCCATCGCCTCCCGCATCCAGCAGGAGTTCTCCTCCGAGACCCTACGCCTTTACACCTCAACCGACGTCATCGGCGTCGAACTCGGCGGCGCTCTCAAGAATGTCATCGCCATCGCCGCCGGCGTTGCCGCTGGCGTGGGGCTTGGCCACAACTCCGCCGCCGCCCTCATGACCCGTGGCATTGCGGAGATCACCCGTCTCGCCGTGGCCTGCGGCGGCCGCCGCGAAACCCTCGCCGGCCTTTCCGGCGTGGGCGACCTGATCCTCACCTGCACTGGCTCCTTGAGCCGGAATCGCACCGTCGGCCAGCAACTGGGCCGTGGTCACGGACTTCCAGAAATCCTCGAAGGACTCGGCGGCAAAGTGGCAGAAGGGGTTCTCACCACCCGCGCCGCTCTCGGCCTGGCCCGCCGGCGCGGCATTGAAATGCCCATCACCGAGCAGATGGAACTGATCCTCGATGAAGGCAAAGATCCCCGCGAAGCTATAAAAGCACTTATGCTTCGCCCCGGCAAAGACGAGATTTAACACTCGATTTACCAGTTACCCTCCATCCGCGTCCGGACTGTGCAATTCTGGCCAGTCTTTCTGCGCCTTCCCGTCCATGATGGGTCCAGTAACTGCACTTTTCCGATCTGAGAGCTATGAATGTCTATTTCATAATTCACATTCCCTGCAAAGGAGAACGCCATGCTCCATCACATTTCAACCCCCGACCTGCTTGTTGCCGCGTTCCTCACCATCCTCGTCCTTATCGTGATCGTGGCGGCATACCTCGATCTCCGCTCTCTTAGAGCCCTCCGGGTAGACACAGGCCTGCGCCCTTCAAGAGAAGAATTCCTCACGCGAAGCCGAACCAGAACTCTCTGATCGTCAACTTCCCGCCTCCTTCCTCGCCCCGCCTTCATCGTTCCAGCTATGCTTTTCTGCCCAAAGATCAAGGAACCTCTCCCAAACCTTGCGCTATAACCGCCGCGCTCGGGAGAATCCCCAGAAATCTTCCCGGGAAATTTCCAACCTGGAGGTCGAGGGCAATGAAGTTTATGACAACATGGGCAGTGCACTCTGAAGCCGTGAAAGAGGCTGTTGCCCAATTTCTCGCCACCGGTGGACAACCGGTGCCGGGCGTGACGCTTCTTGGTCGCTGGCACAGTTTAGGCTGCAACAGTGGCTACACGCTTTATGAGACCGACAACCCCGCGGCGCTTTATGAGGGGGCCGCAAAATGGTCCGAGCTGATGGACATCGACGTTGTGCCGGTGATCGAGGACGACGCCGTTGGCCCAATCCTGGCCAGGCTCTTCAAATAGCGAATCCAACTGAAGCCCGCGCCCGTGCTCTACGGGTGAAGTGGGCGGGCTTCAGTGTCTGCGTGAGAACTGGATTTTAACGCCAACTTGCTAACTCGCCATGCCGCGAAGCGGCGCTAACTTGCTGATCTTCAAGACAACCGTCTTCCGGCCAACGTCCACCCTCTTCTTCGCTGGTTACCAAGACCCGGTTCTCACGCTTTCTCATCAGCCTGTACATTGATTCATTCGAAATCAACATGGTGGCGCATGATGCGCAGTGCTTTGCGCCCGGTCATCCTCCCGCAATCGCTCCGATGATCGGCGGCGGCTCTTTTCGTGAAACCACGGCCTCCGGCAACTCCGCGTCCGTCGACGGCTGCGAAAGGTCCTCCTCGTGGCAGAAAGCGCGGAAAGGTCCGTTTTCCGCCAAGACCTCACAATCTTGCAGGAAAAAATAACTCCTGCCACGTTGCAGATAATTACGGCCTCTTGGCGCACGATGGAAATAAGTCCGAACCGGAGAGAGGGCCGACGAAGAATGAATGCCGCGCCTGTTGAATATCAACAGGAATGTTCCGGAAGCGGAACTCTGAAAATGCCCCTTAACCCCTTTGTTGTGAAGATTCTGCGGCGATCTCTTTTCGAATGAACAATTTAGAGTAGACCCAACGGCGTAACCCCATGAAAACAGCGAATTTCCTCCCAGAATAGGGGGGAGAGGGGGAGGGTAGCTCAAGCAGCCCAGGCCCAGGCATAGCAAGGTGCGGTCTGCCGGGATTCAAAGCCTCCATGCTCTACCCTCCCGCAATCGCTCCGATTATCAGCAGCGGTTCCTTGCCTGAAGCCACAGCCACCGGCAACTCCGCATCCATCGGCTCATGCGACAAGTCTTCTTCGCAGGCAAAGAAGCGCAGGAACGCCCGCCGCTGCCCGGTTTCATATTCGCGGATCGTTCCCCGCAGCATGGGATAGCGCGCCTCAAGCGCGTCGAGCACCCGCCGAACCGTCGCTGGCGCCGCCACTTCCAGTGACACCTCCGCCCCCACCCCCGCAAGATTGCGGAGATGGTAAGGCAGAACCACGCGAATCAACGCGGCGCCCGGTTCCGCATTCGTCAAATCATCCTCCAGCCGGCAACCGTAGCACCTCGCGGCTAACCACTAATCACTAACCACTCTCATTGCAGAGTCTGCACCTCCACCGACAGCACCGCCGGCAAATGTTCCGCGATCGGCGCCCAATTATCGCCCGAATCGGCGGATGCGTACACTTGCCCGCCCGTGGTCCCGAAGTAGACGCCGCAGTCATCCATCCGGTCCACCGCCATGGCATCGCGCAACACGTTCACGTAGCAGTCCCGGTCCGGCAGCCCATTGCCCAGCGCCTCCCACTCCGTGCCCCCGGTCCTGCTCCGGTAGACGCGCAGTTTGCCCTCGGGCGGGTAGTGCAGCGAGTCGCTGGTGATCGGCACAACATAAAGCGTCTCCGGCTCGTGCGCATGCACGTCGATCACGAAGCCGAAATCGGTGGGCAGGTTGCCGCTCACCTCGCGCCACTGGTCGCCGGCATTGTCTGAGCGCATGATGTCCCAGTGCTTCTGCATAAACAGCACGCCTGGCCGCGAAGGGTGCATGGCCACGTGGTGGACGCAGTGTCCCACTTCGGCCGTCGGGTTTGGAGACTGCGTTGACACCAGGCCCTTGTTGATCGGCTTCCAGGTCTTGCCGCCGTCGTCGGTGCGGAACGCGCCTGCTGCGGAGATGGCGATGTAAATGCGATCGGGGTCTTTGGGATCGAGGATGATGGTGTGCAGGCACATGCCCCCTGCGCCCGGCTGCCAGTGCGGGCCCGAACCGTGGCCGCGCAAGCCGGAGAGCTCATGCCAGCTTTCGCCGCCATCGGCAGAGCGAAAAAGCGCCGCGTCTTCCACGCCCGCGTAGACCGTGTTGGCCTCGGTGAGCGAAGGCTCGATGTGCCACACCCGCTTGAACTCCCACGGGTGCTGCGTGCCGTCGTACCACTGATGCGTGGTGAGCGGCTTGCCCGTCTCTTTCGACTGGTCATAAAGAAAGCGGTTGGGAGCCGTCGCGGGGAAAGCGGGCATTTCCGGC
>Ga0118677_10015030_pt1 | contig 10807 bp, 9 predicted proteins | sample AliMusrvi5mmetaG_FD_86154 | JGI IMG/M metagenome (GOLD analysis project Ga0118677, IMG submission 86154)
GATGGGTCTTGGCAAGATCAATGGCCTGCTGTGCCCGCTCCACCTCTTTACCCATCGAGCTCCGGATCACATTTTTTCCGGTGAGCAGCGGTTCGAGCGGCTCGAGATACGAGGCATTGCCGATCACGTAGTCTGCCCGGGCGACCGCTTTCATGGCCCGGGCAGTCATGTATTCCCTCCTGCCGGGTCCGAGACCGACAATGGCAAGATTTCCTTGTTTTTCAGTGTGCGATGGCAACCGTAACTCTCCCGTAAACTTTCTTTCCCATGACAAGCATCTTTCTCTTCGATACCGCGAGTGCACAGGGCTCTGCAACGCCCAAAAGTCCAAGCCGCGTTGCCTGGGAAGGGGCAGTCCCTGTCTGGGCGTTTATTGTTTCATCGTCAAGGAATATTAAATTGCCAGAAAGTGCAGTGATCGCATCATTAAGGCCGCTCTCATTGAGTTTTCCTAACAAACCATTAATGATGAAATTGGCGACCTTCTTGCCGGGCAGTGCGGCACCGCAGGCTGCTTCAAAGTAGCTCGCGAGGTGCTTGTCAGATGATAGGACAGCGGCGTCGTAACCCGTGACGCCCAGATCGCGTTCGAAGCGAAGCGCCAGTTCGTGCGGCAATTCCGGAACCCGCAGGCGCACCCTATCCAGCAAGGGAGCAGTACGCACAGGCAACAAGTCGGGACAGGCAAAATAGCGGTAGTCATGCGCATCCTCCTTGGTGCGCATGAGTTGGGTCTCGCCGCGTTCGTCATCCCAACGGCGGGTCGATTGGACTTGGGCGATTCCGTGAGTAAGATCCTCACCTTGGCGCCGAATTTCAAAGTGGATGGCTCTTCGGATGGCGGAGATCGAGTTGAGGTTTTTGAGTTCCACCTTGGGGCCTAGCGGGTCCTCGGGCTTGCGTCGCAAGGAAATATTCACATCGCAACGCAACTGGCCTTTCTCCATATCGGCGTCAGACACGCCGCCCTGGATGAGGATCATTTGCAGTGAACGCAGATACGCGTATGCCTCCTCGCCACTTTCCAAATCCGGCTCACTCACAATCTCCATCAGCGGCGTGCCTGCCCGGTTGAAGTCGATGAGCGACGTGGTGCCCAAGTGCGTCGATTTGGCGACATCCTCCTCAAGGTGGATCCGGTTGAGACGCACCACCTTGTCAGCCCCGTTGTCGTTCTTACGCGCATCGGCCGGATAACAATGGGCATAGAGTGGCACCCCGCCGCCAATGCACAGCGGCAAATCAAACTGGGTTGTTTGAAAGTTTTTCGGCATATCCGGATAGAAGTAACTCTTGCGGTCCCACTTGGAAATTTCAGGCGAGGCGCAGTCTAACATTAGACCACTGAGCAGGGTTTGCTCGATGGCCGCCTGGTTGAGGACTGGCAAGGCGCCGGGCAGACCCAGGCACACCGGGCAGGTGTGAGTGTTAGGCACCTCGCCAAACGAAGTGCGACAGGCGCAGAACATCTTGGTTTGGGTTTTGACCTGGCAGTGGACTTCAAGACCGATGGTGACGAGGTAGGGCATGGGGGCTGTTGGCTGTTGGCTATAAGAAGACTCAAGACATCAAGACATCAAGACGCAAGACACAAGACATCAAGACGCAAGACACAAGACGCAAGACATCAAGACGCAAGACATCAAGACGCAAGACATCAAGACGCAAGACATCAAGACGCAAGACACAAGACACAAGAGAAGAGAAAATATGCCGTTCCGTCTCTGCTCTTGTGTCTTCAAGTCTTGTGTCTTCAAGTCTTGTGTCTTCAAGTCTTGTGTCTTCAAGTCTTGTGTCTTCAAGTCTTGTGTCTTGTGCCTTGTGTCTTGTGCCTTGTGCCTTGTGTCTTTTCATTTCTTTCGCTCTTCAATCGCCTTCTTGACTTTCGGATCATCGAGGGCGCGGGTGAGATTGGGATGGCGCAGCAAACCGGAAAAATCCTTCTGCCGGGCGAGTCCCTGCAGGGCGGGATCGGCGACCACCACAGCCCGAGGATAGGGTTTGCCGGTCCTCGGATCAATCGCCGTGGAGTTGGCCGGGCTGCTTTCCGCGGCGATTAACTTGGCTAGGGCCAGGCGTGCCGGCTCGGTCAGCGGATCTAGCAATTTGATCCAGTCTTTGGGCAACAGGGCATCGACCGACGCCTTCATTCGCAGCAAATAGTCCGAGGTTTTGCTGGAGTCGGCATTTTTCTCGACAAAACCGCGAATCTCTGCCAACGCCCCTGCATGATGCACCCAGGTGACACCCATGAGCCAGAGCCCGGATGCGGCAAGCAAGGCGAAGATCAGCCTGATCGGCACGTTGGTGAATGCCGATGGTGCCTCAGATCCTGGCCGCACAAACGGACTCGTCACCCATTTTATGATGCTTCGGATCAATCCCATGGACACGACAAACGCAGCCACTGGCGCGCCGGTAGTGATGAGAGCGTTTGGTTTTTCCAACACCTTGATCGACCACGCCGGTGCCTGTTGCCATACCCAGTAGGCCAGCCACGCACTCGCGCCGAGAATCATCACACCTAGCAGCAAGCGAGCGATGCCGCGCAGCAACACGAAAAACGCGCACAACGAAAAAATGAGCAAAGCGCCAGTGGTCAGATTGAGGTGATTTAGAAAATCGAAGGACATGCGGGGGGCGTTAGTTGTTAGGACTCATAAAGACTTACAAATACGAATGTTAGCAAGGCAACATTTGGGTAAAATCATTTGGGTAAAATCATAAAGAAGTGGAATGATGCCTCTGTTCTCGGGAATTCTAATCTTTTCTTCCATCATTTTACCCTTCATCATTTTGGCAAATTTCTGAATGATCAGACTTCAAGCGCCATATATATTTACGGGTCCTTAGTGGTTAGTGAATGACCTGCCAACCCGTATCTCCGAGCAGCGCTGGCGGAGCAAGTGATCCGTTAGAACGAGAGTGGCCATGGCCTCGACGATAGGCACGGCGCGGGGCAGCACGCAGGCGTCATGGCGGCCGCGGCCTTCCAGCTCGGTATTTTGGCCGCTGGCGGTGACAGTTAGCTGGGAACTCATGATGGTGGCGGTGGGCTTGAAGGCGACGCGGAAGAAGATATTTTCGCCATTGGAAATACCGCCCTGGATACCGCCGGAATGGTTGGTGGTACTGCGCACTTTGCCGTCGCGCATGCGGAATGGATCATTGTGCTCGCGTCCGGTGAGCCGGGTGCCCGCAAAGCCGGAACCAATTTCAAATCCCTTGGTCGCCGGCAGTGAAAGCATCGCCTTGGCCAGGTCCGCTTCCAACTTGTCGAAGATCGGTTCGCCCAGGCCGGGCGGACAGCCGCGAATCACGCATTCGATGACTCCCCCGACGGAGTTACCGTCGCTGCGAACGGTCTTGATGAGATCGACCATCGGATCGACCATTGCCGGATCACCGGTGCGCACGATATTCGACTCGACGGCCTCCGCGGTGATTGTAGTGGGATCTACGTTGGCTTCGAGATGTTGGATGGATTTTACCCAGGCTACGATTTCGATGCCGGGGTGATAGGCGTCGAGCACCTGGCGTGCCACGGCGGCGGCGGCGACGCGGCCAATCGTCTCGCGGGCTGAGGCGCGACCACCGCCGGACGGGGCACGGATGCCATACTTCGCATCATAGGTGTAATCTGCATGGCTAGGCCGATAGGTAGCTGCCATTTCCTCATACGCAGCCGGACGTTGGTCAGTGTTGCGCACCAGGATGGCGATAGGCGTGCCGAGGGTCAGCCCGTCGTGGATGCCGGAGAGAATTTCTGCGCGGTCCGCCTCCTGGCGGGGTGTGACAATCTCGGACTGGCCGGGCCGGCGCCGGTCGAGTTCGCTCTGAATCTGCGCCGCACTCACGGCAATGCGCGGCGGACAGCCGTCAATGATCACCCCGACGCCGCCGCCGTGCGACTCGCCAAAGGTGTGGATACGGAAAATTTGGCCAAACGTGGACGCCATGCGGCAGGATAGGCTCAAGGCGACGACTGGGCAAGCGCGAAGGCTCGGCCTGTCACAAGCCCCTCACCACCCGGCCGCGCCAGGCTATTAACCGGGAATCCCGCTTGCGTTGCCCAACGCAGGCAACTAAAGTCGCAGCCGGTGTGCCATGTCCCGCAAGTCCCTGAGTGAAACCGAATTTGTCGTGCTGATCACCCGCCATCAGGCGGCGATCTACGCGTACATTTTGACGATTCACCCGGACCGGGTTGCGGCGCAGGATATTTTGCAAGAAACCAATCTGGTGTTATGCCGCAAGGTGGGTGAGTTTGAAGCTGGCACCAGTTTCAAGGCCTGGTCGTTTCGCGTTGCGTACTGGCAAACCATGGCTCATCTCAAACGCGTCCAACGCGCCGGGCTCGTCACATTGGAGCCCGAGGTTCTCGAACTCGTCGCCCTCGAAGCCGAGGAGCAACTCGGCGATTTCGAGGAGCGCCACCTCGCCTTGCGTTCGTGCTTGCAAAAACTTCCAGCGGGCGACGCTTCGATCCTGCTGGCCCACTACCAACGCGGTGAAAGTCTGGCCGAGATTTCTGGACGCCTCGGTCGCAGTCGCGACGCGCTCAAGCAAGTGTTGTTGCGCATTCGCCGCAGCCTGCGTGCTTGCATCGAACGCCAACTCGCCACCGCCGCTGTCCGCAGCTAACTCCGCCATGAGTACACCTCTTTCAAACGATTCCAGCCGCGAACCCTTCGCCATCACTCTGGATGCACTGCTCAGTGGCGACACCTCGCCGGCTCTTGTCGCTCAGCTCAACGCAGCGCTGCGCGAAGATCCGGCGGCGCGGCACGCCTACATTGCAGCGATGGCCTTGGAAGCGATGTTGGCGCGGGAATTCGCACCGCTGGAGGAAGCCGCTGCCCCGGTTGCGCCGCGCGGCCAGCGCTGGTTCACTCATCCCGCGCTAGTTGCTGTGGCCGCCGCTTTGGTGATTGCGGCCTCACTCTTCTGGCGTCCCGCTGCGCTCGAACCGGGCGCGCCGCAGCTCACTGCTGCGGAAATGTTGGACGCGGACGTGGAAATCACCCACGCTGTCATCACCTCGCTGGACGATGCCGGCGGGCGCTTCGGACAAGTGGCCTTGAGCCTGGGGATGCGCTTGGGCGAAGGTATGTTAGAACTCGATCACGGGTTGGCCGAGATCACCTTTGATTCCGGTGCCGAGGTCACTCTCGAAGGCCCCGCCCGCCTCCAGCTCGACTCCGATAACATGGCCAACCTCGCGGTCGGCCGCGCCTCCGCCCATGTTCCCGAACCCGCCCGCGGCTTTGTCATCCACACCCCGTCATCCTACATCCGCGACCTCGGCACCGCCTTTGCCGTCGAAGTTCGCGATGATCACGAAACCGACCTCCATGTCCTAGAAGGAGAGGTCGAGGTTTCAGCCACGAGCCTCTCGGTGGTCAATCCCCCGCAAATCCTGCGCCAACGCCAAGCGGTCCGCCTCGCCGCCGGCCGCATGATCCCGATCAACTTCCGCGCCGATCATCACGCCACCCGCCACCAACCGCGCAACGCAACCATCCCGCCCTCGGTCCATTGGTCGTTCGAATCCTGGGACGCCAACACCACCACCGACGCCAGCAGCGGCCATTCCCTCAAACTCCAGCAAAAAAAATCCGCCACCTTGCCAGCCATTATTGCCGGCCCTTTCGGTAGCGCTCTCCATTTTGACGGTCAAGGCGGCTATGCCCGCTCCGATTACCCTGGCGTCGGCGGCTCCCAGCCGCGCACCATCGCCTGCTGGCTGCGCCTCCAACCCAACAATACCAGCGCACCCCCCGCGCCGAACGGCATCATTGCCTGGGGCGTCAAGCGAGCCGCCGGAAAATGGCAACTCGCTTGGAATCAGGCACCGGGCCAGGGCAGCGTCGGCGCGCCGCGCGTTGAATTCGGCGACGGCTTTGTCATCGGAGCCACCGACTTACGGGACGGTCGCTGGCACCATCTCGCGGTTGTCTATCTGGGCGGTCCCAAAGCCAACGTCGCCACTCATGTGCGGATCTACGTCGATGGCCACCTCGAATCCCTAACCGGCCGGCGCCAGCGCCACATCGATACCAACACCACCTCGGCGACAGCTCGACCCCTGATGCTCGGGCGCTATCTGGGCCAAACGCACGCTGGTGAGGGGTTTTCCTTCGAGGGCGATTTGGACGAGGTGTACGTATTTGAAGGGGCGTTATTGCCCGGCCAAATCGAGCGCCTGAGGAAGTCCAACAACCTCCGCCCGCCTTTAAATTGAGGTCATTCACTGGGTTCCAGGAATTCGCCACCCCACCCAAAAATTCCGCTTGAGCTTAGGCGGTGGAGCGGGCACCTTGGCGGCGCAACTTCCCATGGTCAGTCCCACCACCACCACCTTAGAAACCGCCTACGATTCGAAGATCGAAAGCAACGTGATTGTCACCCGCATCGATGCTGCGATGAACTGGGTGCGCAAAAACTCCCTGTGGCCGATGCCCATGGGCCTCGCCTGCTGCGCCATCGAACTGATGGCCACCGCATCGGCGCGCTTCGATATTTCGCGCTTTGGCATGGAAGTGATGCGATTTTCGCCGCGGCAGGCGGACGTACTGGTGGTGTCCGGGACGGTCACCTACAAGATGGCACTAGCGGTGAAGCGGATTTGGGACCAGATGCCTGAGCCGAAGTGGTGTGTGGCGATGGGTGCCTGTGCGTCGAGCGGCGGGATGTTTCGCAGTTACGCGGTGCTGCAGGGCATCGACCAATTGATTCCTGTGGACGTGTATATTTCCGGTTGTCCACCGCGGCCTGAGGCCTTGATTGCCGGCCTGATGCGCTTGCAAGAGAAGGTTGATACCGAGCACGCGCTGCTGGACCAGAAGCGCAGCATGCTGGCTTGATTCGCATGTAGAACTGCTCACCCCTAACCGAGAAATTCACCTGCATGGCCGCCGTTGACGATATCAAATCCCTGCAAGAGACCTACGCCGGAAAGGTGCTTGAAACCGTGGAATTCCGCGGTGAACAGACGTTGCGGGTGACCTTGGACGCGCTGCACCCGGTGCTGGAAAAATGCCGCGATGAGCTGGGTTACGCCATGCTGTTGGATATTTCCGCCGTCGATCATCTCGGCGAAGAACCGCGGTTTGACGTGGTTTACGAATTGGCCACGCTGGATGATTCAAAACACCTGCGGGTCAAGGTCAAGGTAGCCGAGGACGCGCTGGTGGCCAGTGCGGTGGATTTGTGGGGTGCGGCGGATTGGCATGAGCGGGAGGTGTGGGATTTGATGGGCGTTGGCTTTGCCGGCCACCCGAATTTGCAGCGGATTCTGATGTGGGAGGGCTACCCGTATTTTCCGTTGCGCAAGGATTTTCCACTGGCCGGTCTTCCCACCGACATGCCGGATGTCGCCTTCAGCGGCGTGGCCCCCATGGAAGGCGGACCGTTTGTCGCCACTGTCGGCGCTCCCAACACGGTGCTGCGGGAACCACGCTCACATGCCACCCACTGAGGCTCCGACAGCCACAATCCCCTCCACCACCCTACCGCGATGGATTGGGTAAGGCGAGGCATCGCCCCAGACGGAAGACGGAAGACGGAAGACGGAAAATTTGGCCGAATGATTTATCCTTGGAAGGAAAAAAACAGAAACCACAGATTTCACCGATTCCACAGATAATGAATGAGTTATGAATTATATGGCACTCACCATTCGGGCTAGCCTCAGACTTGATAGATCAGAACCCTCTGATCCGTGTAATCATTCGACCGTAATCATTCGACCGAACTCACGCCGAAGTCCTCTCCAATCCGTGAAATTTGCCTGAATATTTGAAAATCAGTCAGTCAGACTATCTCGCTGCGCTCGGTTGTCGTGAAAAATCGCCGCTGCAACCCATTCCATTTTCCATTTTCCATTTTAGTACCATAACCCGCGCTGCGCTGGAGTGTGGAAACGGGAGTAACTTTTGTTTGAAGGCTGGGGGCAGGATGCCCGGACCACGTGGCTCGGGCATCCTGCCCGCAGCCTATAATAGCCAAGTGAGTCGGAAGGTTTTCAGCTTTTCAAGGACACTAGCTGTGGATTTTCCTGAATTGGCGCACAAATGCCGCTGTCTGACCCAAGCGCGCTGGCCGTGGGCCATCGCAGTGGTGATCTTGGCTATCCATGGGCTGGTGGTCTGGGCGGGCGGCCCGCAGCATATTCCGCAGTGGTATCTGGCGCTTGGATTGAGGCGTGGGGCGGTTTTGAATGGCTCGATCTGGCAGATCCTCACCTACGCTTGGCTGCACGGCAGTGGGTTCCACGTCGTCACAAATGCTCTGTGTGTGCTCGTGCTTGGCAGTCGCGTGGAGCAAATCCTGGGAAGTAGCGGCTTTTTGAAAACCATGGCAGCCGGGGTCCTAGGCGGGGCTCTGGGCCACTTGCTGATGGCAGACGGCGGGAGACAAGCCTTCCCGCTCGTCGGCTTTTCCGGTGCCTGTGTGGCATTGCTGTTGGTCATTACCACACTTTCGCCCCAATCGCGGATGTTCCCGTTGCCTGTCTCCGGTCGCAGCCTCGGTCTCGGCATGCTCATTGCGGCATTGATGCTCGCTCTGGTCGACCCCAAGCTCGGCCTGCCGGGATTCGCCACAATCGGCGGAGCCCTTGCCGCCCACGGGCTGGGAAGTTGGTTTGCAGTCGGCCACGCCTGCCATGTCGGCGGTGGCGTGGCCGGTTACGGGTACGCAAGATGGATCTTGCGCCCCGGCCCCACGCTGCAGCGCCTGCGCCATGAACGTCATCGGCGCGAGGCTCGGAACTCCTTACTGAAGAGAGGATGACACCCGTCTAACGATCCGAAGGTGCCCGGCCCTCTTTGTCGCCGCGGCCTTTAGTGGGGCCCGCCGGCGCTTGGCGCTGAGGTGCCGCACCCGCGGAAGTGGGTGCCGTCCCTGCGGGGGCATGCCCGTGTCGCGAGTCTGTCGCCTGGACGGCACTGCCTTGCGGGTTCCCCCGACCTGGCGGGTTATTACGATAGGCGGGTTGGCCGGTAGGTTGGCCCGCGGGTTGGACGGCTGTGTAACGGGAGGCAGGTTGGCCGACTGTGGAACGGGAGGCAGGTTGGCCAGCAGCGGAACGGGGGGCTGGATTGGCAGGGGCTTGGCCGGCTGGATAACGAGCGGCGGGATTGGCACTGCGGGGCGGGTTGTATCCACCCGGCGTCTGGCTTGGATTGCGGGTGCTAGCATAATTGGCCGTCGTGTTGCGTGCGTAGGGGGCGGAATTTTGCTGGATTTTCGGCTGGCTTCTGGAACTCGGCGTCTGTTGGCGGACCTGATGCGCCCAACCGTAATTGGAGCTGCGGTAAGCTGCCGCGCGGTTGTGGTAGTTGGACAAGGTAATATTCATCACTCGGGTGGGCGGCGGACAGTATGAGCGGCTATACCCGTAGGGATGCGGCACACCGAGAACGATCATCGGCCGATAACCCATCGGGTAGTAGCCATACAGGTAAGGATCATAATAGCAACGGCGGTGATAATCATAGTAGCAGTAGCAATACGGATCATAGCCCCAGCGCGGATCTCCCGTGCTGATAAACACCGAGGAGGAAAAACCACTGCCGCCATACCCGTAACCATCCCCGTAACCCGTGTCCTCCGCGTAACCGACACCGGCTGATCCTCCGGCCATGTAGTTCGGATCGTAGGCACAAGATCCCAAAGCCAGGGCCAACACAGTGCCCATCGCGGCACCGCTCCAACAGCGAAGATGTTTCTGCATACTCATGTGACGTTGCTAAGGCCCCTCCCTATTCAAAAAACTTAAAAAAAGATTTTTCACCGGAATGTCGGCTCCGGGTTGACAGCGGGGGCCGCTTTTGCGTTTCTTTGGGCAGCCCCCGCAATTTTTCATGCTCTCTCCCATTCTTGTCACTGGTGGAGCCGGATACATCGGCTCTCACACGGTTCGCCTTTTGGCTTCTCAAGGCCGATCCATCGTGGTTCTCGACAACCTTGCGTACGGCCATCCCGAGGCAATCCTGGATCCAGATGTGGAACTGGTCATCGGCGAAGTCGGCGACAGCGAGTTGGTGCGGGCGCTCTTTGCCAAGCACCGGTTCGGCGCGGTGGTGCATTTTGCCGCCTTCGCCTATGTCGGTGAGTCCGTCACCAATCCCCTCAAGTATTACCAAAACAACACTGCCGAGCCTATCAAGTTGCTTCAGGTGATGCAGGAGTTCGGTTGCCAAGTGTTTGTGTTTTCCTCCACATGCGCCACATACGGCGTGCCCGACGCCCTGCCCATTACCGAGGCAAATTCCCAAGTGCCGATCAATCCCTACGGCCGCAGCAAACTCATGGTCGAGTGGATGCTCGCAGATTGTGACCGCGCATGGGGCCTGCGCAGTGCTTGTCTGCGTTATTTCAATGCCAGCGGCTGCTCGGCGGACGCCCGAATCGGTGAGGACCATGATCCGGAAACCCACCTTATTCCCCGGGTACTGATGGCCGTCACTGGCGAGATCGACCACCTTGAAGTCTTCGGTACCGACTACCCAACGCCCGATGGTACCTGCATCCGCGATTACATTCACGTCGAGGATTTGGCCGATGCCCACGCCCGCGCCCTCGATCACCTGGCCGCCGGCGGTGCATCGCTCCAATGCAATCTGGGCACCGGCGTTGGCGTTTCAGTCAAACAAATTATCACCGCCACCGAGGAAATTACCGGCCTTCCCGTCCCGGTTATCTACGGCGCCCGCCGCCCCGGCGAAGAAAGGCGCGAAGAGGATGTCGTGCAGGAGCGTCCCCTCGCGGTCCTTCGCGTAGAGATGGAAGGGTCCGGTGT
>Ga0118677_10015032_pt1 | contig 10805 bp, 6 predicted proteins | sample AliMusrvi5mmetaG_FD_86154 | JGI IMG/M metagenome (GOLD analysis project Ga0118677, IMG submission 86154)
GATGACGCAATGATGACTTTTGTATCGTGCTGACAGACCATCGTTTGAAAACACCACCTGTAGCGGTCACTTGCGTTAAGTGGATACCCCGCTTTCGAATAATGCTCAGTTAGCCCGGCAGTCCCTACGTTTCGTGAATAATCCGGGCTAATGACTCAAGTTATTGTTGCTTGAGCCCTAAACCTGCCAAGCCGGAACCAATAGACCGATCAATAGTACGAAGTGTATAATATCCAAGGTTGATCTGATCTTGTTGACCTGCGGGCCGAAAATGCGACGATGCGAGCCGTTAAGCGAAAAACGGGGACCCTCCTTCGCTAAAGCTACGGCGGACAGGCTGGTACACATTTTCCACAGTTCCCTTCTAAACGTGAGACAGCTTCATGGAAAATGTGATACACCTGGCATGAGCGCAGTCGAATGCTGTCCCCGCTTTTCGCGTCGGTTTTTAGTTTGCCACTTTCGTATAGCTATAATCAGGCTCTAATGTTGCTCTGAACGACAACTCCGGATCTTCCCAGGTGTCACGACAGCGAAAACGGATGCGACCACAGGAGGGCAACTCAAATTTGCAACATGTTGTCGTTCAGAGTAACATTAGAGCCTAAGAGCATAAGGTGATTCCCGGAGCAACACATGCCTATCTTCAAAGTCGGTACCGATGATTTCAAGGAATTGCGCGACGATGGCGGATATTTCGTCGATAAATCGTTGTTGATTAAGGAAGTGATCGCGGGTAGTAAAGCGCTGCTCCTCCCTCGCCCGCGCCGTTTTGGCAAGACGTTGAATCTCTCCATGCTGCGTTACTTTTTTGAGCACACTCCGGATGACCATTCCTATCTCTTCCAGGATCTCGCCATTGCGTCATTGCCGGAGGTGATGGCGAAGCAGGGGAAGTATCCGGTTATTTTCCTGAGCTTGAAGGATGTCAAAGGCAACAACTGGGAGGAAAGTTGGACGGAGTTACGAAAAAATATCCGCTTCCTTTTTCGCCGGCACGCGTATCTGCTCGACTCGTTGGAGTCTTATCAACGCGTTGATTTCAACGCCGTGTTAGTGAATACGGGCCATGAGGATCTCTTTCGCAGTTCCTTGAAAGACATCATCCAGTATCTCTATGAATATCACCGCCAACCGGTTGTCGTGTTGATCGACGAATATGATTCCCCGATGATCGAGGCCTGGGACAAAGGGTATTACCATCCGATGGCCGATTTCATGCGTTCCTGGCTCGGGGGCGGGTTGAAGCATGTCGAAGGCGCCGCCGTCTACCGGTCGGTGGTGACAGGCATTTTACGCATCGCCAAAGAATCGATCTTTTCCGGGCTGAACAACCTGGATGTGTGGAGCACACTGAGTCCCGGCCCGTTTGCCGATAAGTTCGGCTTCACGGAAGAAGACGTGCGACGGATCCTGCTCGATTTTGGGCAGGAGTCGGCCTCCGAGAACATCCGGGCGTGGTATAATGGCTACAATTTCGGCGGAGTGACGATCTATAATCCCTGGTCGGTGAGCCAATCCGTCAACCGTTTCCCCTCTGCTCCTGAGCCGCACTGGCTGAACACTGCCTCCAGTCAACTGGTATTGACCGAGTTGGAACGCGGCGGGATGGAACTGAAACGCGATCTGGAGAAGCTACTCGCCGGCGAAGAATTGCGCTATCCCATTTCGAACACAATTACCTTTGAGGATATCGGACGCAACCCGGAGCATATCTGGAGCTTTCTGTATGCGGCCGGCTATCTGAAAGCGGAAAAACCAGCCTATGATCCGTTGGATACCACAACCCTCACGTATGCCCTCAGTCTTCCGAATCTTGAAGTGGCGCAAGTCTACAAGCAATTCATCACTCGGTATTTTAATGAGCAGTTGCAATGGAACAACGCGACGGTGCAGGACTGGTTGCAATCCTTGCTGCACTGCGACTGGCCACGTTTCGAAGCATTGTTGCAAGAGCTGGTGGACAATCTCTTCAGTTGCCATGATACCGGCAAATTCCCGGAAGCCGTCTTCCACGCCTTCACCCTCGGGCTACTTGCCAATCTGCGCGGCATTTATGAGATCCATTCCAATCCGGAAACCGGCTACGGACGCGCGGATATCCTGCTGCGCCCCCGCAGCGAGTGCTTTCCACTCGGTTTCGTGATCGAGTTCAAAAGCCTCCCCGCGGAACGCAACCTGGAACAGGCCGTCTCCGACGCGCTAGCGCAGATCGAGGTAAAACAGTACGCCAGGCGGTTGCTGGAAGCCGGCGTGCCCGCGGAGCAGATTCGCCAACTCGCGGTGGTGGTGAGCGGGCGGCGGGTGAAGGTGCGCGCGGAGCAGGGGGAGTGACTGGCGTTGGAATAATTTAAATAGATAACCTGCCCCTGTATTTGCCTATTTCACTATGTCATCCCGAATGAGATAATGATCGAGCACATCTCGCACATTCCGTGGTAATTCTGCGTAGTTAGTCGAACGGAACTTATGATTACTAACTATATTATAAAAAATATCATATTCCCAATCAGTTAGGGATTTTACTTGTCGCCACCATAAATCTGTTGTTCCATCATCCTCATGTTTTAATCGATGTATGATATATAATTCAGGCATGATAAGAATCTTAAGGAAATCGCCATGGTTTGTCCCAAAAGCCTTTAAAAAGTAATCACGTTTAGTTCCAACCAACCCCCGCGTACGGATTAATACACACTGAATCGCTCTTAAATACTTGGCATTCCAATGTTTCCCGATATTTCCCGGCGTAGATGATAATCGATTCTTACTTTGTAAATCAACATACCGCATCGGAAATGAAAAGATGTGAAGACCAAGTTCCTCGTTGAGATCAATATTGATCTTAAGTCGATCATAGAAATCAACGGGGTGATCTTTATAGTTATACAAAATATAGTTCGAGAGATAAGCTAGTCCATACCGAGCTGCTAATCTAACTTTCTCCTCATATAGAGCGCGAAGACGTATATCATCAAATGCAATTCGAACTGGTCGGATAGCAATTTCGCTCAAAAGTGCCATTTTCTCTTCTGTTAATAGACGTGAGTCTAATCCCTGGTTAAAATCGACATATCGGCATAGAGTAGTACACCTACCGGCCTTATTACGATATGAATATGTCGCACCTTTTGCGAAGCCTAAGGCCTTGATGTCTTTAATGATATCAGCGAAACGTTCTGACGCTAATACATTATTATCTAGTAAGATAAGGTCTCGTTTTTCACCATATAGTTCCTCAATACGCTTAATTTGACGCCTTAATGGAAGATAGCCATTGAACTCAGGCTCAATACGATGGACTGCACAAAAGTCACATCCATTAGGACAGCCTCGAGTTGCATAGCCAATATAGCAATTCTGTAATTCGTATATGTAATTAACTTCTTCCAGGATGCTATAATCCGGAGTTAATGTATCAATATGTGTCTTATCACCAGGATCAAGTTGTCCTGGAGTATCTAAAAGACCTGATATTACTGTTGCACCTGTTGCAAGTTCAAGGTCATCGCGAAGTAATGTCGCTAAAACACCTCCAACAATGACATCAGAATTTCGCGGTACTGATTTTTGATAATATTCAATAGCTTTTATCGTCTCACGCCAGTAATATGTAAATAGTGAGCTGATATAAACACGATCCCAATGTTCATCTCGCTTCTCGGGAACACATCCCTTCACAAAGACAACACGATCATTCAGAAGTTTATGATATGCCGCGATTTTCATTAACCCCAGCGGGGGATACTTACTTTTGTATGGTGGCTCAATAAGCAGGATATTCCGCATTAGCTATCCCAAGTCTCTGAATCCGATTGTTCAAAAATGAAATGCAAGAACTGTTTTGGGAGTTCTTTACTGTACGCAGTGTCAAGTATCGGATCAGCATTTTTTGAGCTAGCAAGTATATAATCTCCCAGGAATTCTGCGATAAGGTGATCCATACCAGCATTTGCATATCTTTCGATGATCTCAATAACATCTTTATCTTCAGCGACTTTTGTATAGTCGAAATCATTCATTTCCAATATCATCGCATAGAAGCATGCCCACTCATGTGGCGTAATCGTACTTGACCAGAAGCGATCATCTCTCTTTTTTATTGGTGTTGATATTCCCTTCTGAAATCCCAGGCATGCGCATAAGAAAAATAACTCGTGAAAATCTTCCACTGCGCCATTATTCTTCATATTATTGTATAACTCTTTAAACTTTGCTTCTGTCGCAACGCGAATCTTCCCATCCATCTTCATTGTTACTCCTCCTCATCGCGAAGAATCGCCAAGGTTGAATCAATATCCTGCTCTTCAATCACTGTATTGCCATCAGGAGTAGAGCGCAACATAAAAAATTTCCCCCACTTGCCACTGAGCTTCAATAACTGTGCCTCCTGGCGTCGGAACTCAGTATCTGTTGCTAGGAGAATCCATTGTGACGAAAATGTCGGCACATAGTTGATAAGATTTTTCCGATGTTCATACGATAAGCGGCCGAAGGGGGTGTCCATGAAAAGAGGAATTTCAATCTGGCCTCCGCGCGATGCTGCCATTGCAAGGGCAGCGATAAAGGCAATAGACATAATTTGCCTCTGTCCAGCCGAAATATTCGCAAGGAAAGGTTTCTTATATCGATCAAGCACTTGGAGTGAATAATCATCATTCACGACGATAGTCCGAAGATTATCGCGTCCTTCCTTATCCAATAACTCACAAAATAGGTGAGTGGCTGATTCTCCAATAAGATCTTTTATCTCTCGCGTGAAATTTTTATATACCTCTGATAGTGCGTCTTGGGTATCGCGCGCCAGGATAGAACGCCGTGAGAGTTCATCATTTAGACCTACTTTCAATTTTTCTTCTTTGAGAAGCGCACATAGTCGTTCATTTTCCTGTTGGAGTTGAGCCAATTGAGTTTGCGCAATACGTGCATCAGCCTCTAAACCAATAATGCTATCCTGCAATTTCTTACGGTGCTCATCTAGTTTCATGGCATCTTGCCGCTCTGATGTGCCGATTTGGGTTCTAACATTTTCAAGGCTTCTATTAATGTTAGCAATTGAACTACGGATATTACCATATCTCTGGAGATGCTTCTCGACCAAGTCAGCATTATCTCCAAAATTGTTTCGGACTTCGCTTAAGAATCGCCACAGATTAAGCGCCGTATCCTGTGTGGTGACATCACTAGTGCGTTGAAGCCATTCAATAATCTGTGTATAGGCTTCAGTTCCTTCGCAAACCTCGCTGCCACAAATGCATCGCTTTTCCATAATGATGCGCTCAATTAGGTCCCTGCGAATTTCTGATGGAATCTCACCCTTCTGCTTTTGATGCTCAATATGTTCAAAAACGGTAATGACTGTTGGTGCAACAATAAGTGCTGCTGCTCTACTCACGAGTTTCCGCATTTCACTTAGTGCATCGTTTGCTTGCTGCTCTAAGTCCTGAAGTTCTTGTTCTAATGTTTTACGCCGTTCAAGGAGGTGCCGAATTTCGTTAAATTTCTCCAGTTCCTTATCGGTTTTATCGATTTCTTGTCGTGCCAGATGTATTTCATCGGCTAACTCTTCAAGCCGGCTCCGCTTGCGCTCTTGTTCTGTTTCATTATCACCAAGCCGTTTTAATAGTCGAGATAATTCCTCATGCGATGAATTTGATAATTCTTTTTCGAGAGCCTTAACCACCCTTCCTATTGCACGTATTGCACTCTCAAGGGCATCTACATTGAGCAGGTTGCGTATGCCAGCGCTGATTTCTCGGCGTTGCTCAATACTAGCACGAGTCAAACGCTCGATTTTCTCACCGTCAAACAAGAAATAGTCTTTAACTCTTCGGTCAATAATACTATCAATGACGGCATCTATCTCGGTGGTCGGAATTGTTTGTGTGTTTCCGTCATTTGTGGTAATATAAAGGCGTTTCTCATCTTCTTCTTATATTATACGGATCCCTACTCGCATACCCCTGCCCATGGGGGAGCGCAGCAGCCCGGAATGACCGGCCAGGTGAAGGAGGAAATTCTTTGCCGGTTTTTGGAGCTCGGGGTGAATGTCCAAAGCGGTCGAATCTCGTTCGACCCGCGCCTTCTGAGGAAGGAGGATTTCCTCGCCAAGCCCGGCACCTTTTCGTTCCTCGGGAAATCCGGAAATTGGGAATCCCTCGAGTTGCCGGCCGGGGCGATGGCATTTACCCTCTGCCAGACCCCCGTGCTCTACCTGCTCGGCGATCACATGCCCTCCATCCACGTGGACTATGCCGACGCGAACGGTGCCGCTTCGTGCAATGGAGTGACGCTGTCGGTCGCGGATACGGGGGCGATCATCCGCCGCTCGCCGGAAATCCTCCGCATTTCTCATTCCAAATTTGCCTCGCTCTCTCCCGCTCGTCTCGCCCTTCGGGCTGTCCTGCGGACAGGCTACCCAGGCCGATCCCTTCGGCCATGTGTTCGCAATTCGCATTTCCTCCTGAACGATCAGCCGGATGTGTTCGAGGAACCACGGGTCGATTTTTGAGAGCTCGTGAACGTCGCCGACGGTCAGCCCCGCCAGAAACGCGTAACGGATGAAAAAAATCCGGTCGGCGCCCGGGATCCGCAGTTTTTGTTTGATGGTGGCGAGGTCGGGGGCGGTGTCCTTGCCGTCGGCGCCGAGCCCGAAACGACCGATCTCGAGCGAGCGGAGGGCCTTTTGCAGGGATTCTTTAAACGTCCTGCCGATCGCCATGGCCTCGCCGACGCTCTTCATCTGCGTGGTCAGGGTCGGGTCCGCCTGCGGGAACTTTTCAAACGTGAAGCGCGGCACCTTGGTGACCACGTAGTCGATCGAAGGCTCGAAGCAGGCCGGGGTCTCGCGCGTGATGTCGTTTTTCAGCTCGTCGAGCGTGTATCCGACCGCCAGCTTAGCCGCGATCTTGGCGATGGGAAATCCGGTCGCTTTCGAGGCGAGCGCCGAACTGCGCGAGACGCGTGGGTTCATCTCGATGACCACCATGCGGCCGTTGGCGGGGTTCACGGCGAACTGGATATTCGACCCGCCGGTCTCGACCCCGATCGCGCGGATCACCGCAAAGCTGGCGTCGCGCATCGCCTGGTATTCTTTGTCCGTAAGCGTCTGGATCGGGGCGACGGTGATCGAATCGCCGGTGTGGATCCCCATCGGGTCGAGGTTTTCGATCGAGCAGATGACGACGCAGTTGTCCGCCCGGTCGCGCATGACCTCCATCTCGAACTCCTTCCAGCCGAGCAGAGATTCCTCGATCAGCACCTCGCTGACCGGCGAGAGATCGAGCCCGCGCCGCACGATCTCGTCGAGCTCCCCGCGGTTGTAGGCGATGCCGCCGCCCGCGCCGCCGAGAGTGAATGCCGGGCGGATGATGAGCGGGAACGTGCCGATCTCCATGGCCACGGCCGCCGCCTCGTCCATCGTGTGGGCTACGCCCGAGTGCGCGCAGTCGAGCCCGATCTCGATCATGATATTTTTGAAGATCAGGCGGTCCTCGCCGCGCTGGATGGCCTCCGCGTTCGCGCCGATGAGCCGCGCCCCGTGACGTTCGAGCGCCCCGTTGCCGACGAGTGCCATCGCCGCGTTTAGAGCCGTCTGCCCGCCCAACGTGGGAAGCACGGCATCCGGCTTCTCCCGCTCCAAGATTTTTTCGATCACCTCGGGAGTGATCGGCTCGACATACGTCCGCTGCGCGAACTCCGGGTCGGTCATGATCGTGGCCGGATTCGAGTTGACGAGCACGACCTCGTAGCCCTCCTCCGCCAGAGCCTTGCAGGCCTGGACGCCGGAGTAGTCGAACTCGCAGCCCTGCCCGATGACGATCGGGCCGGAGCCGATAAGGAGAATTTTTTTGATGGAAAGATCCTTGGGCATGATGCGGCGGGCAGACTACGCCAACCCGGTCCCCAAGGGCAACGAAATGCTTGAAAAGATGAGGTTTACCCCCAGAACAAAACTCCCGGAGCCTACCGCATATTCTGGCATTACGGCCCGGATGAGGGGTCAGCAAAAAAACGGATCTCCGTCATCACGGTCATCGCGACCACGCCGTACCCCTGGAGACCCTCAGATAAAGGAACCGGATTTCCCAGGATCATGGGACCATCAGTTCCACCGGTGCCGAGACCGTGCCGGTTGAGAAAAAGCCACTTCCGCGAACCGGGCTGGTTCCATCCGGCAGGGTTAGCGGGCTGGCAAAGATCACCCCTTCGTAGGGCGTGCTGACCGCTTTGCCGCCGACCGTCCGGTTGAAGGTGCCTTTGAAAACTCCGGTCGCCGCCGTGAACGTGAAGCTCAGGCCCGCAGGGAGCGGCGTTGCCAGCGTTGGCGCGTTCGTCTTCGGCCATGTGCCGGGTTGGACAATCGCTGCGGCCAACGCCGCGAGGCCGGGATCGACCGTCAGCGTGAAGTTGCCGGTCGTCGCGTCGCCGGTGAGCAGCGAGATGTTTGGTTTGGGCTGATACTGGTTGCCCTGCGGCTCAAGCGTCTTCAGGAATCCGGCTGGGAACATCGCCCCCGCCGCCGTGTCGGCCGGCCGCAGCCACTCCAGCGTGCCCTCCACCGTGAAGGCCGATGCCTTCGGCACCACCACCTCGCCGAGGATCATCCCGCCGAGGGCCTTGTAGAGCGGGATATGCACCGGCACCACCCAGTTGCCCGCCCCGTCGTCCACCGTCCTGGCCGAGGTCGTGAACCCCGTGCCGTCGGCCAGCTTGCCCGCGAATGTCGCCAGCCCCTTCGCATCCACCACCATCGTCGCGTAGCCGTGGCCGAGCGAAGCGTCCGGTGCCGGCAGGGCTACCGTGTAGCTGCGGGCGGAAAGCGGGTGGATGCTCGTGCCCGCTCCGGTGTAAACCCCTGGCAGCGCGATGAAGTCCAGGGCCGAACCTCCGGCTGGTGTCACTGTCCCGGCGATCTCGCCGTGCGCTGATGCCGTGTCAAAATCCAATGCGACCTGTGCGCTGGATTTCCCGGTGCGCAGGAGGGTGAGGTTCGCCTCGCCGAACCCGTCAAACTTTCCGCTCAGAGCCAGCGTTTGGCCTTCCAAGCGCAGCGACCCGATGAACGTCCCCGTCGCTGTCGTCGTCAGCGTCACGAACCCGTTGCCAAGGAAAAACGCATTCGTATCGGTTTCCTTCCCGTTGCCCACCAGCCCGTTGAATGTTCCGGCCACGGCGGGGAACGGGTTCGCGATGAACACCGGCGTCAGCGCGAGCCCTTCCTCCATCGTGAACGCCAGCGCCGCATTGCGCGAGAAAGACACCCCGTTCTTGCGCCATTCCTTGAAGATCATCCCGGCGGCTGGCGTCGCCGTCACCGTGTAGGGCATGTTCAGGTTCAGGTTCTTTCCCGCCAGCCCGGCGGTGAACGTCCCGCTGCCCTGCGCCACAAGTCCGAGCGCGGCGGCCGAGGGCTTCAAATACGTCACGCCCCGCAAGACCGGCTGGCCGCGTTGCCCGAGCACATCCACCGCGCGGAACCGCAGCGTGTTCGCGCCCGGCGAAAGCGTCGCGTTCGCGCTCCATGCATACGGGGCCTTGGCCCCGGTCACGCCGGCCGCCGTCCAGCTCCCGCCGCCGTCGGCGCTGAATTCCACCCCGGGCATCCCGCCCGCATCGGGCACCGTGCCTTTGAACGGGGCTATCCCCGCGAGCAGATTCGCTCCGGCCGCCGGCGATGCGACAACCGGCAGCGGCACCGTGTAGGTCACCGCGCGCGAAGTGATGGCGCTCACGTTGCCCGCGAGATCGGTCGCGCGGAACTGGAAAGTATTCGCGCCCGGAACCAGCGTGACACTGGCTGTCCACGCGTAGGGGCTCTTCACGGATGCAGGAGGAATCGTCGCCCCGGTCCAGTGGGTGCCGTTGTCCGTGCTGAACTCGATCACCGGCTTGCTGCCGGTCTCGACGACCGTGCCGGATAAGGAAAACGAAGGAACAAGCGATGTCGTTGCCGGGGTGGATATCGACAGCCTGGGTGCGATGATGTCAACGACCTTGAACGTGCGGGTGATCATCCCCCCGTTGAGGTGGGTTGCGTGCAGAGTGATGAGGGCTTCCCCGTCCACCCCGGCCTTGCGCGTGAGCGTGAGCGTCTTGCCGGAGATCGTTGCAGAAACCACGGCGGTGTTCGAGTTGACGACAGAAAGCGCCAGGGCGGCCACGGCAGAACTGGCCGAAGGATAGTCGGCGAGCAGGGACACGCTGCTGATGGCCACAAAATTGGGCTGCAAAATCTTCGTTTGGCCGCTCGCCATGTTGCGGAGCGGAAGCTGGTCAAACGGCGAGCCCACATTATAGACAGGGACCTTGGCGATGGCATCAAGGACACTCATGCCGGAGCCCATCACCCGCCCAAAGACAGTGAATCCGCCGTTTTGGTTATCGAGATTTGCGCTGTTGTCAGCGAGGTTCACGAACCACTGGTTCGTCGCGCTGTTTGGGTCGCCGCCAAGTTTCGCCATGGCAACCGTCCCGCGCGTATTGGATATTTTGTATTCGTTCACCACTGGCGCTTTCTGCGAAACAGCGACAGGCGGAAGCGTTGCCGTGTAGCCTCCGGTCTGGATGATGAACCCTGGAACCGACCTGTGAACGAGGGCGTTTGTGTAGGCTCCCGCCTGGACATACGAAAGGAAGTTGGCCGCCGTCGCCGGGGCATCGCCGGACAGAAGTTCGATGTCAAAAGTTCCGGAGGTTGTTGCCACCCGCGCGACCTGTCCGCCAAAAAGCTCCAGAGGAAAAATCTCCGAGAGATCGAGCGTTAGCGTTCCGGCGACCTTCTGGTCCGGGAGAGCGGGCAGCTG